>OJMK01003309.1_pt1 | contig 9877 bp, 6 predicted proteins | sample 1597201 | NCBI WGS metagenome assembly OJMK01 (sample SAMEA2452125, study PRJEB22498) | human gut metagenome | reverse complement strand
GGCCGCCTGCGCCGCGTCGTAGCCCATGACGATCGCGCAGCCCCATACCGAGAGCAGACACATCACGCAGACGACTACCGCGAAGCCGACCTGCGGGAGACCGTCTTTTCTGAGCCCCCTGAAGAATTGGGGCCCTACCGAGTAGCCGATCGAGAATAGAAACATCAGAAAGAAAAGCGTCTTGGCCGGCTCCGGTATCCGGATGTTCATTTGTCCGACGACGACGCCTACGAGCAGTACGCTGGTTACGATGCCGAGCGAGAAGTTTCCGAAGCGGAACTTGCCGATCCAGAAGCCGATCGCTACGGTCAGAAAGACGGCCAGCGCGGAATTCTCTTGAAAGAATTTGACGATATCGGTTCCCGTAAACATATTTCGTAGGGTATTTGGTTGCGTTCCATGCGGCGGAGCGAGCGCTCCGTCCCGGACTTCTGAACAATCCGTGTGCCGGAATGGGCTACTGTGTCCGCAAGTCGCTAAAGCGAGACCTTATACGGTAACCGGGCTGGGAAATATAAGAATGTGCTTCGTGCGTCTTTCATACGGTGAGTCCGGCGACGAGTGTACGTTTATAGAAATTTTCGGATTATATGTTAGGAAGGAAAGCGAAATGAGATGGAGCAACGGTATTGTATGACGAATCCGTTCTTGGGTTTAGCAGACATAGTCTCGGAACGAAAACCGTTTCGACGGTTAAGGTAAATATTGCCCGATTTTTAATAGGTCGGGATTCGTTTCTTGCGACCGGTTCCCCCCCCGAAAACCGTTCTTGTCAATTTTTCGCTGGGGAGCACCGTGCTTTCAAACGCATAAATGGTATACGTTGAAAATAAAAAAGCAGTTGTTTCCAACTGCTTCTGAGCGGAAAACGAGACTTTAACCTCGTTCTCGCATTTATCTTATTTTCAACTCTTTATGGATTGTGTTTCTATCTGAACAAGCCAAGTGGTACGATTTGGGATACTAAATTTTGACGCACTCAACCTTTCTTTAGAACGATATTGTAAAATTAGTAAATATTTTTTTATTTCAAAAGCTTATGACATAAAATCGAATACATTTATCACTTGCCACCATATCCGTTAATGGGAATGGTGATAAATTATTCTTTGCATCGTACTTATTACAATGACGGTGTGAAACGTGATTTGCAAAAGCCATATCAGTATACATTTTATAATTGTTTCGGTTTGTACCGTCTCCTTTAGTTCAGTCAAGTGATATTTGGTAATCATAAATATTGTTGCGTAATTTGTGTAACGATAAATGAGTAACAAATAAAACGTAATGATATGAAGCCGAACAATCCTTTTCTGGTAACCGGATACCACAGCCCGGAATATTTCTGCGACAGGCGGCAGGAGACTGAAACCATGATCCAAGCGTTGTACAACGGCAGGAACGTGACGCTGATCGCTCCGCGCCGTATGGGGAAGACCGGCCTGGTCAAACATGTTTTCTACAAACTCCGCGAACAGGAACCGGATATCGTGACGTTCTATATGGATATTTATTCGACGCAGGCATTGGGCGATTTCATCCGGCTTTTCGCCAGTACCGTACTCGGTCGGTTGGACTCTGTTCCGCAAAAGGCGCTCGGCCGCGTGGGCAAGTTCATCAAAAGCTGCCGCCCGGTATTTACGTTCGATGAACTGACAGGACAGCCGAAAGTCACCATAGACATCGTTCCCTCATCGGAGGAAGCCACGCTCAGGGAGATATTCGACTATCTGCGATCGTCCGAGAAGCGGTGCTATATCGCTATCGACGAATTCCAGCAGATCGCGGAATATCCGGAGAAAGGGGCCGAGGCCCTGTTGCGTTCATACATCCAGTTCGTTCCGAATATCAATTTCATATTCGCCGGTAGCAAGCAGCATATCATGCAGCAGATGTTCCATTCGGCCAAACGTCCTTTCTACCAGAGTACGCAAACGCAGGTTATCGACCGGATAGCCAGAGACGAATATTATCGTTTCGCAGCCGACTTTTTCACTCGGCAGGGCCGGAAACTGGCCGAAGAGACGTTCGGGTATCTTTATGACGCCTTCGACGGGCATACATGGTACATCCAGACCTTGCTCAACCGGCTTTACGGGTATGCCGGGAACCCGGATATCGGAATGGTGGATTATGCCATCGGAGAGGTGGTCGCCGAATCGACCTATACGTACGAGAACCTGCTGGCGGCTTATCCGGCGAGCAATATCCGATTGCTTAAGGCCATCGCCAAAGCCGGATGCGTCAGGGAGATCAATTCCGGGGATTTCATTACGGAATACAGACTCCGGGCGGCCAGCAGCGTGAACAGCGCCCTCAAAAGGCTGATTGACCGGGAAATGGTCTACAAAACGGCGGACGGTTATATCGTCTACGACCGCTTTATGGCTATATGGTTGCGGCAGCAACCGTTCTGAAACTGTGTCGGGGAATTGCATCGCATTAAAATGCCGGATATACATGCCATGAAGGTAATTACCCCACAGTATATTTTACCGGGCATAATCAATAATGAGGGGAAAACAATACCCTAAAGGATACAATTAAAATATTTGTATTGATTTTATCACCTAAATGGTACAATACAAAACGCTTATGTAATCTGTCTGCTACGGTGAAATGTTGCGAAAGCAGTATAATTCGACACGAGGGGGGCATTGAAATCTGGTGCATAAATACGTATTGTTCGTAACCTTTAACCAGAAAAGGAATCATTACGGTTGGATAAAGTGAATCAATTTCTCGATTTTTTCAATTATGAGATGACCGCAATTCCGAAAACAAATACTCGATAAGACAAGCTAATACATTCCATAGAACCTGAAAGCTAAAAGAGAATATGATGAGAATGTCTGCAAAACAAATCCGAATAATGCGAATTATTCTGCGCGATAATATCTATCTTTGCACATAATCGTTAATGTTATTGTATGAAACGGGCATTGTTGCCGAGTCAGCGGAAGACGCTTACGGCTCTGGGCGAAAATATAAAGCTGGCACGCCTGCGCCGGGAGTTATCCTCGGAGCAGGTGGCCGAGCGTGCCGGAATCTCCCGCAATACCCTGACCAAGATCGAGCGGGGTGAGGAAGGAGTTGCGATGGGATACTATTTCCGGGTGCTGGCTATCCTCGGGCTGGAAAAAGATTTGCTGCTCGTAGCTAAAGACGACGAACTGGGGCGTGCTCTTCAGGATGCCAAACTCGTGGTCGGGGAAAGAGTCTCTAAAAAGCGATGAATATGATAACGCAGTGCGATATATACGTATATATGGACTGGCCCGAGGATGCGGAGCCGGTCTATATGGGTGTGCTTCACAGCGAAACGATCCGGGGCAAAGAGGTCTTTTCCTATGAGAACGATCCCGCATGGCTGACCCATCCTCGTTTCCGCGCGTTGGATCCCGACCTGTCGGCATTTACCGGGAAGCAATACCAACCTTCGGATAAGAGCAATTTCGGATTGTTCCTCGACTCCGCACCGGATCGCTGGGGGCGTACGCTTATGCGCAGGCGGGAAGCCATCAACGCCCGGCAGCAGGACCGGAAACCGCGAACGCTTACCGAGGCGGATTACCTGATGGGCGTGTATGATGGCAACCGCATGGGGGCCCTGCGTTTCAAGTTCTCGAAAGATGGGGATTTTATGGACAACGACCGGTCGTTGGCGACACCGCCTTGGGCATCGATCCGGGAATTGGAACACGCCAGCCTGCAAATAGAGCGGGAAGATAATGCCGGGACACCGGAGCATACGCGATGGATCGATATGCTCGTCGCACCCGGTTCGTCATTGGGCGGCGCCAGGCCGAAAGCTAATGTGGTAGATGAGAACGGACACCTGTGGATCGTCAAGTTTCCGAGTGCCGGAGATACGAAAGATTCCGGGGCATGGGAGATGGTTACGGCCGAGTTGGCCCGCTCGTGTGGTATCGAGATGTCCGAATGCCGGGCGCAGCGCTTCGGAAGCCGGCACCATAGTTTTATGACTGAGCGTTTCGACCGGACCGATAGGAGCCGACGGATACACTTCGCCTCGGCTATACGGACGGTGCGAGCCATACGGAGGGTGCCAGCTACCTCGAACTGGCCGAATGGATCATCGCCAACTGCGACGATACGGACCGGAATCTGGAACAGCTCTGGCGCAGGATCGTGTTCAATATAGCCGTTTCGAATTGCGACGACCATCTGCGGAACCACGGTTTCCTGCTTACGCCGCAGGGGTGGCGATTATCACCCGCCTATGATATAAACCCTGACGAGTACGGCACGGGACTAAAGCTCAACATCTCGGAGAATGATAATTCACTGGATTTTGATCTGGCTATGAGTATCACGCCGTATTTCGGATTGGAACCCGCTCGTGCAGAAATGATACTTGCAGAGGTCAAACATGCCGTTTCCGGCTGGAGAAAACTCGCTACGAAATATGGTATTCCCAAGTCGGAGCAGGATGCTATGGAGAGGGCGTTCAGGTATTGACAATCAAAAAAATATCAGCCATATTAAATATACAATTGCACTTGATGCCTTGGGGTGATTTTCTAAGTAGGAAATTTTATAACCTAAACTATCGTATTTCTTTTGTGTTTAACATATATTAATGCTCGTTATTTTAATCGGCGTTAAATAAATTTCAGATTGGTGGTGTGAAACCGATTTTTGTTCTATATTTGTAATAGACATTAATTTAATGTGTATTACAAATAATCGAATATGAAATTTTATAACCGGACACAGGAACTGAATATACTCGGACGCACTTGGGAACAATCGAAACAAAGTGCGTGCTTTACGGTAATGGTCGGTCGTCGTCGTATTGGAAAGACCTCGTTATTGCTGGAATCTGTAAAGGGGACGAAATATCTCTACTTATTCGTATCTCGCACCAGCGAGCCGCTTTTATGCCAACAATTTCAGAAAGATGCGGCGGAAGCACTGGGAATACAGATATTCGGAACGATTACCCGATTCAGGGATCTGTTTGAACAACTTCTGATTTTTAGCACCAAGAAACATTATACGCTTATCATCGATGAATTTCAGGAGTTCGCCAATGTGAATTCGTCCATATTCAGCGAGATTCAGAACCTGTGGGATCAGTATAAAGGCAACGCAAAAATCAATTTTATTGCTTCCGGCTCCATCTATTCGATGATGATGAAAATTTTCGAAAACCGGAAAGAACCTCTGTTCGGACGTCTTACCTCCAAAATCACGCTTCAGCCTTTTGCGGTCAGCGTCATCAAGGAAATCCTGAACGATTATAATCCCAGATACACTCCCGAAGATCTGCTTTGTCTCTATATGCTTACAGGGGGAGTTCCTAAGTATATCGACCTGTTGATGGAGGCAGGGGCAACAAAGAAAAGCAAGATGCTGGATATGGTTACGAGTCCCGACTCGCCGTTTATCAGCGAAGGGAAAGACTTGCTAGTATCGGAATTCGGTAAAGAGTATGGAACATATTTTTCAATCCTCCAACTGATTGCTTCCGGAAAAACCATTCAAAGTGAAATAGACTCCGTTATCGGTAAAAATACCGGAGCCTATCTGGCTAATTTGGAGAGGGAATATTCGCTGACTACCAAAAATAGACCCATGTTTTCGAGGCCGGAGAGTCGGAAAAACCGCTGGAGCTTGAACGACAACTACCTTCGGTTCTGGTTTCGGTTTATATTTCCGAACCAATCATTAATCGAAATGGGTAAATACGACTTGCTGCGGGAAGTTATCGATCGGGGCTACGAACAATACAGCGGTTTGGTTCTGGAGAAATACTTCCGAAGCAAAATCGCCGAAGAGGAACGGATAACAGGCATCGGCAGTTACTGGGATAACAAGGGTGAAAACGAGATCGATGTTATTGCCATAAACGACTTGGATAAAACGGCCATCGTCGCTGAAGTAAAACGCAATCCTAAAAAGATAGATATGAATATCCTTCAATCAAAAGTACATTCGGTCAAAGAATTGGCCAAATACAAGGTCGAATTGCAGGGATTATCATTAGAAAATATGTAAATTAGTATATGGTATCTTCAATAATCAACTATATATGCAAATCAAGAAAGCCGAAGTTGAAAACTTCCGTAAGTTAAAAAATGTTACAATAGATTTAGATGATTCCGTAACACTTATCGTCGGGCGTAATAATAGTGGAAAAACATCGCTTTCTGAGGTGTTTAATAAATTTCTAGGACCTAATAATCCCGGATTTACGTTTGATGATTTTTCTTTCTCGGTTTTATCCGATTATAGTGATGCATTAAATTTATACGAAGAATATTTAGAGTTACATGCCCTAGGTGAAGAAAAAGAAGATGAAAGTAAAATTAAATTGCAGGAAGCTAAGACAAAAATTCCATCAATAATATTAAATATTTACATAGAGTACGGAGAACAAGACGATGATAGTCTTGGTGGTTTTTCTGAATTAAATCTGAACCTGGATGATTCAAGGCGAGATATTAGTGTTAGTTGCAGGTATTGTATAATCGAAGGAGAAAAATTTCTATCAACTTTACATGATCAGCATATACAAAATAAAGACCTACAAATTACACATATTGTTGAAAATATATATAGCGATTTTTATGCCAAAGCATATTTTGCTTTTGATAAAGAAAATCAAGATATTATTCCTAAAAGTATTAATCCGCGACAAATTGAGAACGCATTTATATTGAGTTTGATATGTGCTCAAAGGGATCTTGACGATCAATCTTATGATAAAAAGGGGCGTATTGCGAAGTGCATGAGTAGCTTTCTTGATATATCAAAAGTCAATGAAGAAAATATAAAGAATTTAGAAGAAAGGTTAAGTGATTTAGCCAAAAAAATGGAGCAAGATGACCATCCGCTAATTTATGGGCCAATCATAGAAGATCTTAAAAAATTTGGGATTAAAGAAGAAGACTCTAAGATTATAACAAAAGCGTTATTTGACGCTAAAACTATACTTAAAAACAGTAGTCGCTTCCTCTATGATATGGCAGGGAGAAATGTTCCTGAATCTTATAATGGTTTAGGCTATAGCAATCTTATTTATATCACTCTTCAAATTTCTATTTTTTGCCAATTATTCGAGGAACGTATCCCCAGAAGTTTGTCTCATATTCTTTTTATTGAAGAACCCGAAGCTCATCTGCATCCTCAGATGCAAATGGTATTTATTCGCAAAATCAAAGAGTTTATTCGACAAAAAGAATGGAATGTCCAAGTTGTAATTACGACTCACTCATCTCAAATACTCTCAGATTGTGAGTTTAAATGCATACGTTATTTTGAAATAAAAGAAAATTACTGTGTTGATGTAAAAAACATTGAGGTTTTTATCGCTAACCAGAATGCACAAGCAGATGAGAACGCTAAAAGACTTCCTGGTATAAGATTCTTAGAGAAATACATGAATTTAGGAACCTGTAATTTATTTTTTGCCGATAAAATAATTATGGTTGAGGGAATAACAGAAAAAATCATATTACCTCAGTTGATAAAAAAAGACCCAATATTATCTAGCGAGTATATTTCTTTATTGGAGGTTGGAGGAGCCTGTGCCCATTTGTTCAAAGAATTGATATCGTTTATAAATGTAAAAACTTTAATTATCACTGACATTGATTCTTGTAGTCCAGACGGTCATCATTCAGCATGTCCCGTAATGGATCGTAATGCAATAACCAGTAATGCTGTTTTGAAATCATGGATTCCTCAAAAAAGCAATATTGCAGATTTACTTTCTTGTTCTAAAAAGGATAAATCCCAAGGTTTATTTAGAGTAGCTTATCAGATTCCAGATAAGAAGGGATTATGCGGTAGAAGCTTTGAGGAAGCCTTTTTCTTGGCTAATGCAGAAAATTTGGAAAAATATTCGGAAGGTCTTGTTCTTCATGAATTATTTGAAAACTTAACTAAAAATGAAATTATTGACCAAGCTTACAATATTACAAGGTCAGATAAATTTAATAGTAAAAAATCCGGAATTGCTATGGATATTCTCTTAATGGAGAAGTGTAATATTCCTAGATATATAAAGGAAGGATTAAAGTGGTTAGCAGAAAATTACGATTAGGGAAATGGATAATTCTTTACAAAATATTCAGCAGTCTATTGCTGAAAAACAGAGTTTTATTCTAGAGGCTGGAGCTGGTTCTGGGAAAACATGGTCATTAGTCGAAAGTATTAAATACATCATTAATCATGAAAGTCAAAACTTAGCGAAACACAATAGAAAAATAGCTTGCATTACTTATACTAATGTTGCTGCAAATGAAATAATAGAACGAATTGACAATAATCCACTGGTCAATGTCGGAACTATACATAATTTTTTATGGTCAATAATTGGTGGCTATACAGAAGAATTGAAATCAGCACTACTTGAATATAATGATAGTTTACCGGAAGGGAAAAAGATTCCAAATTTAAGGGAATCATAAAAAAATATAAGAAAAATTGAATATAATCAGTACAAACGTGATTATTTAACAGGACAATTATGGCATGACGATATTATTATACTGTCAAAAATTCTTTTTGATAAAAGTAAGAAATTAGCATTGTTCACTGTTAATGAATATCCCTATATGTTCGTAGATGAATACCAAGATACATTTCCGCAAGTTGTGGATATTCTTTTAAAAGATATTTATTCACGTTTTAATGATAAAGTCATAATCGGTTTTTTTGGCGACTCTATGCAAAAAATATATGATAGAGGAATTGGTAAAATTGATTTAACAGACTTCCCAAATATAAAGTTGATTACTAAATCTGACAACTTCCGTTGTTCTAAGAAAGTTATTGAGCTACTTAATCATATTCGTCCTGAATTGGTGCAATATCCTTCCGGACATAATGCAGAAGGAGAGATATCATTTTATTATGGAAATGAAAATTATCCGTCTGAAACTATTTTAATGGAAAAATTGAAACAGGACGGATGGGAATTTGATAATAATAAATCCAAAGTTTTATACTTAACTCATCGGAAAATTGCGATTCAAGGAGGATATGAAAAATTATTAAATGCTTTTCCGAACCGGGATCGTTTCTTTGAACGAGGAGATTTATTTTCTTTGCTTTTATTTGAGATTGAAGATGTTTGTAAAAGTTATAGTGACAAAAACTATTCAACATTATTTGATCGACTGAAATCGAATGGTTTTAAGATACAGAAGCATAGTGACAAAAAAATTGTTCAAGAATATATTGAGAAATTAACTGAATTTAGGCGGACTAAAACCATTGAAGAAGTATTGGATTTTCTATTAGAGAATCCTGTACAGATATTCCAGCTGCAAGATTATACTTTTTTCCTAGCTAATATTGAAAGTCCCGAAATGGAGGAAAATAGAAAAATATATTTTGCTATCAAATCATTACCTTTTCAAGAAGTGACAAATTGGTTTAATTATATTGAAAAAAATACGATATATTCAACTAAACATGGTGTGAAAGGTACTGAGTTTGACAACGTTTTAGTTATTGTCGATGATAGTGCATGGAGAAATTTCAGTGACAATGAAGTGTTTAGTAACAACAAGCATAATATCAATCGTTATGACAGATCGCGCAATTTATTGTATGTGTGTTGTTCACGTCCTAAAAAGAGGCTAGCCCTCTATTCGATTACTCCAATGAGCACCGATGCTCAAAAGACAATAAGTAGTTGGTTCGGATCGGATAATGTGTATAAATAATGGAAATATAATTATACGCTTTTACCCCCAGAAATAAATCTTCAAGATTGCCGACAGAATGACTGCACTCCTGCTGAAGCAGATGGTTTTTCGTGCTAAACGTTTCAGATGAGTCCGAATCGTTAAATTATGTCGTTCGATATGATTGGTCCCGTATAATGATGTCCGATGGA
>OJMK01003301.1_pt1 | contig 9895 bp, 11 predicted proteins | sample 1597201 | NCBI WGS metagenome assembly OJMK01 (sample SAMEA2452125, study PRJEB22498) | human gut metagenome | reverse complement strand
GAATACATGCCTGTCACGCATGGGGTCACGGGTTCGAGTCCCGTACGCACCGCGATAAACATTGAAAATCAATCGTTTACAAAGAAGACATCCAGTTTTACACCCACTAATGTAAAACTGGATGTTTTTAGTTTTTCATTCTTCCCTGCTGCTGATTTAGGCTACATATCAGCATTCTTTTTGGTTTTCCTTACCGCATGATCACTCTGGTCTTGCCGGTACGCCGACGACCGGTAAGTACAGTCATTTGTAATCGACTTAACCGGTTCAAAGAAAGAAGATACACCTCACAATCGGCTGATGCTTGTATATTCACGGTAGTTCCCATTCTGTTTATAAAAGAGGGGTAGTCACAAACAGAATCATTAAAAAAACTATACCCAATTATCCACTCATTGCCATTAACGTCTATTCTTGATAAACGGAAAATACCAGATACAACGAACCCTATTGATTTGTCATTTCATTCTGACGAATCAACTATCCATTTCTTTTGATTGTTGCCAATATACCCTCTTGTAGAAAAAGCCTTTCTAATTCAGAGGTGTCTAAAATTTCTTTCTCTACATTAAACTTATCCATATCAAAAACTCATCCATGCTGAAATATTCTGTTCCAGAACAAAAATATAACTATTGAAAGAATAATAACCTTTTATGATTTCATTTATTATCATAAAAGTATCATCTTTAACATCAGCCCAACCAACCACCGCAACACCAAGCAGTTTTGTCCTATACAGACGAGATAAAACGATCTATAATGACTAAAAATCCAATCGAGACGACACACCGTGTAACTTTCTACACAAGTAGCCTCATATGTCCATCCATTTCCAGTTTCAACATAGCTTCATCTCCCAATAAGACTGATTGATTGCAAAATCAGCAACCATACTTCAAACTAAAATGTCCGGCAACAACCCTGCTAATACATTCATCCCAGAAAAAAAGACATAATGAGATAAAATACCGCCGCCAACAATCCACTTACCGGAATAGTCAGCACCCAAGCAGTCATCAGATTTTTAGTAACTCCCCACCGGACTGCTGAAAGTCTTTTAGTAGCCCCCACTCCGATAATAGCTCCCGTAATGGTATGTGTCGTACTAACCGGAATCTTCAAATACTCCGTCAGATACAACGTGAAAGCACCGGCAGTCTCCGCGATAACTCCCTCTAAAGGGGTCACCTTGGTTATTTTGGTTCCCATAGTCTTTACAATTTTCCATCCACCGGACATCGTACCCAATGAAATAGCCGTAAAACAGGAAAATGCTACCCAATCCGGCAAATCATTAATGCTGTTTATCCCCATCCCCAAACCTTCAGAATGTCCTGCTATCATGGCAGCAGCAATAATCCCCATCACTTTCTGAGAATCGTTCAAGCCGTGCCCGATACTGAACAAAGCCGAAGAGACAAGCTGCAACTTCTTAAACCAGACTTCAGCAGTATGGGGATGTGCCCGTTTACAGATATAAAGCACCAACAAAGTAAATCCGAATGCAATAACCATGCCTATCAAGGGGGCCAGGAAGATGAAAGCCGCAATTTTCAATATGATATTCATCTGAATGGCCTCAAAGCCGTGAGCCATGATGGCCGCTCCCGCAAAACCGCCGATTAACGTATGCGATGATGACGAAGGAATGCCCTTCCACCAAGTAAACAGATTCCAAACAATGGCAGCTATCACTCCCGCCAAGATGATGGGTAATGTAATATACGACTCTACTACCGTTTTCGATACAGTATTGGCTATGCCAAAGCCCCCGATGATACATTTGGCAATAAAGAAAGCTACAAAATTAAAGAATGCAGCCCATATCACTGCCTGGAAAGGGGTCAGTACTTTGGTAGATACAATAGTGGCAATTGAATTTGCCGCATCGTGAAAACCGTTGATGTAATCGAATATCAGAGCCAATACAATGATAATCACTAATAATTCCATGTGCCGTACCTGTATTTATGCGTATTTCACAATCAAACTTCTCAATATCTTGCCCACATGCTCTGCCGCATCAGTGGTCTTTTCCAGTTCGTGTACAATTTCTTTAACCTTGATGAGTTCAATACAGTCTTTCTCTTCCTCAAAAAGTTTGGTAATAAAGAGTTCATAAATATCATCTGCTTGATTCTCGATATCGTGCATCTTTGAGCAATACCCACGCAAGGTATTCGGATTCTTACGAAAAGTCTCAAGCTCATCCATCGCTTTGACAATATAGTCCGCCTCCTGCCGGATCATACGGCTCAGTTCCTTTCCACTCTCAGAGATGAGGCGAGGATTATAGATGGTAATACGTTTTGCACAACTATTTATTCCGTCAATCACATCGTCAATGCTCGAAGCCAGATCATGAATGTCCTCACGGTCAAACGGTGTAATAAAAGTGGTACCCAGTTCATCCAAAATCAGATGGGTAAGCTTATCTCCTTCACGTTCCATATCCTTGATCTGTTTATAATAACCGGCTCTTTCTTCAGGCGAATCATGCTTCAGGCTCTCCACTAAAAGCTCCGATGAAGCGACCAGGATTTCAGACAATTGTTTCAACAAAGGAAAAAATTTGGGTTCTTTGGGTGTAAACCTACTAAAAAAAGAATTTTTCATAAATGTATATATTTTAAATTATTTCGTTTGTTTACGGGATTTCAGCCGGGCGCGCACCACCTCGACCGCAGCAGGCAATACTGATACCGCTATGATGGCGACAATCAGCAGTTTCAGATTCTCCTGTACGAAAGGAAGATCTCCGAAGAAATATCCTGCGTAACAGAATATGGCAATCCACAGTGCTCCGCCTATCAGATTGTACAGCATGAAATAGTAATAATGCATACTCCCCATTCCTGCCACAAACGGAGCAAACGTACGGACTATGGGCACAAAACGTGCAAAAATAATAGTCTTTCCGCCATATTTTTTATAAAACTCATGGGTTTTCTCAAGATGGCTTCGCCTGAATATCCTGGAATTGGGATTATTGAACAGTGTCCGTCCAAAGAAGCGTCCTATCATATAATTACAGGAATCACCCAGAACTGCGGCAACAAACAAAATCAAGAACAGCATATTCACATCAAGGGGTGTATCGGGCAATGCCGCAATAGCACCTGCCACAAAGAGCAGAGAGTCACCCGGCAGAAAAGGTATTACCACCAGACCGGTTTCACAAAAAATAATCAGGAATAAAATGACATACGTCCAGGTATGATATTCCTGTACGATATCAATCATATATTGATCGATATGAAGAATAAAATCCAATAAAAAATCCATTTTGTATGATTAATCAGTACTTAAATAAAAAAACAAGTACAAAGAGAGAAGAAACTTTCAAAAAAAAGAAAGCATTAAATAAGAAAGCACTAAATAAGAATACGTCTCAGCGTATAGATATAATATCTATAAGAGAAATTGAATGGATTGATACTGAATGAAAAGGAGGTTGTTTTTTCTTCGGGAAGCAAAATCTTCAGAGACTTCACAATTCTGGCAATGATAGAGGCCGTATTATTTCTTAAAATCTTGGAGGGAGAATTACAACGGAATGAAAAGTTATTTCCTATACTGACATCATCCGTCTGGTTATCGTAAGACTCACATTGTATCCCGGCTTCATAGTGATTGAGAAACTTTTCCGACAAGGTATGCCATTTTTCAGGATGATGCTGTGTGTCTACTATGGCATGCAGTGTCTCGCATTCCTCTATATCACCGGAAACAGATACCACTTTTGATATAAGGAATAACCCCAACAACATATAGAAGATATACTTCACCATAGCGGCCGCAAAGATAGAAAGTATTTTTAAGAGTAAAAACCATTCAAACTTTTATTTTCACTTTCCTTATCAGGCCTATCAAATTAACCTGCTTTTTATGTCTTATCCCAATGGAACATCGAACGGGATACTCTGAACACCGTTCATCCATGCCAACCACAAACAGTCTCCCTTGACATCATTGCCCCCCTTAAGTTTTTCAGCAACCTCCCTGCCTTTGCGAATCGTTTCTCCGTACAGAAACAAGCCATGTTATCAGCATCGGCCGGACAGGCTTCCGAATGCCATATGTGATAGTACTCTCATGCTCATTTTACAATTATAGACTTGATAAATCTTGCAGGAACACCGCCTACTATCGTATTTGCCTCCGGCATTATCTCCAATGGTTACCCCCTGAAGAATCGTGGCGTTAGAGCCTACCCATACATTTCTGCCGAGGATGATAGGTGCAGGATAGGTCGTTTGACGCTCTTCCGGAGCCAAACCATGATTTAACGTGGCAAATACTACATTATGCCCGATCTGGCATCCGTCACCGATCGTCACACCGCCATGATCTTGAAAATGACAGCAGGCATTAATGAATACACCTTCACCGACAGTGATATTCTTACCGAAATCGGCATAGAACGGTGGAAATACCCGCAGCGATGACGGCACTCGATAACCGAATAACTCGGAGAGCAATCCGCGTACTTCATCCGGTGTATGGTAGGCCGTATTCAGCCGGAAAGTGATACGTCTCGATTCGTTACTCATATCGTCCATAAAGCGGTGTATCTCCTCCGTATCGAGTGCCTTGCGGGTCTTTACATATTCCTTGAATTCGTTCGTAGTCATCTCTTATCTCCTTTCAAATTTTACGGATATATCTCCGGCCACACCCAAAACCCCGATACCGTTACCGTCGATACGACCTATTTTAATCAAATCGTTGCTGTGCGACCAGCTTTTGCAAAAAATAGCGACATTACCCCACGGCACATAGATGGTAATATCGCCGGGCACAGGAGTACAACCGCGTGTAACGCCCCCGGTCGTCAGAGCCGGAGAGGGATAGAAAATTTTCTCCGTTACATTGTTGTAATCGTTCAATGTCACTTCAAGCGGCAGACGCGAGAGGAAATCCCGTGCAGCAGCATTATCTTCCATCGTTGCGGTGACCGTGCGGTCACCGACCGTTATGTTTACAGCCAATGAAGATACATCGGGAGTTTCGGATTGACCGGGAGTTTCGGATTGTCCGGGTGTAAACGGCTCATCATCGGAGCCCTCGCATGCTGCCATCGACAAGACGGTCAGCAGCATCATGGGAATCAATAATAACTTTTTCATTTCATTTCTTATTTTGATGCAAATATAGATGGTATCTGCCACATGCTTTGTAGACAAATCCCCGGTATTCATACCCGAACTACAGATTCTGCAAAAAACAATATGTCATTCGAATTAATCACTGCTAATCAACATCCTAACATGGATTACAGAATAGCTAACACGAATTACGGATTATGATGCTCATAATATGAATATCCGAAATAAAACACTTATTTTTGTAGTGGAGTAAACAGATGCCAGTGGAGTAAACAGATGCCGAATGATGAAATAAACAGATACCGATATGGAGAATATAATAAAACTGGAAACCATTCAAGACTATAACAATTTATTGGGAACAAAAAACCTGCATCCTTTAGTCAGTGTAACGGATCTTTCTACCCTAAAATCGATCAGACATTGCCGGAAGAACTTCGGTTTTTATTGTGTGTTCTACAAAGAACTTGCTTGCGGAACACTTCAGTATGGCCGTAATAAATACGATTATGAAGACGGTACACTGGTTTTTATCTCTCCGGGGCAAATAGCCGGCATCAATGATGACGGCGAAACCGTGAATCCCAAAGGCATCGTGCTGATGTTCCACGCGGACTTGCTATACGGAACTCCCCTCGCCCGCAGGATGAAAGACTATACTTTTTTCTCTTATGAATCTAACGAAGCCCTCCACATGTCGGACCGCGAACGCCGGATCATCCTGAATTGTTTTCACGAGATACGCGAAGAATTGGAGCACACCATCGACAAGCATACCAAGCAGATTATCACTTCCAACATAGAAACTTTGCTCAATCATTGCGTGCGCTTTTACGAACGCCAGTTCGTGACCCGCGAAGTGGTCAATCGCGACTTGCTTACCAATTTCGAACGAATACTTCAACAGTATTTCGATTCGGAAAAGACGTCTACCATAGGATTGCCATCCGTACAGTATTGTGCCGAACAGATGCATCTTTCTCCGAACTATTTCGGAGATCTGGTGAAAAGGGAAACCGGAAAATCGGCACAAGAATATATTCAGTTGGCCATCATGGAAAGAGTAAAAGAATTGTTGGCCGAAAGCAATAAGACAATCAGCGAAATAGCTTATGAGTTAGGCTTTAAATATCCACACCATTTGAGCAGGATATTCAAGAAAGTTATCGGAATTACTCCGAATGAGTATCGCCTGCAAGTGGTATAAAGAGAGCCGGGAATGGATGGAAATGAAGTTTTTAAACGGTTATTGAGGCGGTTTACTAAAAAAATCATATATTTGTTGAATGAAGGACAGGCATGCGATCCTTTTTATGCACGTATAGTTGTGCCGGAGACTTAAATTAAACCTTTTGAGTTAACCAAAGATGAAAGTATCAGAAGATGCTTTCTGTGATTATGTTACATATACACAATAATATTCATCTGTTCAACAAATTAATCTTAATCGCCCATGAAACAACCATCCAGCACTCGACGGAAACAAACCGCAAAAGCCGTCATTCTATTCTTTCTCGGAATTTCTGTTTTATGCTCCTGCCAAAGGGGAATTGACATTACAAAGATCGAAGCGATGCCCGAGGGGGCTGCCAAAGATTCGGCCATGTTGTACTATTATCAAGGAGTCAGGCCCGGTGACTTTGTTATCGTGAAGAAATCTACAAAGGACGAACTTAATGAAATCAATGATTCGGCTATTCCCATTTATCTGACTACGTCAGCCGAAGTGAAAAGAGACCAGGATCTTAACGTCACGAACAAGGTTTGCCAGATATTCAGGGGAGACACCTTACAGATTGTCGGCGGATATGACAAAAGTCTCTCGCGTGAAAAATTTATGCAAAAGACGGATTATTCGCATGCTGTAATAGTGAAGGCCATAAAAAACGGTAAAACGGTGGGAGAAGGCTGGTGCGATGCCGGTATGTTTAATCCTTTACAGCATAACTGGGCCATCGTTTTTTATCAACCGCAAGATGTTTTAGCATTACTTTTTATTTTCGGTGGCGCATTCTTTCTTGTTTTTCTGTTGTGGAAACTCATATACTGGCTTGTTGTAAGCAAAATCCGCAAGAACGTCTGTTTCTATCAAAGAGATAAAATCTACTTCAAGGCTATTTATCTGATTGTTTCGGCCCTTGTAGGACTATTCATCTTTTACGTAGACTACAACGAGGATCTTGTCAGCTCATTGAAATTCAATCCGGACTTTTTCGCCCATTTCTCGGAATATCCGTTCATGCTAAAACTTCTGCCATTAATGATACTCCTCTGGATCGCCTCTACAATAGGAATGCTGTGGGAAATGATAAAGAAATTCAAAACATGGTGGCTCATCATCTATTTTCCCGGGATATGGTCGATCGGATTCCTGATCATTGCACTTATTTTTGCAACAAGCTGGTTGATTTATTTCATACTGCCGACAGTGGTCGCATTTGCTATCATGGCACTTGTCAAAGACAGCAGTTTCGTAAAGGCGATGGACAACAGCAGCGGTAAATCAAGCAAACCGGTTCTTGGATATAACGCACAGGGACAGCCCGTACGTGAAGGTGACGGTGGTGCCATTGCACACAGAACTTGGGACGAGTATGCGAACAGCAAATAGCAAGTTAGCCAAATGCCGTTTATTGCATCCATTTGCTACAATATCATCACTTTCGCTAACACATCAGTCCTGAAAACAATTAAAAATAGAGAACAGGTTGCATAATAAAGTAATTTACATGAGATATTTTCTGTATATTTCTGTCATATATGGATAAATATGTGATTTATCTCGGCATGCCAGGCTCATTATCCCGGCATGATAGACTCCGTTCCTCTACGAGGAACGGAGTAAAACTCTACGGGAAACACTGAAAGACTCTACGAGAAAAATCAATTCCGCCTTAAAACACATTTTAGAGCGCTAACTGATAACCAGAGATACACTGACTTCAAATATCCCAAAGCGTACTAAACACATTCTTCAGAAACTATTTACGCACTAAACATTCAAATAAAGAGACATTTGTCACACAATCAGCAATAAATAATACAATCCGAATAAGCCTAACCGGAAATAAAGGGGATTTTATACAGTTACCCCAACCTTCTCCCTAATGAAGGGATTCTGAGGATACAAGAATATCACTTTGTCATTTTGCCACATTGAAAAGAAAAAATATCATCGGGCAAACAAGCATTTCAAACCGTCGTAAATTGCCGGAAGAGCAATCGTACCGTGTGTCTCTTCCGGAAATTTCTTTGAAACAACACGCAAGTTGCAACGTTCCATCTCCGGAATTACCGTATCCAGAAAGGTATCAGTCAACGGAAAATGTATCAGATTCCTCTCGGTACGAGGACGGGTGGCAAAAGCAACATACAACTGTTTTCCATCAAAAACCGTTTTATCCCCGCGTGTACCGGCCTGTTTCAGAAAAGCTCCCTGATCCCACCACAAGCTGGGATCGAGTGCCATATAAGTATCGAACGATTCCGGATGATTCCACAAAACATGCAAAGCAAATAATCCTGCAAACGAGTGGCCTACCAACATATTCTGCCCACCGACCGGAAATTCTTTTTCGATAGCCGGACGTAACTCTTCTACCAGAAAACGATAGAATTGTTCTGCACCCATCTGTGCGTCCGGAAAATCCGGCGAAAAAGCACGAGGAGACGGAATTGATCGGGGTGTGCCAAGAAATTCGATGGGCATTTTTCATATAAAAACTTGCATAGAGTCGTGTTTTTTCCTACTTTTGGATACGGTTTCCGCAGGTTTGTACATATTGGGAAACCGATTCGAGCCCTGTTGTAAGCTGACAAAAACTGGTAAATTTTGGATTATAACGGGAATAACGGAAAGCTCGTGTTGTACCTGTGCGTTAGGCACGGGCCGTCCGTCTTTTATAGAGTATACCAGTACTTTGTCAGCTTGCGGATCGCGTTCGTGTCTTTCGCACAGTTTCGTTCGAAGGAAGGTTGCGATCCGACCGGATTCGAAAAATTTCCGCGACGCGAAGATCGCGGGAAGGTTCTGTTTTTCGGTTCCGGAAGCGACGGACAGGATTCGACTCCGGAAGGAACCGGCGGATGCCGGTAACGGGGCCTGTCCGTAAAGCACGGATTTAATCTCGTACTGTTATGGACATCAAATTTTTCGTGCCTTATGTCGAGGCGAAAAAACGGCTCGATATTCGGGCTTCGATCGTGGGCCGCTGGTTGGAAGCGGGTTCGTATGAAGACCGGCGCGGCGACGGGGTGTGGCGGAGGGTTCGCACGTCGCGTATGAACCGCGATTTTTCCGTCTGGCTGCTCGATTTCAAGAGCCGCGGCCGGCTGGTTCGCACCGAGGTCGCACCCGGAAGAAGACGTTACGGGATCGTTCCCGACATCGATCCGGGCGAAATCCCCGATTTGAAGGAGTTGCCCTATGTCGCCGGTACGCAGTCCGTACAGCACGATGCAGAGACCGACAGCTACTATGAGGTGGGCGAGGCCGGTCTGCTTTCGGTCAGAAGGGGATATTCGGATTACATGGATTATCGTTTCAATCGTCGCAGCGGGGAACTGGTGCTTCCTGAGGGGCGGATGCTGGTCATGCGTCTCGACGAAGAGGAGATGTGGGTGATGGATCACGACCAGTACGAACTGGAATATCCGACCGTCGAGCGTTTCCGGCGATTGAAATAGATGATACGCGGAGTCGTTCCGCAGAGGGGAGCGGGGATTTCGTGCGGCGGCGTTTCAGAGCAGTCCGGCCGACCATGAAACCGGCGGCCTGGTGGTGG
>OJMK01003298.1_pt1 | contig 9897 bp, 8 predicted proteins | sample 1597201 | NCBI WGS metagenome assembly OJMK01 (sample SAMEA2452125, study PRJEB22498) | human gut metagenome | reverse complement strand
TCGGCAGCAGCCTCTTTTGAACCACTCGCCCAGCGAGTGGTTTTCGGGATACAACAAGAAAAAACCTCTGAAATTGACTGATTTCAGAGGTTTTTTGTGTAATCCCAACACTATAGATGCCACGAGATTTCGTTGAAACGAGCATTCAAACATGTGAAACTCTATTACCCTTCCTCAGCAATAGTTTTATGTTTCAAAACAAATCCATTTGGCATTGTTTGCAAGACCTTACCAATCGTTCTTTCACGACATCATCTGGTCCAACTATACCAGAAATCAACGGAGATAACGGATCGTGCAAAGAACACAATCGCTCAACTGTTTTTGCACTGTAATTTGCATAACAATATCGACAACCATTTCTACAGGTGTTATACATACCAATATCAATGCTCGCCATGCATCCACACTCTTCCCTTTGATTCTTGTCTTTATCCAGATTCAGTTTACATCCCAATAATTTTTCAAACAATCCACAATCAATGCAGTGTCCATGTGCAATGCCAAACTGCTCTAAGTTAATCTTTTCTGCACAGGATTCAACTATTATATGATACTTTTCCGCGATTGCTACCAGACGCTGTGCTAATTCAAGCATTTCCTTAGCCCCCAGAGGGAGTAAGCCGAACGCTTTCATATTTCCTTGCGTATTGCGGTACATATCCACAAAGCTTATAATGCACTTGTTTGTGTACCCAGATAAGCGTTTTGCTATTTCTTCGAAGTATGTTACATGATAGTCAACAGTATACTTTTCTGTCAGCAAAATGGGATCATACCGCCAAATAACGCGGTCCGCACCAAGATTTTTTGACAAGTCTCTAAATGCCGGAATGATTATATCATTTTTATTTGGTACATTTGGCTCAATATCTTGGGCATACGAGTTAACAGTAAACTGGAAATAATACATGTATCTGTCCAAAATGTGGAGTTTATCCATTATTGGCAAAGGATTTTTTGTCCAAAAAACAATACCATCGACTACTTCGGTTGAGAGAGCGATTTTGCTTATTTGATGGATGTTCATCGGATTTCTTGCATATACAAATCCTTCTTTTATTCGGTTTACAAACCATTCTGAATAATATGAAGGGATGTCTGTACGGCGGCTTGCGCTCACTATCATTCATCATCCCCTCCTATCTCAATCAATAATTGAGCGCTTGTACAAAACTGCCAAGGCTCATACTGGCAATATCTTCTCGCCGTTGCCTCATTCATTGCAACACTTTTTTCATGCCTTGTACCATAACGTTGCGCTTCAACCTGAATGTTTTTATCAAAATAATATTGATCGTAACTCACACGGAATTCTGCCAATTGCAATTTTGTTACAAGGCTCAGAAACAAGTCTCTGCCCATATTATTGCTATTAACATCATTGACCAGAATGACAAACGGCTCCGAAGCATTCTTATGCTTTACAATGCTGTCGATAATCAAATCGAACAACTTATCCACCGCGCATGGACCTTTTGAAACGTACAGCGCTGAAACGATATACTGCAAAACCAGCACATTAATGTCTCCGACCGCAAATTGCTCAAGGAATGTAAATGCATCTTCGGTAGACAAATTGATATATGTAATGTCCGCTGTGGTATATTGTAGCACTTGGTTGTGGATAGATTCCCATAACGGGTTTTTATCAATGCCCCGGTACTCCAATGTTTTACCCGGAGCATTCCTTTGCAAATAGAGTTCAAAAGCCATCAAATCGGGACAGGCACCACAGCCAATCGAAAATATACTGTAATGCTCTATTTCTGCAAGAGCGTCGCTTTTTTGCAATAGATAATAGATTTCCGTAGCATATTTGTACGCATAGTCACACACATAAAAGTTTATTAAATGAGGACAATCGTAAAATTTCTTTCCGTTCGGATGCCGTGATGGATAATGAATTTCTTCAAGGCAGTCTTTACAATTTCTGGAGCAATCACCTGTGTGTAAGCAATCCTCACATCGAGTATTTCTGTGTGCGTTTCTATATTCTGAATCGCAAAAGCTCATTACTCTGTCAATAAGCATTTTCCTTCCCCCAAATTAGCCTGATTGCAAATAGCATTCTTTATACGGGATTGACATTTTTCTTTAAGAATATTATAGCTCAGAGTCACTCTGTTTGCAACCGAATGCGCTTACATGCTTAGGTACCTCACACATTTTACTATTGCGCTTCTGGAGTTTTGAAATATCCTCCCCAAAATGTATAATAGGGAAAACCTGACCCTGCAAGGCTTTACCAAAAGAAGAAACCCGTTTTTCGAAAAAATCATTCAAAAAACGAGTTTCGTTCAATAATAGTTTGACATTTGGGGATTTTTGCAGGAGCGTTTATTAAATGTAAACTCAGGAAACCCTTATACCGCAAGGCTTTCCAAGTAGAAAAGCCCCTCTTTTCGATAAAAATGTTCGAAAAGAGGGGTTCATTCATCTGGTCCGAGTAGAGCGATTCGAACGCTCGGCCTCTTGAACCCAAATCAAGCGCGCTACCAACTGCGCTATACCCGGATATTTGATTTTGAACCATTGTAGCACAAAATTTGTGCGATTGAAAGATTTTTCTGTCTGTGGTCATTTATGTGGTCAAGACCACTTTTGCGCCGTTTTCGGCAATCGGTGGAAATCCCGCAAATGCAGGTGTCACAAGGCTTTGCGGCATTTCGCCTTGCCCCGTCCCGGATACCGCCACGGCACTCCCAAAGCAAGCGCGCTACCAACTGCGCTAATCCCGGATTTTTGGTTATTGAGTTTTGAGCCAGATGTGGTCAAACATGTGGTCAGGCGGTTTTTTTGACCACCTCGACTTGCGGGGAAAGTGCCTGTATCGCAGGCATATCAAGGGATTGCGGGCACGGTATTTTCCGGCTTGAAGGGGGAGCGACCCGCTCCCAAACCAGGCGCGATACCAACTTCGCTATACCCGGATATTCAATTTCTGCCATGATACCATGGCGAGCGGTAATAATAAAGATTTTTCTGTCTGTGGTCATTTTACATTTCTCCCATCTTACCATGCCGCGCGGAAAAAAGCAACAGGAAGCGGGCGATTTTCTGCCCGCTTTCTGCTGCTTTTTTGTATCGTTCTCTCGCTGTCAGTCCTGCTGGACCAGCGGCAGCGTTACATCTGCTCGGAACAGATCTGCGTCGATGGACAGCCGGAACGTGCCGCCCATCAGCTGCACAAGGCTTCGCACGATGGAAAGCCCCAGCCCGCTGCCCTCCGTGTGGCGGGAGGCGTCCCCGCGCACAAAGCGCTCCATCAGCTCGTCGGGGGAGATGTTCAACTCTGCCCGTGACACATTCTTGAAGCTCAGGGTCATCTGCCCGTCGGACACCACGCCGGACACGTAGACGCGGGTCTCCGGCATGGCGTATTTGCAGATGTTGGATACCAGATTGTCCATGACGCGGCTGAGCAGCTTGCTGTCGGCGGCCACCACGGGCTGCCCCGCCGGCGACTGGGTCACCAGCGTCAGATGGCAGTCTGCCAGTCGATCCTGATACTCGCCGGCGATCTGGCTGAACAGCACACTCACGTCTATGGGCTGCACGTCCACCGGCAGCGCGCCGGAGGACGCCTTGGACGCCTCCACCAGATCCTCCGTCAGCTTTTTCAGCCGCTTGCTCTGCCGGTCCAGCACGGCGATATACTCCTGGGCGGCGGGGGAGGGGATGTCCTCCTTCTTCAGCAGATCCACGTAGTTGACAATGGAGGTCAGCGGCGTCTTGATGTCGTGGGACACGTTGGTGATCAGCTCGGTTTTCATCCGCTCGGCGCGCATCTGCTCCTGCACGGCGCTCTCCATGCCGCTTTGCAGCCGGTTCATGGCCTGCCCGTACCGCCGGAAGGCGCCGAACAGCCGCTTGGTGTCCACCGGCGTGGACAGGTCGCCCTCTGACAGCTGCTTGCCGTTTTTCTCCAGCGTCCGCAGGTTCAGGGCGATGGCCAGCACCGCCAGCAGCTCCACGAGCTTCAGCACCAGAAAATACTCTCCGTAGTAATTCATCTGATACAGTCCGATCTCCAGCAGCGCCAGACCCAGCCCCACCAGCGCCGTTTTCCACACCAGCGGGATGCCGGTAACGATGCGCCACAGCCACAGGGTCACGCCTCGCAGGATGCGCCACAGCAGCCGCAGTATCCGGGCGGTCAGGGAACCGCGGATGACGGAACCGGCCTTGCACTGGGCGGCAAAGACGCACAGGAACAGCAGCATGACCGGTATCAGTGCTGCACAGAAAATGACCCGCCCCCACTCCGAATAGAAGGCGTCCCATCCGATAAAGAAAGCGCTTAGCAGCGCCAGCAGCCACACGTCGGCGGGGATCTTGTCCAGCCACGTCAGGTGGATATCCTCGCGGCCATGCCAGTGCCCGGCGGAAGCCATGGAGAAGCCGAAGCAGAACAGCGTCAGCAGGCCGCACAGCACCGTGAGAAAAATGGTCAGACCGGTATGCGTCAGCAGCCATGAGCAGACCAGATAGGAGTAGCTGGGGGCTTGACCGCTTTTCTCCAGCAGGGTAGCAGTGATGGCGACCTGAATGGAGGTAAGACCCGTGCTTTCCGACAGGTGGTAGACATACAGCTCCTGCGTGTCATACAGCAGCTTGTCGCTCTCCGTCAGATCAAAGTTGGCCAGATATGTCTCGCCAGTGTCCGGGTCGGATACGACAAGCTGGCAGGAGGAGAGCTCCCGGGAGAATGCATCGGCAAACAGCCGGGGCAGCTCCGACAAAAGCTGCTGGGCGGCTTCCGGGTTATATTCGGCGGAGTCGGCCGCGTCCGTGTTGACGAAGTAGTACGACTTGTCCAGCAGCCCTACGCTGTCCAGCTGGGCGCAGAGATAGTCGTTGGCCATGCTGAGACTGTCATAGCACTGCTCCTGATACAGGGTCTGCCGCAGGTATGCGCCGTCGTCCAGAAAGACGTTGTAGCTGACCAGTATACCAATGCCGATGCCGCCCAGCACGGTCAGACCGCCCAGCACCAGCGTCAGCACGAAGGCAGCGGCCTTGGCCCAGGCCTTGTCCAGCCATTTTCTCACTTGATACCGCCCTCCATTTTATAGCCTTTTCCCCAGACTACCTTGATGTACCGCGGCTCTGAGGGGTTGATCTCGATCTTCTCCCGCAGGTGCCGGATGTGGACGGCGATGGCGCCGGCGGCGTTGAGGGGCACGTCGTCCCACACACGGCGGTAGATCTCGCTGGGGGAGAACACGGTGCCCGCGTTCTTCATGAGAAAGCGCAGAATGTCGTACTCCTTGGGGGTCAGTGCGGCATTTTCACCGTCCACGGTCACGGCCTTGGCGTTGTCGTCCAGCCGGATACCGCCGATGACCAGCGTGCTGGGCTGCACCGTGCCGCCGCCCAGCTGGAGATAGCGCCGCAGCTGGGACCGCACACGGGCCAGCAGCTCCACGGGGTTGAAGGGCTTGGTGATGTAGTCATCCGCCCCCACGTTGAGACCCAGCACCTTGTCGGTGTCCTCGCTCTTGGCCGTCAGCAGGATCACCGGCACGTTGCTGGTCTGGCGCAGCTGCGCCATGGCGGTGAGCCCGTCCATCACCGGCATCATGATGTCCATCAGGATGAGATGCACCTCCTCCCGGGCAGCCACAGCCAGCGCTTCTTTCCCGTTGTAGGCCTTCAGCACGCGATAGCCCTCCGCCGTCAGATAGATCTCCAGTGCTGAAACAATATCCTGCTCATCGTCACAGACAAGAATGGTATACATGTGCCGCGCCTCCTTTTCATACTCCGTTTATCATACGGGAAAATGAGGCGCGGCACAATAGGGGAAGTTTAGTTTTTCATTAAGTTTGCCGGCAGGCGTGCCGCCGCGCCGTGGCGGATGGGCTTCCACTCCACCTTCATGAACAGCGCCGCAAAGGAGATGGGGATGTAGGTGAACATGAACAGGGGGAAGCTGAATGTGTACATCACTTTCTGCCAGACGGGAGCCTGGATGCGGTCCCACTCGGTGGCAGTGGTGACGGCGCCGATGGCCAGCAGCGTCAGATAGATGCCGCCCAGGCACTCCAGCAGGGACCGCATGGCGAACCACAGTCCTGCGCCCTCGGCCAGACCGATGCCCGCCAGCGTCACATTGGCCAGGATGCTGACGCACGTCAGCACAAAGGCGGGCATGATGGCCATGGCCATATCGAAGCAGCTCCAACTGCCCCGGGCTGCGCCCTTCAGCAGCTTACCGCCGTACTTCTGGAACACCTGGATGTAGCCCTTGGCCCAGCGCAGCCGCTGGCGGCAGGACTGACGGAAATCCGTGGGCTGCTCGTCGTAGAGCACCGCGTCCTCGCAGATGGCTATGATCTCGCCGTCAGTGATGTGACGGACAGAGAACTCAATGTCCTCTGTCAGCAGGTAGAACTGCCAGCCGTTGGTTTTGTCCAGAATGCGCTGGGAGAACAGGAAGCCTGTTCCACCCACGGCGGCGCTGGTGCCCAGCCGCATGCGTGCGCCATTGAGGTAGCGGCTCTCCCGCAGGAACCACAGGGCGTAGCCGGCGCTGATCCAGTTGTCGGCATAGTTCTTGCTGTTGCGGTAGCTGGTGACGATCTCGTACCCGCCGGAGAACACGGCGTTCATCCTCTCGATGTAGTCCGGCGACAGCACATTGTCCGCGTCGAACACGAAATAGCCGTCGAAGCCGTCGGGATAGTCGGCCTTGATGTGCTGAGTCAGAAAGTCCAGGGCGTAGCCCTTGCCCACGTTGATGTGGTTGAACCGCTCATACACCACGGCGCCGCGGCGCCGTGCGATGTCGGCGGTGCCGTCGGTGCAGTTGTCCGCCACCACGAACACCGTGAGCAGCGCGGGATCATACGTCTGCTGCCGCAGACTGTCCAGAAGACCGCCAATGACGGCAGCCTCGTTCCGCGCCGCGATGAGCACAGCATAGCGGTGGGGCGAGGGAGGGCAGGGAAGGGGGCGCTGCTTTTTGGCCAGCACCAGCGGTATGTAGAGGAATTGATAGGCATAGCAGATAAAAAACAGCGCCGAGATCAGCGCGTTCACGGTCCGCAGAGCAGTTTCCATGAGAGACACTTCCTTTCTTTCTCTGTGTCTCCTATGGTAGAGAAAAAGCCATTAAGAAACAAGGAACCGCCGGATTAAGAATCCATTAAGATGAAACAGAGGCGGAGACGCTTTTCACGCCTCCGCCTCTGTTCTCAGAAATCCCGCTTCTGCCCCGCGGTGACGGCCATGCCCGCCGCGCTGACCAGCGCCAGCGCGGCGTACACCGCCATCCCGCCGTCCCCCGTCTTGGGGGAGACGGTAGGCGCATCGCCGGGGCTGCGCCCACCGTGATAGCGGTTGCGGAACTCCAGCACGTCGTACTTGCCGCCCTGCATATCGGCATCACCGTACACCGCCGCAGTGCGGCCCTCCGGCGTCACCGTGATGGCGATGTAGTACACACGGTCATCGTACTGCCCGCTGTGGCGCTGTCCCGCCTCCTGCCGCAGAGTGTATACATGCCGACCCTCCCGGGTGCAGGGGATGGTCAGCACCGCGCTGCCGCCGCCGGAGACGGCGCAGGTATACGCGCCGTTACGGCTCCCCTCCGGCAGGGGCGCGCCGTCGGATGCCGCCCGCAGCGTCAGGGTGAACACCTCCGGTACGTCAGGCGCATCGCCGCTGACCGTCACGCGCACCGGCAGCTCTACCGCTGCGCCGGCGGCCATGGCGGTGACGACGCACAGCGCAGTCAGCAGGGCCAGCAGCGCCGCTGCGGCCGGTATCCTTCTCGTCATACCGCCGTCAGCTCCTCTGGCTGCGCCGACGCAGGAACATCGCTGCGCCGCCTGCCGCCGCCATGGTCAGCAGCACCGCGTAGGGAGCGCTGTCCAGCAGCACGCCGTTGTCGATGCTGCCGCCCTTGGTGTTGGTGAACTCCGCCGTGGCGGCGGCAGCTTCGATGGTGCCGCTGTCGCCGGTAACGGCGGTGGTGTAGCCCTCACCGGTGTAGTCATCCTCGGTGACGGTGTAGCTCATGCCGTAGGGCAGGTTGGTCAGGCTGGCGGTCTGCCCGTGCTTCAGGGTGAAGTCCACAGTACACTGGCCGTTGTCATCCCACGCCGGGGTGAAGCTCTGGTCCACGCCGGCCACGGAGAAGCCGATGGTACTGTTCATGTCATAGCCCGACTGCCTGGTCAGGGTCACATGGAACCGGAAGTCCTTGTCACGGTCGCCCAGCAGACCGGCAACGGTCTTGGTTACATTCAGCGTACCGGCGGAATAGGTGTTGAGGATGTTATCCTGCTTGCTGCCATCCGCACTGCCCAGATGGACGGCGGCCACGCGGACCTTGCCCTCCCCCTCCGGCTGCAGCACCGTGATCTTCAGATACAGCGCCTGACCGTTGTAGGTGACACCGGCGGTGCTGCCCGCGCTCTCAGTGATCTTATAGGTATAGATGCCCACGCTGGAGAACTCCGGCAGGGGCAGCGCGAAGCTGTTGGACGCACCGGCCGCCGTGGCGGCGCCCTCACTGAAGGCGATGTCAAAGGTGCTGGGCGTAAAGACAGGCATATCCGCCGCAGCGGTGATGGCGGAGTCCGTCACGCTGTCCGCCGCGATGGAGAAGCGGAACGTCTCGGCGGGACTGACGGTCCCGTCGTTCACCAGCTGATAGAGCTTGGTGATGGGTACCTCGGTGATGTCCGCGTAGGTCTGGCCGTCCACTGTGATGCTGGGTCTCGTGGGCGTCTCTCCCTCCACGGCAAAGGCCGTGGCGGTCAATCCCAGCGCCAGAAGCAGCGTCAGGAGCAGGGCAAAGCATTTTTTCATACGTAGTCCTCCTTGCAATATAATGTGTTCTGCTGTATCAAAACCGCAGATGCGGCGCAGCACAAAAAAGGGTCAGGCGCGGCGCTTCCGACTCCACAGCAGCAGCCCGCCGCCGCAGCATACCAGCGCTCCTGCCGGCAGCAGGGTGCCTCCGGCTACGCCCAGATCGGGGACGGCCCGCTTCGTGTTGACGAACACCAGCTCCCCGCCTTCCCCCAGCGTCACCGCACCGCTGTCGCCGCTGCGGCCGCTGTTGGTGACGGTGTAACCGGCATGCTCCGTCTCCGTCACCGTCACGACCCCGCCGTAAGGCAGTCCGGTGAAGGTCAGGCTCTCCCCGTGGCGCAGGGCAAAGACCGCCTGCCCGCCGGACACGGTGTAGCCCTCGCCGGCCGGGAAGGGAACGGCCTGACCGTCCACCGTCAGCACCGCCGTAAAGGGGAATGCCTTCGACCGGTCGCCCATCTCGCCCTCCACCGTCTTGCGGACGGTCAGACTCCGGGAAGTGCGGTTCACAAAGGCCAGCGCACCGCCGTCCCATACGCTGCCGTTGACGGTGATACGCACCGCGCCATCCACACCGTTGGGCAGCACCGCCACACGGTACATCTCGCCGCCGCACCAGAAGCCGTCGGCCCCCGCCTCGCGGATGCGGTAGTAGCGGGGCGCGGTGTCGCCGGCGGCCAGACCGATGACCAGCCGTCCATCGGCGGCTTCCTCACCGGTGACGGTGATGCCCGTTTCGTGGACCTGCCGCAGCACATTTCCCTCCGCGTCCGTCTCCTCCAGCAGGAACCGGAACGTCTGGCGCTGGCCTGCCGCCGCGCCCAGCAGCGTCTTGGTCAGCGGCAGGGAGATGGCGTAGTCATAGGTGGCGTTGGTGACGGTGACGGCCACGCTGCCGCCCACCGGCACCTCACCGTCGGCTCTTGTGGGGGAGGTGACGCCCTCCGCCGTGACGGCGGCGTCAAAAGCGGCGCGCCAGCCCTCCGGCGGCGTTTCCGTCACGGCGTAGGCCGTGCCCGCCAGCAGTCCGGTGAACACCGCTGTCTCCCCATGGGCCAGGGGCACGAT
>OJMK01003295.1_pt1 | contig 9905 bp, 8 predicted proteins | sample 1597201 | NCBI WGS metagenome assembly OJMK01 (sample SAMEA2452125, study PRJEB22498) | human gut metagenome | reverse complement strand
ATTTAAATATACAAAAGGTGATTATGAAGTTGCCATGACGGATGTTGTGATGGAACGGAAATTCGATACAGTGAGGGTAGGAGTTTCCATGTTCGTTCACAGCATGAAAAATCAGCTTCTTGCCAACAAGGTTATTTATAAAAGAATTGACCAGATTTACAGTCAGCCGGAGCCGGATACGGTGAAGCTGAAAGAATGTATTGATGCACTCCGGGCTACAAACGATACAATGTTTACAAGAATTGAGGAACTGTACCGCAGTGTAAAATCTAATTCCATTACGATGATGCCGGTTAATATTCAGGAGATCATAGACACGACATTAGAACGGTTTCACAATAAATTTCCGGATGCGGGAGTGCGCATCCAAAACGAGGAAGTGTCTATGGTTCTTGCAGATAAGGATCATCTGTGTGAGGCAATCTATAACCTTTTGATCAATGCAGAAGAAGCCGTCATAGCTGCAGAACGGGGAGAAGATGGGCAGGTATGCTTAAAATGCAGGAATGAAAGATTATATACTTTGATCGAGGTCAGTGATAATGGACTTGGAATGTCAAAGAGTCAGATAAAGAAGATTTTCGATCCGTTTTATTCCAGCAAAAATTCTAACTATAACTGGGGAATGGGCTTATATTATGTCAGAGAGGTTGTAAAAAGCCATCTGGGTAAAATGAGAGTGGAAAGTACAGAGGGAAAGGGAAGTAAATTCTATATTTTAATTCCAAAGTACGAATAGATAACAGACAGGAGAAGAAAATGGCAGATAAGAAAAAGATTTTGATCGCTGATGATTTTCAGCTTTTAAGAGAGGATCTTACAGAATTGATCAACAATCAACGGGATATGGAGGTTGTAGGGACTGCTTCTTCAGGAAAAGAGATTGTAAATCTTGCCAGAAACACAGAGTATGATCTGATATTGATGGATATTGAGATGGAGACAATGAACGCAGGTATTTTAGCAACGCAGGAAATACGGGAGGCTGACCCGGAAGCCGGAATCATTTTTCTGACAGCACATGAGACCCGCGAGATGATCGTGACAGCCATGGGTGCAGGAGCACTTGATTATATTGTAAAAGGATGTGAGGATGAAGAAATACTTTACCATATCCGCTGTGCTCTCAAAGGGAATCCAATTATGTCAAATAAGATCCATGAGACTGTGATGCAGGAATATGCCAGACTTCAGCAGAGTGAGAAGAGTCTGCTTTTTTTCATAAATAATATTTCAAAACTTACTGCAACAGAACGTGAGATGATAAAGTTGCTTTTACAGGGGTATAAGGTACATGAGATTGCAGAAGCACGCAGTGTGGAGGTAAGTACGATAAAGACACAGATCAAAGGTCTGCTTCGCAAATTTGGTTGCAGCAGAACAAAAGAGATCGTGCAGATTATAAGAGAATTGAATATTGAACACTTGTTTTAGGATGAATTACATGGTATTAAAATTAGGAAAAAGTTTATAAAAAAGAACGCAAACGTTTGATAAATGTTTGCGTTCTTTTTTACGAAAACTGTGTTAAAATAAAGGCACAAAACAGAAGTATGTAATACATGATAGAACAATAAATCTGCAAGAAAAAGGAGAATACACAATGGGGAATAAGTTATATCTGGAATGTGGTTCCGGAATTAGTGGAGATATGTTTGTAGGAGCTATGCTTGATCTGGGAGCAGATCAGAAAAAAATGGAAGAGGCACTTCAAAGTCTTCCTGTAGATGGATTTAAAACGGAGATTACGAGAGTGAAAAAATCAGGATTGGATGCGTGTGATTTTAATGTTATTTTAGATCATGCACATGAAAATCATGATCATGATATGGAATATCTGCATGGAGATCATCATCATGCAGAACACCATCACGGCCATGAGGATCACCACCATGACGAACATCATCACCATGAGCATAGAAGCCCGGAGGATATTATTCACATTATCGGACATGCATCTATGACAGACAGTGCCAGAGAACTTGCATGCAAAATCGTAAAAATCCTTGCAAATGCAGAGGCAAAAGCACATGGTGTACCACTTGAACAGGTGCATTTTCATGAGGTCGGTGCGGTAGATTCAATTGTTGATATTGTTGCCGCTGCAGTATGTGCAGATTCACTGGAGCTCGATGAAGTATATATTCCTCAGCTGAATGAGGGACGTGGAATGGTCAGATGCCAGCATGGACTGTTACCAATTCCAGTACCGGCAGTTGCCAATATTATTTCAGCGAACCAGCTTAAAATGCATATCACAGACGTGGAGGGTGAGCTTGTAACACCGACCGGAGCTGCAATCGCAGCAGCTTTGCGCACGCAGGATCAGCTTCCAGAAAAATTTACAATACAGAAAGTAGGAATGGGTGCTGGAAAAAGAGAGTATGCATGTGTGGGTGTGCTGCGGGCAATGATGATTGAATAAGCGATACTTGGGTCAAGTGTTTTGTTTGACATTTGTGGCAGTCATAGTATACAATGTATATATAAACACGTATGTATAAGTGAGGTGATTTTTTGGCGGAAAAGAAATACAAACAGGTAACAAGAAAGGATGTTGCAGAGGAAGCAGGAGTCAGTGTTACAATCGTATCTTATGTCATCAATAACAACAGATATGTAGACAAAGAAAAAAGAATTAAAGTGGAGGAGGCTATAAAGAAACTTCATTATAAGCCAAATTCAATCGCAAGAGCATTAAAAGGAAAAAAACTAAATCATATTGTATTTATTGCGGATCAAATTGTAACGGAACACTTTAGTTTATTAGTAAGCGAACTGGATAAGCACGCATATGATCTTGGTTATATGATTTCCTTATGCTCGAACAGAAATACACAACAATTTATAGACAGTATTATAAGTCGTCAGTATGATGGAGTAATTATAAGTTCAATCAGTTTTGATAAGGAATATATCAAGCAGTTGATCGCAGCTGATATACCGGTCGTTTTATTGGTGAACCGCGATTATGATGATATTGAGGGAGCTGCCAAGATAGAAAATGGTTTATATGAAGGAGCGCGTGAAAATGTACGTTATTTACAGCGGAAGGGATGTAAAAATATCATTTATGTAGACCGTTTTAGTCAAAGAAAACATTTCAGTGATATGAGTGATATGAGATATCGTGGATTTTATGAAGAAATGAAGCAGAGTGGTTTGTCCGAACATCCAGAGAAGAACTTTATTACTGGTTGTCACAACGAGGAAGAAGTGAAGGAAAAAGTTGCCGAATATCTGAAAACGAATAAAGTAGATGCTATTTTTGGCAGAAATGACAAGGTTGCATGTATTGCTATGCAGAGTGCAAAAAAAATGGGATACAAAATACCAGAAGATATAAAAGTAATTGGATTTGATAATTCTTCACTGGGGCAATATTGTGAACCACCAATTTCCAGTATGGAAATTCAAAGAGAACAGATAGCAAAAACTGCAATTGAGATGTTAAGACAGATGATTGAGGAACATATCATACCGGAAAAGGTAATGTATCGTACAAAATTAATAGAACGGAAAAGTACATTGGGTTAAAAAAGCACAAAAAAGAGAGTAGGACTTTGTAAAAAACTACTGAAAAAAAGAAAAAATATAAACACGTATTGACAATAATACATAATAAGCAGTATTATACGTTTAAAGATACACACGAGTTTACAAGAAAAAGCATTGCTTACTTTGATGTTATCTTTTATTTTAATCAAAAGATACACACGAGTTTATACAAAAGATAAAAAGTGTATCGCAACATTCAAATAATACAATGGAGGGTATTTGTATGAAAAAAAGAATTATTGCAGCAGTAATGGCAACGCTTGTGGGGTTAAGCATGGTTGGATGTGGCAGCACATCATCAGACAATTCCAGCCAGAATAAAACAGACAATACAGATAGTACTGCGCAGGCAGAAACATCTGATGGAGAAAAAAATCCTGTTACGATCCGATTTTACAATTATGCATTGTCTGAGACTGCAAAAGCAGATTGGTGGGAGAATACAATTGCAAATTTTGAAAAAGAAAACGACTGGATTGATATTGAAACAGTCACAGTAGACTACAACAGTATAGTATCCACATTTACCAATGATATTGCTTCTGGATTATCAGTTGATATGATATATGGCGAAGTAAGCTGGATTCCGGCACTTGCAGAAGCAGGATTTATACAGCAGCCTTCACAGGTGTTAAGCAAGGATTTTTATGATGGGTATTATGATTATGTACTAGACCAGTTTATGTACAATGGTGAAGTGTATGGGGTTCCACATTATTATACGAATTCTGTTATTTATGTAAATAAAGATTTAGTAGAAGCTGCAGGTCTTTCCTTAGAAGAGTTTCCAGATACACTTGATGGCTTAAAAGAATGGATAGAGACCTTATCAGATTACTATAAATCAGATGATAGTATTTCTACTATTTTTGGACTTACTACCGCGGAAGTACCGGCAACAGGATCCAATATTAATGCTATTTACACAGCATTTGGCGGAACATTGATTAATGAAGATGGAACGCTGGCAGATCTCACAGAAGAACCGAATAAAACAGCTATGAATGAAACATTAGATTTTTATAAATATTTAATTTCAAATGGATATACTCAGGAAAATCTGAAATTAAAAGATTATCGTGCAGCATTTGGAGCAGGAAATGTCTGTATGTATGTTGATTCATCCTGGGGATATGCGCAGATTGGTGAAGTAGATACAAATGCTGCTAATTTTACAAGAGCCGAAGCTCTTCCTACAACAATGGGAACAAATGGAAAGGGTAATTCATTAGTTGAGTCTCATTGTTTCCTTCTTGGTTCTTCCTTAACAGATGAACAGAAAGAAGCAATTGACCTGTTTGTACAGTACTGTACATCAACAGATACTATGCAGGAATATCTGAATAATATCGGTCTTGCTTTCCCAGCACATAAAAATATGGAAGATTGCCAGATTTCTCCTATTCTTGCAGATGCGCAGGAAGGTGTAAGCCATGTAGTAAAACAACCAATGATTGCTTCATTATCAAGTGTGCAGGTTGAACTTGCAACAATGGTATTAAATTATGTTTCTAATGGTATGTCAGAAGAAGATGCCATTAACAATTATATTTCACAGGCAGAATATTATATCAATCAGTAAAGCAGTCAGCCAGGAGGAGGGTACAAAAGGATGTCTGGTACTAGAAAAAAATTTAACATACACAGCAGAGGCACACAGGATAGGTTATTTTGCTTTATCCTCCTTCTGCCAGCAATTATATTATGCATTACATTTATTATTATTCCTATTATTGATTCTGTTTGGATGAGTTTTACAGATTATAAAATTGCAAATTTAACACAGGGAATTCCTGGAAAATGGAATAATTTTGCAAATTATACCAGATTGTGGGATTCTGGAAAACTTCAGTCAGCGGCAGGTATTACGATTTTCTTTGTTTTTGTAACAGTGCTTCTTACATTTATTGTCAGTATGACGTTGGCGTTGATTTTAAATACAAAGATCGTTGGAGCAAGATTTCTGCGAAGTATTATGATGATCCCATGGGTAATCCCGACTGTTATAGCTGGTTTATTGTGGGCATGGATTTACGCAAATCCATATGGCTTATTACAGTATCTGGTAAGCATATTCAGTGGGGGTAAGATTACAGGTTTTGGAATATTAAACAATCAGTCTACAGCTTTATGGGGAATTATCATTGCAGCTTTATGGAAGCAAATACCATTAATGGCATTACTGCTTTTGTCAGGAATGCAGAGCATACCGGATGATATGCTGGAAGCAGCAAAAATTGATGGAGCTAACTATATCAATTGCTTGTTCCGCATTATTATTCCACACATGAAAAGTGTGATTGCAGTAACGGTTTCCATGTGTATTATTGAAAATTTTAAACAGTATCCATTATTTGCAACATTAACCAATGGTGGTCCGGCTGGAGCGACGACAACATTTGCAGTTCTTTCTTATGATGAAGCATTTGTGAATTTTAATTATGGTTCAGGTGCAGCAGTAACCACTATCTGGCTGCTTATGATGATTGTTGTTGTCTTCATATTCAATAAAATATTTAAACAGGAAGAAGCATAGGAGGCAATTTATGAAAAAAATAACAGTAACCAAGAAAACCACAGCGAAAGTTGTTGGTGGATTAGCAAAATATATTGTTCTCATTTTCATTTTTGCATTTTTATTATTCCCTGTTTACTGGATGCTTGTGACAGCGCTGAAGACCAATATAGAATCCTATCGGTTAGTTCCAACTTTATGGCCGGAAACAATATCGTTGGATGGATTTAAAACTCTGATTTCAGATGGAAAGTTTTTAGTTTACTATAAGAATAATATTATTGTATCTGCGATGGCAGCAGTAATTATATGTTTTATCTCAGTATTTGCAGGATATGCGCTTAGCAGATTTCATTTCAAATGGAATAAAATGCTGCTTGCAACGTTTGCTTTTGCACAGATGATGCCTGTTATCAGCAGATTGATCTCTTTATACACAATTTTGAGAAAATTAAATCTGACAGATACGCACATCGGATTGGTTCTTGCAATCAGTGCAACACAGGTTCCGTTTACAGTTTCACTTATGGCATCTTTTTTTGATGGTATACCGGGTGAATTAGAGGAAGCGGCTTCTATTGATGGAAGTGGAAGATTTTACACACTGTTTCATATCATTATGCCGTTGGTTGTGCCGGGATTGCTTGCAGTAGGCGTATATAGCTTTTTAATGACATGGGATGATTATTTACATGCAATTACATTAATTCGTTCAAATGATTTGTGGACTCTTTCTCAGGGACTGAAATTAACATATTTAGGAGAAGTCAGTGATTGGCAGCTGATTAATTCAGCTTCCACACTCGGAACAGTACCGATGATATTTGTATTTTTCTTCTTCCAAAAATATATGATCAAAGGTCTTACAGCAGGAGCAGTGAAAGGTTAAAAGGTGAAAATAGATATGTTGGAGATGAAAGAAAATAGAGTTTACAGACCTTTTCTCGGTGGGAAGATGTTAGACGAATTAAGTGGTACAGAGCCAGCATCAGACGGACATTATCCGGAGCGTTGGATTTGTTCTACAACAGCAGCATCGGACGGTACCGGCATCTCTGTGACAACAGATGGAAAATTATTGACAGAGTATGTGAAAGAACCTCTTCCGGTACTTGTAAAACTTTTGGATAGTTATTCACGACTGATGATACAAGTACACCCAGATGATGCTCGTGCAGCAAAGTATTTTCATTCAGATAAAGGGAAGGCGGAAAGCTGGCATATACTCGGGACACGGACAATTCATGGCGAAGAACCATATGTTTATCTTGGATTTAAAAAGGGCATTACAAAGGAAAAGTGGAGATTACTTTATGAAAAACAAGATGTGAAAGGAATGGAAGAGTGTCTTCATAAGATTCCAGTAAAAAGTGGAGATACCTTTTTTGTTCCGGGAGGAGTACCACATGCAATGGGAAGAGGAGTGTATTTTGCGGAAGTACAACAGCCAACTGATATTACGCTGAGAACGGAACGTATTTCACCAGCAAAAGAATTATTACCAGATGAAAGCTTACACGGAGGTGCAGGATGGGATGCACTATTTGACTGTTTTGATTATGACGGCTACTCGTTAGAAGAAATAATGCAAAGGTATTATGTATTGCCGGAGGGTGAAATCGTGATTCGAAACCAATATTTTACTATGGAGAAGATCCATTGTTTGAGGAAAAGGGTGGTAAAATCTGGAAATTGGAAAATTGCGGTTGTTATTGATGGACCAGGAAAAGGAAAAGAGTATTATTTAACAGAGGATACAGAATTTTTGGCAGGACAGACCATTATATTATGTTCACAGGGCGTTTGAGCGATAAAGTTAAATACAAAACAATTGTAAAACACAAGGAGAAAAATCATGAGCAGATAATCGTAGATGGAGAAGTTTATATTGAACATCGTTTTTTAAAGAAAACAATTAAAATTGAAGATGGTAAACTTATTATTTTACCACCGGATGCACCAATTGAAGATGGGGCAGAAGTGTATAATGCAGCAGGAAAGAAAGTAGTGCCTGGATTTATTGATGTACATACACATGGTGCAGTAGGTGTAGATGTTAATGCGGCAACAGCAGAAGATTATGAGAAAATCTGCCGTTTTGCAGCTGGAAATGGAACGACTTCATGGTTATGTTCTGTTTTGACTGATACAAAAGAACAGACAGAATGGTGCATTGATGAATATAAGAAACATCAGAAGATGGAGCATAAAGGAGCAAATTTACTTGGTATTCATCTGGAAGGACCATTTTTGTCTTCAGAGTACAAGGGGGCTATGCCGGAGCATCTTCTTCAGAAAGCCAATATGCCACTTCTGAAAGAATATCAGGACAGAGCAGAAGGAAACATCCGTTATATTACGATTTCTCCGGAAGTAGAAGGACTTATTGATGACATTCCGGCAATGAAAGAGCTTGGTATTACTGTTGCAATCGGACATTCCGGAGCAGATTATGATACAAGCTGGAAAGCAATCAACAACGGTGCAGAATGCTGTACACATACATTTAATGCGATGAAACTTTTACATCAGCATTTTCCTGCAATTATGGGAGCTGCATTAGAATCTGATATTTACTGTGAGGCAATCTGTGATGGAAGACATCTTCACCCTGGTACAGTACGTCTTCTTTTGAAAGTGAAAGGACTTGACAAAGTAGTTGCAATCACAGATTCAATTATGGCTGCAGGTCTACCGGATGGAAGATATAAACTTGGAGTAAACGATGTTATTGTTGAAGATGGTGATGCAAAGCTGGAAAACGGAGTAAGAGCCGGAAGTACCTTAACACAAAATGTTGCTTTGAAAAATCTTCTTGCATTTACAGGAAAACGTCTGGAAGAGATTTTACCGCTTCTTTCAGAGAATCCAGCCAGACTTATCAAAGTATACGATAAAAAAGGATCGATTGCAGATGGAAAAGATGCAGATATCGTTCTTTTAGATGCGGAGAATGACATCGCAGATGTATTTGTTGGAGGAAATCTCATAGAGAGGTAGAAGAAAACAAAAAATAGTGTTAAAATATAACTGAATATTTTTTTGTTAAAAGATTTAAGAAAACGGAAACAGGAGACAAAAACATGTTACTTATTTTGGCATTCAGCTTAGTTATTGCATCGGTATTCTTGATCATTTACAGAAAAAATAAAGATTCCATCTTATGGCTGGGACTTTGTACAAGTCTTATGTTGGAATTATGTGGTGTTATGCTTTTTATTGCAAAAAAAGGTGGCATTTCACAGGAAGTATTAACATTTCTGTATTTTTCAAGAAACATATATCGGAAGATGCAGTATTTCCTGATCACATTAGGTCAGCTGGGATATCTGATTGCCATAGGCAGGTCTCTGTTTCCGTTTTTTTTGCTGAGGATTGCAATGAATTATTCAATGCTTCCGGGACTTAGAAAGCGGAAAACATGGGTTAAATTATCAAGGGTCATACCGATCATGTCGCTGATTCTTTACTTTCCATCAGTTTATAGAATGATTGTTCATAACAGGGAAAGTATGCAGGAGATTATAGCAAAAGGAAATATGATCTGGATCAATCTATATCTGACAGTATCTGTGGTGATTTTATTAATCGAGTATTTTTCCATTTCAATCCTGTTTTTGAAGAGGCAATTTCAGCAGACAGTAATCTTTTTGGTGTCGATTTCGGCAATTTATCTTATTTACTATCATCAGGATCCGGGGCAGGTTTATCTCTTTTACGGGTATTCGATCGCATGGAATAGGGGAATCGGATATCTTCAGATTAATCCGTCTCTGGCAAGTTATATTATGCTTGTGATTGTAAATATCATTTGTGCTGTGCTTGGCTTTTA
>OJMK01003291.1_pt1 | contig 9920 bp, 7 predicted proteins | sample 1597201 | NCBI WGS metagenome assembly OJMK01 (sample SAMEA2452125, study PRJEB22498) | human gut metagenome | reverse complement strand
TCTGGGCGCTGACCACCTGTGCGCCGTGTGCGGTTTCGCTAACGCCGGCGAACCCCAGTTTTTTCAAAGCTGCCGCCAGCTGAAAGATGGAAATTCCCTTGAAATATCCGACAAAACTTGGAGCCACCGAGGCATACACCTTATCGCCGTTCTGCAGCATATTTTCCAATCTGGCGATATCGGAGCGTATTTTTTTGGCATGAGCCGGACAAATGCGCACGCATTCTCCGCATGAGACGCACAATTCCGGAATCACAGCGGCTCTGGCGTTAACTATTTTTATAGCCTTGCAGTGACAATGCCGGATACATTTATAGCAATCCTGGCACTCATTTTCGATTGTATATACTGGAAATTGCCGATTCATCTGCTGTTCTCCGGTTACTGTTACTTATTCTCAGGGAATAATGCCTTCATCAAATCCAACATCACGCCGGCGTCGACATGGTTGTACACTTTGCCGTCAATTATAACGTTCGGGCCGTCAGCGCACATCCCTTCGCACAATCCGCCGGACAGATCAACATCCACCTCATCTTCAAGACCATGATCCTTTAAATATTGTTCCGCGACCTCCACATTTTTCGCATTTCCGCGCGAGAAACATGAACTGCCGATGCAGATTACGATTTTTGGTTTATTGCTCATATCGACCTCGAACATTAATAATTACAACGAAAAAAGCCCCGTCCCCTGACAACATCAGGGGTACGGGACTGTAATTTAACCCACTTTTGCCTTATTTGCCATAGTAAGCTTTAAGGAAAAGATCCTTTATTTCAGAAATCAACGGATAACGCGGGTTAGCGCCGGTGCACTGGTCGTCGAAAGCCTTTTCAGAGAGGACATCCAATCTGGCGAGGAAGTCTTTTTCGGCGATACCGAGTTCCTGAATAGAAGCCGGGATTTCCAGAGTTTTCTTCAGATTTTCCACAGCGGAAATCAGAGCCTCCACCTTTTCTTCCGGAGTCATGCCTTCCTTGGTGAATCCCAGGAAGTCAGCCAGCATGCCGTAACGTTCCTTGGCTTCCGGGCACTTGTACTGAGAGAAGGTACCCTGTTTGGTCGGCTTGCTGGTGCCGTTGAAGCGGATAACATGGCTGATGAGCAATGCGTTGGCCAAACCGTGCGGGATATGGAATTCCGCGCCGAGTTTGTGAGCCATGGAGTGGCACAAACCGAGGAATGCGTTAGCGAATGCGATACCTGCCATAGCAGAAGCATTAGCCATCTTCTCTCTTGCTTCAACATCTGTCTGACCTTCAGCGTAAGCTCTGGGCAGATACTCGAAGATGTTTCTTGCAGCCTTGAGAGCAAGACCGTCTGTGTAGTCTGTAGCCATGATTGATGCGTAAGCCTCGAGGCAGTGTGTGAGTGCGTCAACACCTGAAGCACTTGTCAGACCCTTAGGCTGTGTCATCATGTTGTCTGTATCAATGATTGCCATGTTGGGCAGTAACTGATAGTCAGCAAGAGGATACTTAACGCCTGTCTTTTCGTCAGTGATAACTGCGAAAGGAGTGCACTCAGAACCTGTACCTGAAGATGTGGGGATAGCTACGAAGTAAGCCTTTTCGCCCATCTTGGGGAATGTGTAAACTCTCTTACGGATATCCATATATCTCATAGCCATATCGAGGAAGTCAACATCGGGATGCTCGTAAAGTACCCACATGATCTTACCTGCGTCCATAGCAGAACCGCCGCCGAGTGCGATGATAACATCGGGCTGGAACTGCTTCATCAGCTCTGCACCTTCCTTAGCGCAAGCAAGCGTAGGATCGGGAGCAACGTTGAAGAATACTGTATGAGAAATGCCCATCTGATCGAGCTTATCTGTGATAGCCTTTGTGTTGCCGTTATGATATAAGAAGGAGTCTGTTACGATGAATGCCTTCTTCTTGTGCATTATTGTGCCCAGCTCATCAAGAGCAACAGGCATAGAACCCTTCTTGAAGTAAACCTTCTCAGGAAGTCTCAGCCACAGCATATTCTCTCTCCTCTCAGCGACTGTCTTGATGTTGATGAGGTGCTTAACACCAACGTTTTCGGATACGGAGTTACCGCCCCATGAACCGCAACCCAGTGTTAATGAGGGGAGGAGCTTGAAGTTGTAAAGGTCACCGATACCGCCGTGTGAAGAAGGTGTGTTAACGAGGATACGGCAGGTCTTCATTCTGTTGGCGAATTCGTTGATCTTCTCACGCTCTGTAACAGCGTTGCAGTACAGAGATGATGTATGACCGTAACCGCCGTCAGCAACGAGCCTTTCAGCCTTTGCAACTGCTTCTTCGAAGTCCTTAGCCTTGTACATAGCGAGTACGGGAGAGAGCTTTTCGTGTGCAAACTCTTCTTCGATGTCTACGCTTTCAACTTCACCGATAAGAACCTTAGTCTTGGGGTCAACCTTAACGCCTGCAAGCTCAGCGATTGTAGCGGCCTTCTGACCAACTATCTTTGCGTTGAGTGCGCCGTTGATAAGGATTGTCTTTCTTACCTTTTCTGTTTCTTCGGGATTTAAGAAGTAGCAGCCGAGTGATGCAAATTCCTTCTTAACCTTGTCATATATCTTGTCGAGTACGATTACTGACTGCTCAGAAGCACAGATCATACCGTTATCAAATGTCTTTGAGTGAACGATTGAAGCAACAGCGAGCTTGATGTCTGCTGTAGTATCAATGATTGCGGGTGTGTTACCTGCACCAACGCCGAGAGCGGGCTTGCCTGATGAGTAAGCAGCCTTAACCATTCCGGGACCGCCTGTAGCGAGGATTATATCAGCGCTTCTCATAACTTCGTTTGTGAGGTCGAGCGAAGGAACGTCGATCCAGGCGATGATGCCCTTAGGTGCGCCTGCAGCAACTGCAGCGTCCAGAACTACCTTAGCGGCAGCGATTGTGCTCTTCTTAGCTCTGGGGTGGGGGCTGATTATGATACCGTTTCTTGTCTTAAGACAGATAAGTGTCTTGAATATAGCTGTTGATGTGGGGTTTGTTGTCGGAATAACTGCGGCAACAACACCGATAGGCTCTGCAACCTTCATTGTACCGAAAGCCTTGTCTTCTTCGATAATGTCGCAGGTCTTTGTGTTCTTGTAAGCGTTGTAGATGTACTCGGCTGCGTAGTTGTTCTTGATAACCTTATCTTCAACAACACCCATGCCTGTTTCTTCTACTGCCATCTTAGCGAGCGGGATTCTCATCTGGTTAGCGGCGATTGCTGCTGCCTGGAAGATCTTATCAACCTGCTCCTGTGTAAAGGTTGCGAATTCCTGCTGTGCAGCTCTTACTTCTGCCATACGAGCCTTGAGAGCGTCAACATTGTCAACGATCAGCGGGCTTACGGGAGCAGATTCAGCTGTCTTGTTGCTTACGATTTGCTTCTTAGCCATTTTGTCCTCCTGAATGTTTTAAACTGTTCTTTCTTTATTGTACCGTTTTTGCGGCAATCTGTTATAGTTTACCACGGGATGAGCGGTTTACCCATTTGTTATTTTTTTAACAATATCATTATATCAATTTGAAGCGCATTTTGTCAATCTTTTTTTCTATGAAAATGGCTAAAATAAGACCGCCGCTTTTGTGCATATTGTATAATCGGAGGTGAAGAGGGGCGGATATGAGGAAAAAAGCGGTATCACTCAGTCTGTTGTGCAAAAACAGCCGTGACTTCACCGCCACGGCTGTGCATTATTTAATTGTAATCAGCTCTTGAAATGATCCCCGTACTTTTCTTTAAGATATTTCCACTGATCTCTGTAACGGTAATAGCCATTGAAATAGTCCGCATCTTCTTCCTCGCTCATATATACTTTCGGTGCATCGTTTTCAAGGTCAAAAGTCACTGTGTAATTTGCGGCATATTGATTATTGTCAAATACAAAACCCCTTGCTTTTTCATCAAAAATCATTAAATATGACTGCCCTTTTTCTAATAAAACTGTTCTGGTAGATATTACAGTCTGATGTGACGTCAGATAGTCACGATATTTTTTATCAGATTCAAGTGCCTCGCCAAATTGTTCCGCCAAATAGTTATCGGAATTATTTTCGATGACTTTTTCCATATCTTTCATGCTTTTATCCAGCCATTCGAGAGGTTTATTATTGTTGTAAGATTCAGTAAGGATATAGTCTTCCATTACATATACAATATCTCCTGTGTTATAGTCGGTTTTAACACCGAAATCATCAATGATTTCATCGATAATAACCGGAGTATAAATACATGTATAGACGCCTTTGTCACGTTCGTCACGGTTGAATTCAACATCTCCGCATTTGCCCTCCAATATGAAATAGCTGTCACCTACTACATGGCACTTTACAACTACGGGCGCTCTCATAAACCTTTTTAAATTTGTATAATTTGGCTCAAACGAATCTTCAAAATCATACGGTGAAATCAGCCTTTTTTTAAATTTATTATCGTTTGTAATTTCGTAGACCGAAGAATCATACGAAAACGTCTGATACCCCTCGATATTCTTTACAAGGTTTTCTTCACTTTCCTTGCTTGTATTATCAGTTGCAGAGCTGTTTTCTGTAGCCGAGCTTTCGGTTTTGCTTTCATTTTTACTGTCGGTAACCGAACTTTCGCTCGGCGGTGTAGTATCTCCTACACCACCGTTTGCAGAGTTACTTGTACAGCCGAATAACATAAGTGCCGATAAGATTAGAGCTGTTGTTTTGGTTAGTTTTTTCATGTCATTTCCCTCCATTTTTTTATTAAACTTGATTTGTCGTATAACGTGATGTCTTTATTTACAGTTGAAGAATCGTTACTCATCAATGTAACAACGCCAAATCTATTACCCCGTGATGTTGTGTCATCACTATGACAAAGCTTTAAAGCATGTCCGACTTCATGCGTAATAGTAGAACTTCGTTTTTCGTTATTGAGAGAATAAAACCCTTCTTTGTCTATGTTAATAAATATTACGCCATTGCTCCAATTTTTGTTACATTCTATAGTTATATCATTTTGAATTTTAATATAATTTGTTGCGGTAGAGTTGGGCAAGAAAACCGCATAGGCAGTTGAAGCATTTTCGATACCTGCTGTTGATAAGTTCTTTCTTGCAACAGTTACATTTAATCCTGTGCTTGGATTAGAGTTAGGCGGATATGCTTTTACACATACTTTATCACATATTCCATTCCATGCTTCCGCTGCATTTGCCAAATCATTGTAATCTGTTTGATTGCTAAATATGATATTGAGCTTATATGTACCGGACTGCCCCGAATACCCGCCTTTCCAGCTTGATGGATAATTACTGGTTGCTTTGGTAAATATCAGTCGGTTGGCTTGATTATCAGTAAGGGCAAGGCTACCGTCAGATTTTTTATATAGCCATTTACTACTATACTTATTTTTAATTGCGTAGGTGCTTGAGGTTATTCTTTCAAAATCCCAACAATAATACAGATTTGTTTCCGATGTGCATTTGTATATTGCTACACTATCGTTAAGGGTTGCATATATAGCATCACTACTATTCTTTGCAGAATAGATTAAATACCCGCCTGCGAGAGATTTTTTTGTTATCCAAATTTGATCCGGATTAATATATTCGTTGCTGTTATATCCATTTGTAGTTATATCGTTTTCTAATATTGAATCCCCAAAGCATTCAATACATTTTGACCTACTCGTCTTAAACACATACGCCATACCATCAATAACAGGATTCCACTCTACAACAACTCTCGGTTTGGAACTGCTGTACTCAGTCATATAGAAAGAGCGGCGTAGTGACGCATTTGTTTCATTGGCATTGGTTATAACTATGCCCTTTTTTATATCGTATCCGGCATACTTGCTTGCTATTGCTAATTCGGTAAAATCAAAAGAACAAACACCGCTCTTTTTTATTGTAGTAGTACTCATCACCTTACTGTTTGCGTTTGTGTTAGCGTATATGGGCGAACTTTCGCTCCAACCTGAATCATTAAGCGAAAATCTTACCTGCAATGTAGAAGTGCCGGAATTTCCCGTACCCTCATACATATACAACTTAACGCTCTCTATCTCACTTGCTTTAAGACTTTTATACGTCTCATTGCTGTCAAGACCCGGGAATCGCATTACAAGTCTGCCTGCACCGTATGTACTGTCCTGATAACCTACTGTACCTATAGAATACGAACCGAAGTTTGTCGTGCTCTTCTTGCTGTATACAGGAGCGTCAAGTATTGTTTTTGAACTTCCGCTTCCGCTCGTGTTGATTTTGATTGTCGGGTCTATTACAACCGGATATACGGCTTCATTTTCAAGCCATTCGTTATCAAGAGTTATAGTTATTGTATATCTTCCGTCGTTGTTTTGTACTGCCGTATATCCCGTAACATATCCCTGCGGTACTATCGTGTTTTCGCCGTTTGAGCTGTCAAATAATATAACCTCACTGACAGTACCGACAACCTCATTTATTTCATCGTCAACTATTGAAAAATAACCTTCCTCTTCTCTGAGAACAAGACCGTTCGTATCAACGTCAAAAGAAAACTCATTCTTTCCGTTATATCTGTCAAGTATGATATTCTCTTTTACCCCGTTGAGCTGTGCGCTGTATTCTATAGTTGTATCGACCCCGAACACATCGGTATATTCAACTATGTCGTGTTCGTCATATTTGTTTTCTGTTTCGGTTATAATATCCGATACATCCGCCTTATCCGAATCGACAGGTGACATTTCTATAGTATATTCGCCACTTTTAACGATAATGCCTGTTTCGTTGTCGAGCTGTTCGGGCATATATACGTTTATATCATTATCCGCACTTACAAATGCATAACCGTCTTTGTCCGATTCAGACAACTTTGTGCTTTTATCGCACACAGTTCCGTTTTCATCGGTGTACTTTACAGGCTCATCAAAATAATACATTGTTTTTGAGCCGTCTTTATTCTGATACACTATTGAATAATCATCTGTTTCCTGTGCAAATAAACGGTTTGCGTGTTCCTTTTCCTTTATATCCTTTGCAGATATAACTTCGGGTATCTCATAGTCTTCAAGCTCCTTATTCGACAGTTCAACAAGATCCAGATCGCCCGGTAATAAGTCTTTCATAAGATTTCTGTCAGCTTCTTCAAAGCTTTCTTCATTTGTGCTGTTTTCGTTATCGGCGTTTCCGTTTCCTTGTGCATATACAGATATGCTTGCTGAGAGTAGTGAAATTGCTAATAGTAAAACAGTGAATAAATGTTTTTTATTTTTCATAAATACCTCCGTTTTATTTTTAATAAAGAAATAAATTCTCTATTGTTAGAATATCACATATACTATGCAAAAATCAAGGTTTGCCCTGATATTTTGTGAAACATACCCAACAAAATTTGTCATAATAGCCAAGTAACGGCTTGCCCTCGCTCTTTCTTATCTGCTTTAACTTTTCGCTGAAATCCATATTGTCTTCCCCCTGTTTTCGTTTGGCTTTTGTGAACAGCTATATCATACCCTGTTTTTCGAGTAGCCGCAATAAACATATGCTTACAATCGTTGTTTTTCTGTGCTACTTTGCGTTGCATACAAGAAAATCGGTATAGCAAAGCGGAATGTGAAGCCACATTCCGCCGTTATTTTCAATTAAACTGCAGCAGCATTACGACAAGTGCCACCATAAACACAGGTGAGAATATTGCAAGCAATTTTCTGTGCTTGTTTTCGCCGCCCACGGCAGTCAGCCTTGCCGCTCCGCAGAACGCAAGCAGTACCGCCACGAACGGCGCCGCAAAGTAGGAGATATTCACGATAATGTTTCCCAGTGCCGCCGCCGCATTTACAAGGCCGTCCCATAAACCGCCGATGCCCGTGAGCTGTTTCTGATACGTTATGACCGTAACAAAGAAGTTATTTATCAGATGAAGTACCATTCCGGGAATTATCGAGTCATATCTCACCGCCATAAGTCCGAAGATCACGCCGCTTAAAAACGCATACGCAAACTGGTCGAAATTTCCGTGAGCAAGCCCGAATATCAGCGCCGACAGGATAATCGCAGGCGTATCGCCTATGGGCTTCAGCGAGCGGAGCAACAAATGACGGTATATCATTTCTTCAAATACAGGCGCAACGAATGCGGTAAATATAAGCGTTACAATGCCCGATGAGAAGCTCGACGGCGCAATAGCGTCCATCACATTCTCTATCTCTCCCACTCCGAACAGAAGCTGAAGAATATAGTTTATACAGGTGGTTATATTACTTCCCCACATTGCAAAGGCAAACATCGCAGGGATAAATATAAGCGGATAATACGACTTGTTTTCATACGGCGTATCAAGCCGCCTCAGCGGTCGGTATTTAAGATAGACCGCCCCGAACGCCAGTATTTTCGGCAGATATGTCGATATATTGCTGAACGTATAATTCAGTACGGTAAACAGTGTACTGCCCGTGTCAAGCCCTGCGTTCACAAAGCCCCTGAGCAAAAACACCATCGCAACAAATATTACCTTCTGAAACAGCACAGATATGATAAGTGCTATTCCAAGATCAAAGCATATCCTGCGTATATCCGCAGGCTTAAGGTCGTCCTTCGAAGTAAGCGCATCAAAATCCTGCTGTCTGTATCTGTCCGCTATGACAGCAATAAGGCTTTTCTGCATTTTAACAGAGTCCTTTCGTTAAATAATCATCACAACTATTATATACGCAGTACACGCAAGAAATCCCACGATAAAAATCGGATTCTTTGCAATTGCGGCAAATTTCTGCTTTTTTGAAAGCTCCGGGTAATTATTTACCGGACGGTAAAGTCGGTTGTTCTTCAGCTTTCCTATAGCCGCACCCATACCCACAAGAGCAATTATCAGTACCAGCACAATGTATATCATAAGGACAGCAAGATAGGCTTCCTCGCCGCTTGTCACAGGGCTTCCCTTCTGCACCTTTGACATTGCTGTTACAAACGTGTCGGTTTTGACTGCAACAACGGCTATTGCCGCTATCGAGTTGAACATTGCGTGCATTATAGTTGTCGGCATAATACTGCCTGTCGCATATCTCACATATCCAAGGCAGATACCCACTATAAACGTATAACAGAACTGGTGTATATTCCCGTGCGCCATACCGAAGCAAAGAGCGGAAACAAGTATCGCAAATCCGTTGCCGTAAGGCATAAGCGAGGTCTGTATAATGCCTCTGAACCAGTATTCCTCAAACAACGGAGCAAGAATCACCATCTGTATGAACAAAAACGCAAGATACCACGCACCGCTTCCCGTTCCCGAAGAAACTATCGGAGTAAGCGTATCCTCGACCGCCGATTGATTGTGTATAAGCAGAAATGATACGGCAAGCACTATTATATTAGCTATCTGACCTGCGCCGTACATAGGCACAAACCACGATATAGCCTTGCCGAGCCTTTTCGGCTTTTTGTACACCGTCTTGTCAAACCGATAACCGAAAACCCTTGCGGTAACAGCTATCGCAAGGCCGTATAATATAATTATGCTCGAAAGCGACTGCACAGACGATACTATCTGACTGTCACATCCGCTCATAACAGTGCCTATAAGCCACGCCGCCGCATCTGCAATACAACGTGCCGCAAATATTATTATAAGTGCAAGCCCCGCTTTCCCGCAGGCGCTCTTGAAATCAGCGGCGCACATCGAGAACCTCTCCCGTTTCCAGCATTTCCTTTACATAGCTCGGCAGAGCAAAACAGCCCTTGTGAAGCTCTGTATTATAATATCTTGTCTTAATTCCGAGTGAATTCCAGTGCTGTTCGTCAAGATCCTTTATCGGATCAAGTCCCTTGCTCGCAAAGCCGAACAGCCAGTGTCCGCTTGCGTATGTCGGGATATGAGCCTGATAAACGGCGCACACGGGGAACACCGACTTTATACGCTCGTGCGCCCTGCACATAGCCTTTGCGTCATTTACATAGAACGGGCTTT
>OJMK01003281.1_pt1 | contig 9939 bp, 9 predicted proteins | sample 1597201 | NCBI WGS metagenome assembly OJMK01 (sample SAMEA2452125, study PRJEB22498) | human gut metagenome | reverse complement strand
TGATGTTAAACGTAACTATGGTTCTATGTTCGTATTACTTGGAGGAGATACAAATATTATACCCGCTCGTGTAAAGAAATCAAGATATTCGAAAAATAAAGATTGGGTTGCTGTTGATTTTTATTATACTTGTGTAGATAATGGAAATTGGAATAAGAATGGAAATAATATATATTATGAAGCTGATAAAATAGATTTTGAGGATAGTAAAGATTGGGGAGTATCATTTAAATTAGGGAGAGCCCCAGTGGAAACATTAGAAGAAGCAGAGGTATTTGTGAATAAAGTAATTCATTATGAAAAGGCAGATTTAAATCATAGCGTCATATGATTCTTTAGGGATTTATATTTGGCGGCAGGATGGAACTCCTTTTACTACGAATCCATTTTGGAGAATTGGCGATATTAATTTGTCATCTGCACCTGTGGTGTGTGATTTGAATGAAGATGGGAAAAAGGAATTGATCTTTTCTCAGCATAATGTAGATGTCAGCCATATTTATGCTATTAGTTTAGAGGGAGACAAAACAGTTACCGGTTGGGATGGAAGTCAAACAATTCCTTATACGAATTCTTATTCTTTAGATCATACCCTGTCTGTAGGTGATATTAATAATGATGGTCATTTGGAGGTTGTGATATTAGGTCGCGGATGTGTAAAAGCTTGGAAACATACGGGAGAAGAAATTTTTAATAAACCTATTGATGGATTGTTACCACAAATAATCTGGGCAGCTAATATGAATACTCCAATTTTGGCTGATGTAGACGGAGATGCTGTGCCGGATATTGTGTTCTGTTGTAATAATAGTATTTATGCTTTACATAATGATGGCAGTGATATTGTTGGATTTCCTATTATATCTAACTCTGAATTTCAAGATTCTCCATGTGTGGCAGACATTGACAGTGATGGTAAAAATGAGCTAATAGCAGGTAGTCAGGATGATTTGTATGTCTGGAAAACTGATGGTATTCCTACAGCTATTGAGTGGGGGTGAAATGTGGAAATCCACAAAATACAAATGAATATTTCGTCAGCCAACACTGATAAATTCCAATGAAGTATGGGACGGAGAATCACCCTGTGGAAATGTATTGTTACAATCGGGACGATTGGTTGTTCCTGTCGGTAAAACAATGACGTTGAATAATACTTCTGCTGTGATCGTCCGTTCGGGAGCCGTACTTGAAGTGGATGGGGGAAGTATTCAGAATGCAAGGCTCGTGGTACAGAAAGGTGGTACGGTTATCCTCAAGAATAACGGTTTGATTAAGTTACGAAACAAAGGTAATTTTGAAATGGAGCAAGGGGCAATGCTGGATTTACCTTATGGAGAGATTAAATAAATCTTTTTAAACTAAAGAAAGCGAGCCGGTAGTTATATTTTAATTCTTTCCCGTAAAGATAATAGCAGGGAATCAGCTAAGATCATAGTTTTATAGGAGATAATAATGAGCTAATTTGCCAATATGCCAATGCTATGCAGTACACAGCACAGCCAATTGGCACATTGGCAAATTATTCAAAGCTGAATTGGAAATGAACTTATTTCATAAATAAACGTTGTGTTACGGTCGTAACAGTTACCGCAAGAACAAAATTGGCAGAAAAGAATTTATAGGCTCAAACTTTTTGTTAACTTTGTAACCGCTGTAACTATTACGAGAATAACTAAAGGAAAGAATGATATGGAATTTTATGATCGAACCAATGAATTGACTGAACTTCAACGGATACAGAATTTATCGTTCAGTGACCATTCCCGGCTGACAGTGGTAACCGGACGGCGGCGTATCGGTAAAACGAGTCTTATCATGAAATCGGTTGAAGGTTTGCCGACGGTCTATCTGTTTGTAGGTCGTAAAGCAGAAGCAACACTTTGTTCGGAGTTTATTCCGGTCATTTCCCAATCGCTCGATACGTTTGTTCCGGCAGAGATACGTACTTTCCGCTCGTTGTTTCAATATCTGATGGAGTTGGCTTCAAACAAGGCATTCAATCTTGTTATTGATGAGTTTCAGGAGTTTTATAACATCGACGAATCTGTATATAGCGATATGCAAAATATTTGGGATGCTTATCGCAGGAAATCAAAAATGAACCTGATCGTTTCCGGCTCTATTTATTCTTTAATGCAGAAAATATTCCAGAGTAAAAAAGAACCTTTATTCGGCAGAGCGGACAATATCATTAAATTGTCGGCATTTGATTTATCTACTCTTAAAGATATAATGCGAGATTATAGATCGGGATATACAAATGACGATCTGCTGGCTCTTTATTCTTTTACAGGTGGTGTTCCTAAATATGTGGAATTGTTTTGTGACAATCAGATGTTGAGTGTGGATGAAATGATTTCGTTCATGGTTCGCGAAAATTCTCCTTTTACTGACGAAGGGAAAAATCTGTTGATAGAGGAGTTGGGAAAAAACTATGCTACTTATTTTTCTATCTTAAGTGCCATTTCGGGCGGAATCAATACACAACCCGGAATAGAAGCAGCATTGGGAGATAAAAGTATTGGCGGTCAAATTAAACGCTTGATTGAAGATTATAATATCATTGTTCGCCAGCGTCCGATATTGGCCAAAGAGGGAAGTCAGACTGTCCGATACGAAATACAAGATAACTTCCTCCGGTTTTGGTTTAATTATTTTGACCGTTACCGTTCTTTAATCGAGATCAAGAATTTTGTAGGCTTACAGTCTATTATAAAAAAGGATTATCCTACTTATTCCGGTATAATGTTGGAAAGGTATTTCAAACAACAGTTTGCCGAAAGTTTTCAGTATCGCGCTATCGGTTCATGGTGGGAGCTTAAAGGATATCAAAATGAAATAGATATTGTCGGGTTAAAACTGGAAAAAAATCAGGCGGTTGTTGCTGAAGTAAAACGACAAAAGAAGAACTTTAAACCGGAATTGCTGGTTGCAAAAACGGAACATCTGAAACAGAAGTTATTGCCTAAATACCGCATAGAAATGCGTTGCCTTTCATTGGAAGACATGTAAGAAAAAAACAAGGAGCAAACAGGTTATCATTAAAATCTTGTTTGCTCCTCATTTTTTATGGTTATATGTCTTATTTCACCCTCAGCCTGTCGAAACCTTCTCCGTATACTCCGATTACCGAGCTTTGAGAGATGAACGCATTCGGATCGATATCTTTCACCAATCGGAATATCTCTACCGATTGGCGCTTATAGGCAAGCACTACGAGTACTTTTACATTGTGCTTGCTATACCATCCCACGCCATCAAGTACAGTCACTCCGCGATGCGTCTCTTTGGTGATACGATCGGCAATCTTTTCATACTCTTTGGAAAAGATGAAGAACTGTACGGACTGGCGGGCGCTGTTTACGATATAATCCAGTACGAAGCCGATGATAAGCAGGGTTACAAAACCGAATATTACCCTTCGCCAGTCGTTGAAGATGAAATAGCAGGAGCTGATAATGACGACGTCGCATATCATAATCATACGTCCTAAAGTGACATCTTTATATTTATTGACAATGGCGGCAATGATATCCGTACCGCCGGTGCTTCCGTTGCAGTTGAACACTACGCCTAAACCTATACCACACATGGCAGCTCCTATCAGACAAGCCATGAAGTCCTGTCCTTCACCCAATACCTTGGGAGGAACACCGTCTGCTCCGTTCACCACCAATTGCAGAAACCACAAAAGGAAAGTGAGCATGAAAATGGCATACGTGGTCTTGATGCTGAATTTCGGGCCAAGTATTTTGATGGCAAATGTCATCAGTACGGCATTGATGATGAAATATGACCACTGGATGGGAAATCCGGTGGCATAATAGATAATGGCACCAATACCTGTCGTTCCTCCGGTAGTAATCTGATACGGGATCAGAAAAGCAGCCCAACCGAGAGCATAACTGAATAATCCGAGCGTGATGAAGATATAATCCCGGGCTTCCCGCATCACTTCAGCTTTTGTAGGTTTATGCATACAGATTCTATTTTAAATCACAACGTTTACGATCTTTTTCGGCACTACGATCACCTTTTTCGGTGTTTTGCCTTCCGTCCATTTCTGAGAGCGTTTGTCGGCCAATACGGCATCCTGAATGGCATCGCTGGCGGCATCAGCCGGGAATTCCATGTTGAAACGGGCTTTACCGTTGAAAGAGATGGTATAATTTATCACGTCCTCTTTCAGGTATTCTTCATTGAAAGCGGGCCATTGCGCATCACAAACGGAAGTGGTGTGTCCCAATGTATCCCATAGCTCTTCGCATACGTGCGGTGCAAAAGGTGCAAGAGTGATAATCAGTGGTTCCAATATCTCTTTCTTGCTGCATTTCAATGTGGAAAGCTCGTTGACGCAAATCATGAATGCACTGACTGAAGTGTTGTAGGAGAACTGTTCGATGTCTCCGGTCACTTTCTTGATCAGTTTGTGCAGGGATTTCAATTCGTCTTTTGTAGCTGGTTCGTCCGTTACGGTATATTCTCCGTTACGGTTGTAGAACAGTGACCAGAATTTACGGATAAAGCGGTGTACACCGTCGATACCGTTTGTATCCCAAGGTTTGGCCTGCTCTACCGGGCCGAGGAACATCTCATACATACGAAGGGTGTCGGCACCGTATTTTTCAACGATCATATCCGGATTGACAACATTGAACATCGATTTACTCATCTTCTCTACTGCCCAGCCGCAGATGTATTTGCCGTCTTCAAGAATAAATTCTGCTGTCTCGTATTCGGGACGCCAGGCTTTGAAGGCTTCTAAATCCAAAATATCATTCGATACGATGTTCACATCTACGTGGATGGGAGTAGTATCGTATTGATCTTTCAGATTCAAGGATACGAACGTATTGGTATTCTTGATACGGTATACGAAATTACTACGTCCCTGTATCATTCCCTGGTTGACGAGCTTCTGGAACGGTTCTTCCGTGATGGAAACACCCATATCATAGAGGAACTTGTTCCAGAAACGGGAATAAATAAGGTGGCCGGTAGCATGTTCGGTACCGCCGACGTAAAGATCGACGCTCTGCCAATACCGGTCGATAGCCGGGTCTACAAGTGCCTGGTTGTTGTGTGGGTCCATATAGCGCAGATAATAGGCTGATGAACCGGCAAATCCCGGCATTGTATTCAGTTCGAGCGGGAAGATGGTGACGTGGTCGATTTTCTCGTTTTCCACTACGCAATGATGGGTAGTGGAAAACGAGAAAATCGACACGTGAAAAATAAGAATGACTAGCCAGGAACTTGGCTACTTCGGGGAGCTCGAGCGGCAGATATGCTTCTTCAATGGTACAAGGCATACCGTCTTTATAGTAAACCGGGAACGGTTCACCCCAGTAGCGCTGGCGGGAGAAGATGGCATCACGAAGACGGAAGTTTACTTTTACACGTCCCAATCCGGTGGTTTTGATGTATTCCTTTGTTTTGGCTATGGCTTCTTTTACTGTCAAACCGTTTAATACCAATCCGCCTTCGGGAGTGCCCGGACGGGGAGAGTTCATCATGATACCCTCTTTGGCATCGAAACTCTCTTCACTGATATCGCATCCTTCGATCAACGGACGGATTTCAAGGCCGAAATGTTTGGCAAAAGCATAGTCGCGGCTGTCATGCGCAGGTACGGCCATGATGGCCCCCGTACCATAACCGGCCAGTACATAGTCGCTGATCCATACGGGGATAGCTTCATTGGTGAGCGGATTGATGGCATAACTTCCCGAGAATACACCACTTACGCTACGGTCGGCGATACGTTCGCGTTCTGTACGTTTCTTGGTACGTTCCAGATAAGCGTCTACTTCTGCCTGTTGTGCAGGAGTGGTCAGTTGCGCTACTAATTCGCTTTCCGGTGCAAGTACCATGAAGGTTACCCCGAACACTGTGTCGGCACGGGTAGTGAATATGGTGAATTCAATATCGGAATCTTTTACTTTGAACTGCATTTCCGCACCTTCCGAACGGCCAATCCAGTTGCGCTGGGTCTCTTTTAGAGATTCTGTCCATTCTACGGTGTTCAGTCCGTCGAGCAGACGTTGTGCATAAGCAGATACACGCAGGCACCATTGACGCATTACTTTCTGAATGACCGGGTAACCGCCACGTTCGGAAACGCCGTCCACTACTTCATCATTGGCAAGCACGGTTCCTAAATCCGGACACCAGTTTACCATTGTATTGCCAAGATAAGCGATGCGGTAGTTCATCAGGATTTCCTGCTGTTCCTTTTCGCTTTTTGCTTTCCACTCGTCGGCTGTAAAGCTGAGTTCTTCGCTGCAGGCAACATTCATACCTTCCGTACCGGTGGTTTCGAAAGCGCTGATCAGTTCTTCGATCGGGCGGGCTTGTTGTTCGTCGTTACAGTAATAGCTGTTGAACATCTTGATGAATGCCCACTGCGTCCAATGATAATATTCCGGGTCACAAGTACGTATTTCGCGGCTCCAGTCGAAAGAGAATCCTATTTTATCGAGCTGTTCACGATAGCGTTCGATATTCTTAACGGTGGTAATCGCAGGGTGCTGTCCGGTTTGGATGGCATATTGTTCGGCAGGAAGCCCGTATGCATCATATCCCATCGGATTCAGTACATTGAAACCTTGCAGTCGTTTGTAGCGGGCATAAATGTCCGAAGCAATGTATCCTAACGGATGTCCTACGTGCAGGCCTGCTCCCGACGGGTAGGGGAACATGTTGAGTACATAGAATTTTTGTTTCGATTCATCTTCTTTCACCTGGTAGGTTTTATGGTCTACCCACTGCTTTTGCCACTTCTTTTCAATATCCCTGAAATTATATTCCATAGCGATAATCCTTTTGTTTAGAGTGATTTATTATGTAATGTTATTAATTAGGGAACAAATTTACGTGATTATTTTCAGATAACCACAAAGTTAAGTGAAAATCAATGTGCAGTTGGTGTAGTTGGAGAGAGTGTAAATGAAAGGTAATGGTAACGTATGGGCATAAAAAAAGGAGCAACGCCTTGCTCCAACCTTTGTTAACCTTAAATCTAATACTATGAAAAACACGTTGCAAAGATACGGACATTAGCGAAATCTGCAAATTATCCAAGCAAAAAAGTATGTTTTATAACATCGTTTAAGAAAAGATATTCTCTTGTTAATACTTGGTAAGAATTATCGGGAGGTTTTTATCATTTGATAATAAAACCTGAATGATTCATGATCAGTAGTATGTAGATCAGTAGTCAAGTAGTAAGTAGTCAAGTAGTAAGTAGTCAAGTAGTTAAGGAAAATGCATCAGACAAGTCATTTCTACTTACTACTTATCTACTTATCTACTTGACTACTTACTACTTGATTACTGATCATAAATCATTCAGGTACAATTGTATTTTTGTGTTTTATGTATTTTTTCTGTTATTTCCTTTGTCCTTTCATTATTTCTATTTTACTTTGTGGCGCAAAGTACTTTTTATATGGATAAGAATAAGGCATTAGAATCGGTTAATGAGATAAAGGAGTTGATGGAGAAGTCCTCCAAGTTTGTATCTCTCAGTGGAATAACAGCTGTAATGGCAGGTGTATATTCATTTGTTGGCGCTTATGTAGTGGGCCGGGTTTTCAATTCAGAGGCTTCTTTGGCGGAGATGGTTGTTGTGGCTTCGCTGATACTGATGGCCTCGGTTATTACGGCTTGTGTGCTTTCCGTATATAAAGCGAAGAAGACCGGGACAAAGTTATTCAGTCGATTGACATACCGGACTGCCTGGAACTTTTCGCTTCCGTTACTTGTGGGTGGATTGTTCTGTATAGCCTTGCTTTTGCACGGGAATTATGGGGTGATTTCTTCAGTGATGCTGTTGTTTTACGGATTGTCTCTGGTGAATGTATCCAAGTTTACTTATTCCAATGTGGCATGGTTAGGATATGCATTTCTTGTTTTGGGTGTGATAGATTGTTTCTTTGAGGGACACGCACTGATGTTCTGGACCATCGGATTCGGAGGCTTTCATCTGTTGTATGGTATATTGTTTTATTTGCAGTATGAAAGGAGCAGATGATTGATGTTAGAAGGATTCCAAAATATAAATAAAGCTTTTGAAAGCAAGGTGCGGTTGGGGGTTATGGCGGTCTTGATGGTGAATGATGAGGCTGACTTCAATATGCTCAAAGAACTGCTTTCACTGACGGATGGTAATTTGGCGAGTCATACCCGCGCTTTGGAGGAACTCGGCTATATTATCTGCTCGAAAACTTTTGTAGGGCGAAAGACAAAAACTTCTTTCCGGGCGACACCTCAAGGGAGAACAGCTTTTAAAGAGCATATCGCGGCATTGGAGAGCCTGTTAAAATCTACTTAATACATTTTCTTTCACTTTGAGAAGGTAAACTATATAGAAAACTAAACCAGACTTAATTAATTTACTAAACACTATTCTACTATGGACAATTTGAATGAGAATTTAAACGGAATGGAGAAGCCGGCAGGATGTTTTCATCGTTTCTCTAAAACAATCAAGGTGGTGGTTATTGCCGTATTGGTACTGCTGCTGTTGATACCGATGGTGATGATTGAGGATATGATTAGGGAGCGCGGACGGACACAAGTAGATGCCATCGAAGAGGTTAGCCAGAAATGGAGTCTTGCACAGACCATAACAGGTCCTTATATCAATTTGCAATATCCTGTGGTGTCGGTGGATAATGGAAAACAGAAGGTAAGTATCGGTAATGTACTGCTGTTTCCTGATGAATTGTTTATAGACGGACAGTTGCGTACGGAGATTTTAAAACGGGGTATTTATGAGGTAAACGTTTATCAGTCGGAACTGGTTTTTAAAGGCTCATTCAGTCTGGAGGAGCTTAAGAAAAGCGGAGTGGATCTGGACGCGATGAGGTTTGATAGAGCTGCTATCTGTTTTAACTTGACGGATATGAGGGGAATCAACGAGCAAATCAGCATCATGTTGAATGATTCGGTCTATATGTTTGAACCCGGGATGGACGGACGGGGAATAAAAGGTACAGGAGTACATGCCGTTGCCGATCTTACTGCTTTGAAAGAGAATAAGAAGCTTCCGTATGAGATGAAAATTAAATTGAAAGGTTCGCAATCCATTAATTTTAGTCCGCTTGGGAAAACGACTAAAGTGAATCTGAAAGCCAATTGGGGTACGCCGAGTTTTACCGGTAATTATTTGCCGGATAATCGGAATGTTACTGAAAATGATTTCTCGGCACAATGGCAGGTTTTAAATCTGAACCGGAATTATTCGCAGGTGATAGTGGATTATCGGAATACGAGTGCACGGGATATTGATGATTCTAATTTCGGAGTTAATCTGAAAGTACCCGTGGAACAGTATCAGCAGTCTACACGCACTGCTAAATATGCTATTCTTATTATATTGCTGACGTTTACAGTAATCTTTTTTACGGAAATAATGGAAAAGACACGCATTCATGCATTACAATACTTATTGGTGGGGTTAGCGCTGTGCCTGTTTTATAGTCTATTGCTTTCTTTGTCCGAACATGTAGGGTTCAATATCGCTTATCTGGTTTCGGCATTACTGACCATTGGTTTGGTGGGTGGCTATATGTTAGGCATTATCCGGAAAAAGAAGCCGGCCTTTATCATGTCGGGGTTGTTGAGTGTGTTGTATATCTATATATTCATTCTTATTCAGTTGGAAACTTTTGCTCTGCTTGCCGGTAGTTTGGGACTGTTTGTCATATTGGCAGCCGTAATGTATTTCTCTAAAAAGATTGATTGGTTTAATGAATAACTAAACAGACTATTCTATATTTTTGATTTGGATGCCTGAAGAGAAGCGTAAAAGCGACTTTTCAGGCATTTTTATTGCTCATATATCTGTATAGAAAAAAAGGAATAACTGGGGTATGGATATAAAAAAAGGAGCAACGCCTTGCTCCAACCTTTGTTAACCTTAAATCTAAT
>OJMK01003278.1_pt1 | contig 9943 bp, 10 predicted proteins | sample 1597201 | NCBI WGS metagenome assembly OJMK01 (sample SAMEA2452125, study PRJEB22498) | human gut metagenome | reverse complement strand
GGTACAAAATGGGAGGATATTCCGGAGGATTTTGAATGTCCGTTATGTTTTGTAGGAAAAGATCAGTTTTCAGAAGCTTAATTTGATTATAAAGGATATATATATGAAAGTAGAGCCACTTAGTATAGATATTGTTGGATTGGTAGGAGCTTGTTCTTATGCATTGGACTGCATCGAAGCAGAACTTGTAAATGTAAAAAATAAACATGGAAAAAGAGTGGCTTATATAAGTGTACGTATGGCTGAATATTGGTCAATCAAAAGTGATGCGTTACAAGATTTAGCCATGTGTGCTTTGTTGCATGATAATGCCCTAACCCAATATATTTCGGAAGAACTACAAAATCATTCCGATGTTTATATCAAAAATAATTTATCAGAGGAGAAAAAACATCTTCATTGTATTTATGGTGAAAAAAATATCTCAAAACTTCCGTTTAAAACAGATGTTTCAAACGCTATATTATATCACCATGAGCATGCGGATGGAACCGGTCCATTTCAAAAGACATGGCGGGAAATTCCATTGTTTGCAAGGATAATTCATTTGGCTGATATGATTGATATTATCGGAAACAGTAAGGACTTTAATGGGCAGAGATGGAATTTTATATGTCAGTATCTTTCAAAAAATAAGGATCGTTTATTTGACTCCGAATGTGTGAACGCTTTTCGTCATGCATTCACAAAAGAATCCTTTATGTGTTTAAGTGATGATTCTTTTGAAACAAATCTATGGGGGATTATTCCAAGAAAAAAACAAGTTTTTGACTGGGAAACATGTAAAAACGTTGCAGACTTTTTTGCAAATATTATTGATTATAAATCTTCTCTTACCAGCAGGCATTCTGTAGGAGTAGCTGAAAAAGCATCTCTGCTTGCTAACTATATGGGATTTAACACAATAAATACACAAAAAATGTATTTGGCTGGCGCTTTGCATGATATCGGTAAAATGGCAATAGGCAATGAGATTTTGGAAAAACCGGATAAACTTACGGATGATGAATTTTCTAAAATGAAAAATCATGTCGGTTATACATATCTTATATTATCAGAGGTTAATGATTTTGAAGATATACGAGATTGGGCGGCATTCCATCATGAAAAATTAAATGGAAAAGGGTATCCTTTTGGAAAAACTGCGGATGAATTAAATGAGCAGGAACGTATGATGGCATGTGTTGATATTTATCAGGCTCTTACGGAAGATAGACCTTATAAAAAGGGATTATCTCATGAAAAAACATGTGATATCCTTGATGACATGTCACAGAAAGGTTTTATTGATTCAGATATTTCAAAGACAATTAGAGAATGCTTTGGAAGAATCTGATGCCATATATGAAAATAGAGGATATTTCAGACAATAGTGTTTCCATTATGTCTAGTATGGTATGGGTTTCTAAAGCAGAATAAGAATGAAAGTAGGATTAATTTATGTATGAAATGAAACCAGAATATTATATCGGAATAGATATGATTGACGAAGAACATAAGCAATTGTTTTTGTATGCAGATGAAGCATATGAACTACTCCATGACGAGTACACACCAGATAAATATGATAGAATTGACATAATATTAGAGAAACTTCGTGATTATACGGTAAAGCATTTTGCTGACGAAGAACAGTATATGGAATCTATCAATTATAAGAAGATATTTACACAGAAAGTTCAACATCAGGAATTTATACATAAACTTGATGAATTTATGGAACATCACAATGATGAGGTAGAAGATCAAGATGAACAGATTATGGGTATTTTAAAATATCTCACAGAGTGGTTAGTTAATCACATTCTGTATGTCGATGGTCAAATTCCCAAAGGCTGATATAGCAAGAAAAGTAAAAAGTGGCAACTTTTTACTTTTCTTACAATGAAATAGAATTTATTATGAGAAGAGAAATATCTATTGATGAGAGTAGTCTCTTTAAGACTTTTATAAAGAGAGATGTCTTTCTTTGCGTATTTCCGAGATATTGTTTGTTACCATATAGCGCCCTCCATACTGATCATAAGTGGAAATCATTTCCGCGAAATGATGCTGAGTTGGGAAAGAAGAAAGATCGGACTTAGACACTGTCTTTATTATATTCTATATGTTGTCTTATAAACAGGACTATCAGCATTATACTGGGTGAGGCTTCTTTTCGTTTTGCTTATGAGTTTGAAGTGCTGGAAATTTATAGACATTTTCTTATATTAAAGCTATAATATTAAAATTATATGGAACAGATAGACATTGATTTTAGGAGGTGACAAATGAAAAAGCTAAAAAAGAGATTCATTGTTCCGGCAGTGGTATTTATATTGGGTATGTGTGCGTTAATCGGCGCTATATATGTAGTCGGCGAGAGTCAGGAACAGCAGAACAGGACAAATGCAAAGCTCAATGCGATGACATATACGGAGCGTATATATGGCGAGCTTATGGAGGGAATAGGAGTTACCGATACCTTGAAGCAGGTTGTCATAAGTGGTGATGGAAATATAAATAAGTTTTATGATATTGCAGAAAATATGATGGACGATTCGATTCAGAGTATACAGATAGCACCGAATGGAGTTGTGAATGAAATATATCCAGAGGATCTGAATGAATCCGGCAAGATAGATCTGATAAATGATAGTGACAGGGGAGAGATTTCGCGCTATGCGAGGGATAATGACACTGTAATTATGCAGGGACCATTTGAGCTGAAGCAGGGCGGATATGGTATAGCAGTGCGCAATCCGGTTTATTTGGAGGATGAAAATGGTAAAAAGAGCTTTTGGGGCTTCACAATTGTTATACTGAAGGTTCCGGAAATTTTTTCTGATTCTGTAGAGGCTCTTTCCAATTTTGGATATAAGTACAGTCTGCAGAAGTGTGTTTCGCCGTGGGATGATACGTATGAGTGGGTTTACGGTTCAAAGGAAGCGTTGAATGATCCGGTGATATATGACTTTGACGTGTATGGAGGCAAGTGGAGGCTTGAGATTTTACCCAAGAGTGGGTTTTATAATAATAACTACCTGATATACATGTTTATTGGAGGTGTAATTATAGTCCTGCTTTTGACTGGGCTTACAGCAGCGTTGATTTCAATCAATGAGAACAGGAAGAATTTCAAGAGACTTGCTGTGACTGACACACTGACCGGTATCTACAACAGGCTCGGCTTTGATGAGCAGGTTGAGCAATATATGAGGCAGAACCCGCAAAAGCACTGTGTTATGGCGATGCTTGATATTGATGATTTCAAGCTGGTAAACGACATGTATGGACATGCAGCGGGGGATGGTGTACTTAAGAAGCTTGCAGAGAGCATGAAGCAATATTTTTCAAAGGATGTTATATTAGGCAGAAACGGAGGCGATGAGTTTAGCATTTTCATGCCGGATTGCACTGTCGTGGAGGTTAAGCCTTTTCTTAAGAAGTTTACAGAAGAAACCAGGAAATTTTATTGTAAAGGTGAAGCGCATACATTTACCATTTCACTGGGCTTTGCGGAGTATCCTGTTTTGGCTGATGACCGTTCACAGCTCATGCGGTGTGCAGACATAGCACTTTATAAGGTGAAAATGCGTGGGAAGAACGGCTGCATGGCATATCGTGAGGGTGAGCAAGTAAAGAGCCGCGCAAAGCTTGGTTTTGCAGTGAAGGATATTATTAATAATTTGCCTGGAGCTTTCATTGTTTACAGAGCAGATAAAGAAAATGATGAGATTCTGCTTGCAAACAGTGAGTTGCTTCGGCTTACAGGCTGTAAAAATATGGACGAGCTGCTTGCATATACAGGTAAGAGCTTCTGCAATCTGATACGCCCGGATGAACAGGAAAGCTGTCAAAAAAGCATATGGTCGCAGATTAACGGAGGACACTCAAATGATTATATTTTCTTTCATATGCAAAAAGCAGACGGTAAATATATTTCAGTGCTCGACCATGGCAGGATAGTGGATTCAGTGCACAATGGCAGAGTATTTTATGTGATGATTATGGACTTAAAGTCACTGCAGAGGCACTATGGAGACTGCCTGGAGCTTGGTGGAGAAGTAAAATAAAGCAGATTGCTATTGCCGTAAATACGCAAAAAAACAGTTCGTAAAATTATACTTTTACGAACTGTTTGTATTTTTGGTCAGTTTTGCAAACTGGAAGTTGCGCGTTTCTACGAGCGGTGCGCCGACAGGACGAAATCAGCCGTGGGAGCTTGCTCACAAACGGCTGAATGTCGGACTGGATGCATAGCGCGACAGCGCGTCATGAGCATGCAGCGCAGCGAAATGCGAATGGCACCGCGATAAACTGGAATTTACCAATCCGACAAATTCAAATCTTCTGTTGCTTTCAATCTCTCCGCAAGACTGAAAGTTTATTCACTCTCTATATCATCGATTATTTCTTTTGCTCGATATAAGATAGGTAATTCTCTATTTGCTACAAGTGTTCCTAATCGTGTATTCTTTCTATTTTCATATTCTCGAACTGCTTCTTCATAAGACAATTGCAATGTAGATAAATGAAAACTATCTATTTCATCCTGCGTTAAATTTTTTTCCCCAAATGATTTTACTTTACACAAGAAATAATTATTAATATTATGCCTATGAATCAGGTTATAATAATCACTTACAACTCCTATTTTAAAAACTATTTCTACTGATACACCTAATTCTTCTTTTAGTTCTCTTTGAATGGCAGTTTGTAACTCCTCGCCTACCTCAACTCCTCCGCCAGCAGTTTCAATTAATGTTGCTTTGCCAAAATCATCATCTCGCTCGGCTCTTACAAAATAGAATATTCCGTTTTCATCATATACAATTGCTCTAGCAATATTTCTATCATGGTCAATATAATCAAATTGCCATTGCGTATCCTGCAGTTCAATATATATTTCTTTATGCACCATATATTCCCCCTGATAATCGACATCAAAATTCAAATTTTCTGTACCCTATAAAATTAATTTATTGGGATTTACCAAATCGCCAAACAACGATTGCTCTAAGTTTTCTCAGTTACACCTTCTTGCCCTTCGGACAAGAAGTATCCCTCGCTCAAAGAGCTCGGTCAATTCCGATTTATAACCAGCCAAATTTCATGTGGCCCGTTCATTTATTTCTTGAATTTATATTTTCCCTTTCCATGACCTGATACTGGTTCAATAATATCCGCCTGCACCAAATTGGAAAGAAGTTTCGAAGCGCCTGAACTTTTCAGCTCAAGAAGTTCCATAACTGCACTTCTTCCAAATACTCCATCAAAGCCAAACTTCTCAAAGAGTCTATGGATATGAACCGTCGTTTTTACTGTGAAATCGCTGCCTTTTGCGGAAAGCACGCTTTCAATATCCACTTTTGCGTCTTGAATGTCCACTTTTTCTTTGTTCAGAAGTCCGCTTATGTGAAGATTTCGATTTTGAAGTTCATTTTGCTCGTTCAAAAGCAGGTTTCTAAGAAACAGTTCCAGATATTCTGTTGTTTCGTAAATACCTTTTTGCAGGTTCGTATAGTTGGCACGGACAAGTGCATTTCTGAAATACCATGCATTTTCCGCAAAAATATCATTGGTTGCAGCAAAACCCAGTGTTCTCAAATATTTAATAAAAAATACTGCTGTTGTCCTCGTATTGCCTTCCCCGAAGATATGAATTTGCCATAACCTTGAAATAAATACTGCAAGATGATGGATAATCTCATCCATTGAAAGACCTTTATAGCTAAAATCTTTCTCCTGTGAAAAATCATATTCAAGCGTTGCTCTCAATTCAGAAGCGCTACCATACATAACGGTTGCCCCATCAAGGACCCATTCTTTCTTTGTGATGTTATAATCTCTAATCTTTCCAGCATGGTTGTAAATCCCCTGAAAGAGTTTGCGGTGGATAGCGATATACTCATTTGGCGAAAATGAGAACGCAGTTTCTGAAAGGATTTCTACAATACGTAAAGAAACCTTATCCGCTTCTTCAGTACGCTCATCGTCTGATAAATGCACTGGTCTTTCTTCATAGTAACTGTCAATAAGGTTCTGCGCTTCTTTCATTGTTATTTTGCCTTCAATATTCTGAATGGCAGTATCAATCAGATATTTAGATGGTTTGAGTCCGTCCACCGCCTGAAGTCCGATTGCTGTACTCCAAGCATAACCCTTATGCGCTTTATCCGGTTCAGATTCTCTTAAATATTCCTTAAATGGGTCTTTTTCCATATCCACTACCTCGTTTTCCATAGTTTCATATTTCCTTTGCATCTGTAATCAATTCGTCTGTCAACTTACGTTTTTCTTTAAAAATTTTTCTATCAAATCAATATAGTACTCTGACTGAACTATGAATAAACCGCTGCTTATAGTTTAGGTCAGAAGCCACTACTTCATAGAAGCCTCTGCCATATTTCTGATCCTCTTCAGATTCACCTTTTCAATAGACAATACATTCAATAATTTTGCAGCAAAATCGATCTGTTCGTCCGCTTTGATAGTATAAAACGGATATTCATAAATCAGAAATCTGTATTCTTTTCCAAGCTTTTCGGCATATGGCATCCATATTTCCATTATATCAGTAGCTTTCCTTCCGTACAAGAAAAACATTCCATCCGTTTGTACCAAGTGTTGATTGACACTTTTCATTTTAGCACACCCCCGCCCTCCTATTATCAATAGGAGGGCAAAGATTAGAATTATTATCCTTTTAATTACTATCAGACTTCAACAAATACCGCTCCCATACTACACAAAAAAGTTCTTTACGTTCATAATCAAAAAAAGAACAATCCGTGTCAACTTACTTGCTGTTCTCCTAATTATTCCTTTCATATCTTTATTCAGCTTCGTTTTCTTCCTCTAATAACTTTATTAATGCAGAAGGCTCATACACCTTAATAGAAGATTTCGCATAGTCCTTAACATTTCTCGTCACTATACAATCCATTTCTGAACGAATTGCTGTTTCCACCATAATAGCATCTTCATAATCGCCAATTTCAGAAGACATTGCTTTCCGGCAGTCTAAAGAAGTAGTATCCAACAAATGAAACAACGTAAAAAGTTTGCCCAAAATCCTTCGTGTTTCTGCGTCGCTATGTGTTAAACGATGTGTCATATCATTTGAAAGAACACCAAATAGTGACTTAGCAACGTCTACTCTGTCCTGATATGGGTTAGACAATTTTGCGACGACTTTTCCGTTACGAGTAATATAAATATCCTCTGTTTCTGCAAGCATAAGATATTTGCCTAAATTAGTTTTTACTTCAGTTGCGGTAATAAACATATCATCACCTTTCTTGAAAAATAAATTATTATCGTCTTAAAAAGATAATCTCTGTTTTCAATTATGTTATACACAATCAAACAATTTCATCAATAGAATCGTTCGATTTTCTTTTTTCCCCTTATGAATGCATATAAACAAGTAAGTGTTCAAAATTTTTTCTCTATAACATTTATTTATTGGAATTTATCAATTCGCTTAATGCTGTATACTCTCTCAAATACATTCCACTTCGCATTTCATTAGTTCCCTTATACGAATCATACTGTGAGAAAATATTTTTGATTTCCGATATCTCAAGCCACCTTGGTTCCATACCAACTTGTATTTCTCTTTCGGTCTGTTTTATTTCCGTTGTGCCTATTGCTTTGCAGATAAAATACCGATTAACCCATTTCCAGTCCCCGTAATATTCATCAATTTCTAACAAGCACTGTGAGGTTTCTACTACTATACCTGTTTCTTCAGCAATTTCCCGAATGCAGCACTCTTCATCACTTTCATTGCTTTCCAAACCTCCGCCTGGAATCATCCACTGATTTGTCTTTGCTTCATATGAAAGTAAGATACGTTCTCCATCTATAACTATACCTCTGCAGGCAGTTCTGGTTTTATCCCAATTACCACAATAATTTTCTCCGACAATTTCTATCGTTTTCACTTTCGTCCATCCTCCAATCAATTCTACTACCTATCTATTGTTTTAATCAATAAAATTTCATTATTCCTCAGCATTCCTCAGTAATTCAGTATCAAAAATTACTTCCTTGCCAAGAGTTTGAGCATACTTTATCTCTTTCTTTACTTGTACACCAATATAATCATTTATATTAACTACATAAATAGCATCTACCCTTACTATTTTCTTCATTTCTTTTTTAAGTTTCCACTTAGTAATACTTTAATTAAGCCTCAAACTCTTTTAACTCCTCAAGCGGAACTTTTGAAGTATCGATTCCCATACCATCTTTCAACCAATCTGCTTTATTGTAACCTGTCCCTGTTAATTCAAATATTTCTCTTTTATACCCTACAGCTTTAACCCAACCCCATTCTATAAGTCTGTCTAACGCCTCTACCCATCTTGCAGATTCTCTTTTTGAGTTATTAGCCATAAACTGCTTATCCGATGTAAAAATCTGAGTAGGCGAACTAAGTGTCTTTACTTTTATAATTTGACCATCACCATCAGCTGCATACACCAATAGAAATGCTGATTCCACCGGAATATTACCAACATCATCTTGACCTATAACTGATTTAACTTCCTTCGAATTGCCAACATTTATTTTCTGTTGATGTTCTAGTAGTTCAACATTAACTTTATTGCGCCCTTCTACCTCTTCATTAATTACATCTTGATATCGAACCCATCCTGCATCATCACCGGCATAATTAATGGCATTTCTAAATGTCGGTGATGTCACATACTTTAAACTGTTTATATCCGTAAAAAAATCAACGGTATTTCTATCATTTTTGACCCTTTCTCTAAACTCATCAAGCCTTTTCATTTTCTCATATTTATCATCTCCAGTATCCTTTTCGCTTTCAGTAATAGCAGAAGATTCCTTAATCAATACAAGTACTGGCATCCCCTTAGTTTTTGCATAATTGTATTCTTTCTCCGTATAACTTATCCCAGTCTCTTCGTCGATTGAACCGTACCGACCTCCAATAACAAGAAGATAAAAATCACACTCATCAATCATCTTTGTTATAATATTCCATTGACTTGTAGGTGCTGCATGAAATTGCTCCATTCCTACAGGAATAAAATTATTCTCTAATGCTACACCCAATAATGCCTGTCTTTCTTTTTTAAGGTCTTCATAGGTAGAACTTATAAAAATAGAAAATTTTCGTATATTCTTCATATTATTATTCACCTCATATCTTTCTTTTATTACTTCGTAATACCATCATTCACTTATAAAGTTAAAATTTATCATGTCTCTATATTGATATCCAACTTGAATTATTTATCACCAAATTTTTTTTGATAATAATATTCATATATATCACCATCTATTCCAGCGCCTGAAGGAAACCATATTCCTCCATTGTCTTTTGCATTATCAAATCTCATGTTGTTTTCAGCAGCTAGTTTACCTTCTATAAAACTCGATCGATTTTTATAAAGTATTTTAAGAGCACTTACATTACTCGGTTCTTCTTTTGGCTGTATAATAGAAAAAAGATAACTATCTTGAACTTCTTGCGATTCTTCTAAAGACTTAATATATTCATCAATTAAAATCTCAAAAAATGCAATCTTTTTAACTTCATTATTCCATAATTCAAAATAACGTCTAGCTTTTTTAGTTTCTTGTTTTTTTATTAATTGCTTAATATGTTCATTTATTTCTCTATTTAAACTTCTCCTACAACATGAGGCGACATTCCTATAATTCCAGACTGTATCATGTTCTTTCTTTGTTCCAATAAGCCAAATTCTTTGCTCGGAAAGGTATTTATTATTATTATAATAATCTTTGCTTTTCTGTGATAAAGCACTAGTTATACTTTTTTGACTATTGCTATCCCAAATAATAGTACCCTTATGATTTATTAACTTATAACAATGATTAGAAATACGTACTATACCACATACTGCTCTTTGATAATCAGGTAATGTATTTTCTTTATCCTGATAAAAATTTATAATCTCAT
>OJMK01003273.1_pt1 | contig 9956 bp, 5 predicted proteins | sample 1597201 | NCBI WGS metagenome assembly OJMK01 (sample SAMEA2452125, study PRJEB22498) | human gut metagenome | reverse complement strand
TGAGTTGTCTTGCTACAACATATGAAGAAAAAAGTAGTCTTGATTTATTAGATAACATTAAAGAATATAGTCCAGAGATAAGATTGAGGTATAATTATTTAAAACAAGATGCTGGAAAATATAATCAATATATTATACCTATTACTTTTATAGCAATTGATATATTAAAAGCACAAAAAAATTCTATTATAAAATTTTTTCAAATTATTTTATCAGGAATTGGTATAGGACTGTTATCTTTTACGGTTATTTTTGTTTACTCTTTCTTTAATAAATCATCATTTAACATTGATAGTGTAAGTATAGATTTTAGAAGTGATAAAATATATGTTGAAAATGTAGTTTGGTTAGAGGATAGTCACCATGTAGATGTGTATCAAATCGAAAACGCATTTTTTGTAAGGCGGATTGACAGTTATAAATTATAAAATGATAATGTTTTTTGAATCCCCATAATCAACAGGTGACGATTTAAGAGAAATGTGGAGCAGAAATATTCAGGATATATACTATCTGTCTATGACTGATAGGAAATGATTTCTGTAGGTATTTCTTGATTTTATCCATAACAGTCTTTCGCATATTTCTGTGGTTAAATCTATACTCCTGTTCATTCAGGAATAAAGGCATCTCTCTTTTAGTTATTCCATGATATATACCAGTAATATTATTTTTTATATCACCAATTAATACATTAAGCCAATACAATCTATGATTTTCTTCATCATAGAGTATTTTTTCTGATTTTAATGTTATTTTATCAGTTAATCCTAAAAAAGTTGTTTTTCCATCAGTGTTTAGTATTCTTTCTTTTGAAAGTATTGCTTTTTTTGAGATGAATCTAACAATATTATTTGTACTATCTACAGCTACTGACATTAATTTTAAAAAATTTGGATATTTATTTTCTTTATCTGTTGATAACATTACTAAAAAGGGGTGCTGTTCAGTAGCAACTCCTTGTTTGTGTTCTTCTTTACTTTTTGAGCCTATATAAGCAACGTCTGCTTCATAAAAAAGCTATCCAGAATTTTTTCACTGTTACTTTGGGACATAAGAATCCTACATTTTCTACAAAGTAATAGCGCTGTTTTATAATTTATTTCTAATTCATTAGCTAATTCAATCGCAGAAAGACCTTTATTTGCCGTAAAAAAGAGATACATTCCTAAAATTAATTTATAAAGATCTAACTTATTATCTTGAAATATAGTATTAGAAAGTAGGTAATGTTGATGACCACATTCTTTACATTGAAAGACGTCACCTCTTTTAATAGAATAGTAATGTGTACATCCACATTTTTCACAGTAAAAGCCAACAGGCCATTTCATTTTGAAAAAAAATTTTACACATTCATTATGATTATTTGCATATTTTCTAGTTAAAGTAATTAAAGAATCCTTTTTTGGTTTTTGATTTTTAGCCATAGTAACCTCTTTAAGACAAGTATATAATATTTTAAAGAAGTGATAGATAATACTCCTCGGTTTAAAGTGATAATAACGGTGTTAAATCAAAAGATGTGTCAGATGGTTAATTAAGTTTTTTAACAATGTAATCGCTTTTATTTTTGCTTTTGATAAGAATAAATTGATTTTTATCTAAGAAAAAATATAATAAACATCATAGACAAATCATGAACAGGTTTTTCTTCCTTAAATAATTTTTTGACAATAACATTTTGAAATTTGTACAAGACTTGTAGAATTTATCTGAAGGCCATTTGGTCTTTTTTTTATCTTTTTTATAGGTTTGTGTTATAATTGATGAAAAGAGGTGAAAAAATGGAACACTCAATTAAAGCAGGACTTATGATTACAAGTGCCTCTGATTATAATATGGAAATATGCCGAGGAGCAAATGAAGCGTGTAAAGAACTGGGAATAGAACTTGTTATCTTTTTTGGTGGTTCAGTTGATCCAAATGTAAAGTTTGTACAATCTTCTGATTATCAAAAAGCAAATGTCTATGCTTTTGCAAATTATTTGGATTTAGATTTTTTAGTTATTCCCGCTTCAAGTATTTGTCGTACGGATCAAAAAACAAGAGAGGCTTTTCCAAAATATTTTCATATACCAGTTGTTACTTTAAATTCACAAATAAAAGATTATCCTTTTGTTATCTATAATAACAAAAAAAGTGTTTATAATGCTGTAAGTTATATGATTGAAAAAAATCATTGTCAACATATTGGAATTATTACTGGTTATGATAGCGGGGTTACTGCCAAACAAAGACTTGCAGGTTATCAAGAAGCTTTATCAAGTCATGATATGCATTTTGAAGAAAAATATATTTTATCAACACCTGGTTATAATATTGATTCAGGGAATTTAATGAATAAATGGCTTCAAGAAAATCCTGAATTAGATGGAATTATGTGCGTGACGGATGATATTGCTTATTATTTATATCGTGAATTAGAAAAAATAGGAAAACGTGTAGGTAAAGATATTATGGTGTCTGGTTTTGATGATAAACCAGAATCAACACATATGGTTCCACCACTTGCTTCTTGTCATGCGGATGCTTCTTTTATTGCTTATTTAGGAATAAAACAAGGCTATGATCTTTATAAAAATGGTTCTACACAAAATCAATACATTGATGCCCATTTTATTCCTCGTCTTTCTGTTGATTGTGAAAACCATGAAGAAATTGAAATTGGTGAATTTATTCGTTTTTGTAGAGCTGAAAAAGAAAGTAATGAATATATAGCTCAAGGAATGACACAATATGTTTTTGGTAATAAATTGGTTTATAGTTCCAATTATCAAAAAACTGTATGGAGTTTCTTTACTTATTTATTGGATCTTTCGGTAAAAGATTGTACGAAACATCGTGTTTATCAACAAATAGGAGATTATATTAATTTGATTTTTAATGAAGATGATATTCGTTATTTGGATTTAGAAAGACTCTTTTTATGTCTATCATTTTTAATAAATACTGAAAACTACCTCAACATGGAAGATAAAATAAAACTCCAATCTTTTAAACAATATATTTATTTACAAATGATTAGTAGTTATAATTATCTTCTTTTGTTAAAAGAAAAGCGCTATACAAGGAGAATGAGAAGTATTGGACAAGTGAATAAAGGGATGTTGTTTGAATCATTGAATGATGATATTTATGCTATTGCGGATAATATACCTTCTCTAGGTATTCATAATGCACAGCTTTATCTTTTTGAAACACCTGTTATGACTTATGAATTTAGACCATTTATCATGCCAAAAACAATGGAATTAATTATAAATGTAGAAAATGGCCAAAGACACCCTATTAAAAATACACATGTGTTACTAAAAGATGTTTTAAATCTTGCAAAGCAACCTTATAAAATACTTACAAGCATTTACTCTAATGAAAATTTTTATGGCTTTTTGGTGACGGATTGTACATATTTTGATTTAGAAACACTTGAATATCTTTCTAATCAAATTGGGATATCTTTAAATGTCAATGCCATTGTTAGAGAACTAAATAGTATTTCTAATACAGATGAATTAACTCATATTTATAATCGACGAGGACTGATTCAAAATATTAAACTTCTTTATAAAGAATATAAAGAAGTTTCTAAAAATCTTTATTTCTTTATAGGAGATTTAGATAATTTAAAATATATCAATGATACATTTGGACATGACCAAGGAGATAAAGCAATTCAAACAGTATGTGAAATACTAAAAGATGTTTTTCAAACACATGCTGTTATTGGACGCTTAGGTGGCGATGAATTTGGTATTGCGTTTACTTGTAAAAATGAAGATTTTATTATTCATATTGATTCATTAATTCAAGAAAGAACACAATACTTTAATGAAAAATACCATTTACCTTATTATGTCAGTTTATCCTATGGAATAAGTGTCTTTGACTATAATAGCCCTTTTGATTTAAATCATACCATTAGATTGGCAGATACATTAATGTATGAAAGAAAAAAGGAAAAACATTTACAAAGAGGAAAAAAGGATAAGGAGGAACTATTTTGAAAAAAAACAAAATAAATCTTTCAAGAGAACAATTGGAAGAAGCTATTCAATTATTTAATCGAAGTATGGATGATTATTTATATCTTTTTGATATTCAAAATGATTATTATAGTATTTCAAAACATGCCGTAAGTCGTTTTTGTTTGCCAAATTATCATTTTTGTGATGCAACAAAAGCCCATAACTATTTTGTTTATGAAGACGATCTTCCTTTATTATTTGATGAGTTCAATAAAATTAAATCGGGAGAAATTACGGAGCATAGTTTACATTATCGTTGGTTAGATCGACAACATAATCCAGTTTGGATCAATTGTCGAGGTGATGTGATTTTAGATGAATTTAATAAACCTTTATACCTTATTGGTTGTGTTAATGAAATTGGAAAAAGACAAAAAGCAGATAATATTAGTGGACTTTTAAGAGAACCAAGTTTAGAGAAGTATGTTTCTTCTAAAAGTAAAAATAATATTACAGGTTATTTTATGCAAATTGGTATTGATGATTTTGAAGAAATCAATGGGCGTTTTGGTTTAAAGTGTGGAGATGAAATTTTAAAACAGTTTTCTAGCTGTATGCAATCGTGTATCAATGAAAATCAAAAGATTTATGAATTAGGAAATGGTCGTTTTATGATTATGGACTTAGTAAATCACTCAAAAGAAGATATCTTAGAACTTTATGATGAATTAAAAAAATCAGTTGAGGTTGCTTTAGAAGAGAATGCCTATCGCATGGTTTACACGATTTCAGTAGGGATCGTTGAGATTGATAAAGGGATGCAAGACTATGATACACTTATTAAATATTCAGACTTTGCCTTAAACGAAGCTAAGAAAAAAGGAAAGAATAGTTGTTATTTCTTTACACAAGATAAATATAAACAATTCATTCGAAGAAGAGAAATTCGTGTTGAATTACAAAATGCAGTTGATCACAATTTTAAGAATTTTGATGTTTATTACCAACCAATTATTGATATACATACAAGAAATCTTATAGGCGCAGAAGCTTTAATGCGTTTTAAAATGAAAAGAAATGAACAAATTGAATTTATTTCACCAGCAGAATTTATTCCTATTTTAGAAGAATCTGGTTTAATTATTCCTGCTGGTCGTTGGATTTTAAGACAAGCGGTTGCTTGTTGTAAAAAGTGGCAAGAATTTATTCCTGAATTTAAGATGAATGTTAATTTGTCCTATGTACAAATTATTAAAAGTAAGATCTTAGATGAAATTAAACAAGCTTTAAAAGATTTTAACTTAAAACCTGCTTTGTTAGGGATTGAGGTAACAGAATCAGGTTATTTAGAAAATACATATCATTATAAAAAACTTTGGTCATCATTGAAAGAAGAAGGGATTACGCTTATTTTGGATGATTATGGAACAGGTTATTCAAATGCATATCGTTTAAGTGATTTAACACCGCATTATATTAAAATAGATCGTGCTTTAACCCAAAAAGCACTTTCTTCAAATTATGAAAGAAGTATTTTGATTTATATTATTGAAATGGCACATTCTTTGAAATTGAATGTATGTATTGAAGGTGTTGAAACGGAAGAAGAGCTTCAAGAAATCAAAAAATTAAATCCAGATTATATTCAAGGTTATCTTTTTGGAAAACCAGCACCAGAAGATGAGTTTTACAATCGACAAATTAAGAAAAAATAATTCTTCTTTTTTTGAATTTTACATAAACTTGATAGATGGTAGATTGTTGAAAGTATAAAATGTTTTTATATTAAATAAGAAAGAGTGTATAAATTATACATTGGGGGAATAAAAATGAACGTATGCCGAGAAAATAGAGAGTTATCATGGCTTAAATTTAACGATCGTGTTTTAATGCAAGCAAAAGATCCACAAGTACCACTTGCGGAAAAGTTAAGCTTTATTTCAATTTATCAAACAAATTTAGATGAGTTTTTTATGGTACGTATAGGATCACTTTATGATCAAATGTTATTTTATCCAGATTCCAAAGACAATAAAACAGGAATGACGGGTTTAGAACAATTAAAAGCATGTTTAAAAAAAGTCCATTATCTTAATAAAAAGAAAGATCGTATCTATGAAAATGTGATGTCGGAACTTGGACAATCAGGATGGTCAGTAATAAAATATAAAGATATTGAAAGCAAAGAAGACCGCCGTTATTTTGCTGATTATTTTGAAAGAGAATTACTACCACTTATCTCACCACAAGTTATTTCTAAAAGACAACCATTTCCATTTATCAACAATCGTGAAATGTATGTCGTTGTACGCCTTGAATCGAAAAAAGGTAAAAGAAAAATGGGAATTATTTCTTGTGCTAATGCGATGGATGAAAGACTAATTGCACTTCCAAGTCAACCACAAAAATTTATTTTAGTAGAAGATATTATTTTACATTTTGTTTCACGTATTTTTTCTAAATATACTGTAAAAGAAAAAGCGCTTATTCGTGTAACAAGAAGTGCGGATATTGATGAAGATGATCATTCATTAGAAGGACATGAAGATTATCGAGAAATGATGGAAAACTTAATTAAACAAAGAAGAAAACTTTCACCAATGCGTTTAGAAATGACGCCAGGATTAGGCGAACTTGAAGTACTTATGTTGATGAATTTCTTGAATTTAAAGAAAAATCAAGTTTTCATTAATAATTCACCTCTTGATTTTGGTTTTGTGGGTGAATTAAGAGAGCGTTTAAGATATATTTGTCCAAGTATGTTCTATAAACGTTTAGAAGCAAGAAATAACGCATTCGTTGAAAATAGAGTACCAATGATTAAACAAATCTTAAAAAGAGATTTATTACTTTCTTATCCGTTTGAATCTATGTCACCATTTTTAAGACTTTTAGATGAAGCAAGTAATGATAAAAATGTGGTAAGTATTAAAATGACACTTTATCGTGTAGCAAAGAATTCTAAAATCGTAAAATCTTTAATTAAAGCAGCAGAAAATGGAAAAGAAGTTGTTGTTTTAGTTGAATTAAGAGCGCGTTTTGATGAAGAAAATAATATTGGTTGGTCGAAACGTTTAGAAGAGGCCGGATGTCGTGTGATTTATGGTTTAGATGGTTTAAAAGTGCATTCTAAATTATGTTTAATCACGTATAAAAATGAAAAAGGAATTCAATATATTAGCCAAATTGGTACGGGAAATTATAATGAAAAAACATCAAGACTTTATACAGATTTATCATTAATGACTTCTAAATATGAAATCGGAGAAGAAATTAATGGAGTCTTTAATCATTTATGTTTAGGTGAAACCGAAAATCATACAGATTTACTCATGGTAGCACCACATTGTATGATTAGTCATATCTTTAAGTATATCGATGAACAAATCGAACTTGCTAAACAAGGAAAAGAAGCTTATATTGGCTTTAAATGTAATTCAGTAACAAGTAAAAAGATGATTGATAAGCTTATTGAAGCAAGTCAAGCAGGGGTTCAAATTGATATGGTTGTAAGGGGAATTTGTTGTCTTATTCCTGGTGTTGAAGGAGCAACAGAAAATATTCGAGTTCTATCAATTGTTGGAAGATATTTGGAACATTCTAGAATTTATATTTTTGGTAAAAATAATCCAACTGTTTATATTTCTTCAGCTGATTTAATGACACGAAATCTTGAAAGACGTGTTGAAGTGGCAGCGCCTGTATTAGATGAAAAATTAAAACATAAGTTACTAACAATGTTTGATTGTATGCTTCGTGATAATGTAAAAGCATGTTCATTAGAAAGTAATGGTAAATACAAACGTATAAAAAATAAAAATAGAGAAATGAATAGTCAAGAATACTTTTTTAAAAATGATGTGAAATAGGAGGAGTTTTATGAGAGTTGGAATTCTTACAAGTGGTGGTGATTGTCAAGCACTTAATGCGACAATGCGTGGTTTAGTAAAAGCACTTTACCAACAAAGAAAAGATATTGAAATTATTGGCTTTTTAAAAGGTTATCAAGGATTGATGTATGAAAAATATAAAAAGATGTCTTTAAGTGATTTTGAAGATATTTTAAATGTTGGTGGAACGATTTTAGGTTCTTCACGTTGTCCTTTTAAAAAAATGCGTGTTATTGAAGATGGTTTTGACAAAGTTGAAGCTATGAAAAAAACATACAAGAAATTGAAACTTGATTGTCTTGTGGTTTTAGGAGGAAATGGTTCTTTAAAATCGGCTAATATGTTAGCACAAGAAGGTTTAAATGTGATAGGACTCCCTAAAACAATCGATAATGATACATGGGGTACAGATTATACTTTTGGTTTTCAAAGTGCGGTCGATATTGCAACAAACTATTTAAATGAAATTGAAACAACCGCTAAAAGTCATAGTCGAGTTTTCGTTGTAGAAATCATGGGACATAAAGTAGGACATATTTGCTTACAGGCAGGTATTGCAGCAGGAGTGGATGCGATTTTACTTCCAGAAATTCCTTATGATATTAAAGTGGTTGCGAAAAAAATTAAAGAAAATCAAAAAACAGGAAAAGAATATACAATCATTGCTTGTGCAGAAGGAGCGATTAGTGAAGAAGATAGTCTTTTATCGAAGAAAAAATACAAAGCAAAAGTTGCAAGTCGCCAAGGACGTTCGGTTGCTTATGAAGTCGCTGAACAATTACAAGAGTTGATTCCTAATGAAATTCGTGTGGCGTTAGCTGGACATATTCAAAGAGGAGGCAATCCTTGTAGTTATGATCGTTTTATGGCAACACGCTTTGGGGTATATGGGGCAAATCTTCTTTTAAACAAAGATTTTGGAAAACTTGTTGTTTTTGATAAAAATGAAATCAAAGCGATTCCTTTAAGTGAAACAGCAGGTAAATTAAAATTTGTTGATCCTGAGTGTGAAGTTGTTTCGAGTGCTAAAAAAATGGGGATTACATTTGGCGAATAAATACCGTTTAACGGTGTTTTTTTGCATTAGTAAATAGTGTATAATAAGGCTATATTGATATGAATGAAGGTGTATTATGAGTAGTGAAATAATGAGTTTAGAAATGAATATTTTTTGTTTATTGTTATTGATTCGAATTTTATATCAAATGTATATCAATCGTGAACAAAATGATCATTGGAACTATTTTTATTATACCATTGCTTGGGCTTGTGTTTATTTGTTTATGGATGCAATTTGGATCATGAATGTAAAACATTTTCTTACTTTTAGTAAGATTCAAAGTGGAATATTTAATAGCTTCTATTTTTGTTCACTAGCAATGCTTGTTTGTTCTTGGTATATTTATGTCCAAAAAACACTTCATTCAGCTGTTTTGAAGCATAAAAAAATATTAGTGCTTACTTTTATTCCTCTCATCTTTTTTATAGGATCTTCTTTGCTTTCTTATTGGACACATGGATTATTTGTTATTGATCAAGCAGGAAACTATCATCGTGGCAGATTTCTACCATTCTATTTTTTTATTTTATTTGCTTATATCCTTTATCTTTCAATAAAAGCAGGATATTTATCTAAAAAAGCAAAGAATTACTTATATCAAAATGAATATAAAGTGATTGTTCGTTTTTCTTTTCTTCCTTTTATTACTGCGTTAATTCAAATTACAGTGGATCATTTACTTATTTTTAATCTAGGACTCACATATTCAATTTTTATTGTTTATAATTATTTTCAACAAAACCTTATCTCATTAGATCCGCTTACCAAAATCAATAATCGAGAACAATTGAATATTTATTTAACAATGAAAATGAAGGAAAATCATCAAAAAAAAGATCTTTATTTATTTTTATTAGATATTGATCAATTTAAAAAGATAAATGATGAACTTGGGCATGTTGTTGGAGATCAAATCATTTTAAAGACAGCTGATATTTTAAAACAAATTGCACATTTACATAATTGTTTTATTTCACGTTATGGTGGAGATGAGTTTATCATGGTATGTGAAAGAGATAAAAATGAGGAAATAACTCC
>OJMK01003268.1_pt1 | contig 9973 bp, 10 predicted proteins | sample 1597201 | NCBI WGS metagenome assembly OJMK01 (sample SAMEA2452125, study PRJEB22498) | human gut metagenome | reverse complement strand
CTCTTCCGCAAAATAAAAAGAATTATTATGCCCCTGATCAAAAGACAAACACGGGTATTCCTCAAGTTCCTCTAATGTTATCTCCTTCTTTGATGCCAATGGATGACCTTTCCAGAGATAAACATAAATATGACATTTCAACAACTCATGAAACTCTACCCCTGACTGGTGAAACAGTTTAGTTAATACCTTCTTATTGAAATCATTAATATACAATACTCCTATTTCACTTTTACAATTTTTTACGTCCTTGATTACATCGTATGTCTTTGTTTCATGAATTTCAAACTCATATTCATCCATACCAAACTGCTTAACCATTTCCACAAAAGCTTTAACTGCAAAGGTATAATGCTGCATGGAAACGCCAAACTTCTTCTTTGTGTTTTCTTTTAATATATACTTAGACTCAATTAAGTTATATTGCTCAACTACCTGCCTTGCATAACCTATAAATTCCTCGCCTTCCGGCGTAACTGAAATTCCTCTGTTGGTACGTTTAAAAAGCTCTACTCCAACCTCCGCTTCCAACTCCTTTATTGACGCTGAAAGACTTGGCTGTGATATAAATAGCTTTCCTGCCGCTTCATTCATTGATGAGGCTCCGGCAACTGTAATAGCATATCTTAATTGTGCAAGAGTCATAATAATCCTACTTTCTTAAGTTTATTCTTATTTTGATATATCAGCTCTGCTAACCATAATACTTTTGAACCACTAATTAAGACTATCTATCCCATTCTTTAACTGATTCAATGCTTATTCCAGAGTTTTTCTCGGACATGCTATATTAATTCGCTGATATCCTTTACCATCTTCTCCAAAAATAGCGCCGCTGTCAAGCCATATTAATAGAAGAATCTTACTTTTTCACCTTTCTTAGACTAACGTATTTGTTTTAATTCTCCTCTATCCATTTCATAAACCTTATCACAAAGCACATCAATGTCTTCCCTGTTATGACTGGCTAACAAAATAGTTTTTCCCATGTTCTTTAACTCCAGGAATATTTTTCTCATGTCTTCCACTCCATGGTTATCCAAACCATTCATTGGTTCATCAAGAATAAGTATTTCCGGATTTTCCATTATTGCCTGCCCTATTGCCAGACGCTGTCTCATTCCCATTGAGTACTTTCCTACTTTTTTCCTTGATTTTGGATCTAATCCGACTTTTTCCATTACTGTCATTAAATACTTCCTGTCTAACTTATTGTTTATCATATAAAGATACTCAAGATTTTTCATTCCGCTCTTATATCTTAAAAGACCCGGTTCTTCTATAATAACCCCTGCATTTTTTATAATGCTTATATCTTTTCCGATAACATCTCCGTTAACAGTAATCTCTCCGCTATTTAATTTTACCAATCCACATATGCTTTTAAACAGTACCGTTTTGCCTGAACCGTTTCTTCCTACAATTCCACATATTTCACCTTTGTAACATTGAAGATTCACATTATTAAGTACTGTATATTTTTCAAATTTCTTTGTCGCATCTTTTACGTTAATAACTATATCATTCATACTACATATTCCTTCCATTATTCTTCACTTGTAAAATTAAAGTTCATATGATTAACCCTGACAATTGATATTATTGTCAAAACAACTATTAATAAAAGTAAAATTCCAACACACCATCCCATTGTAGGTGTTCCGTTAAAATATTCCATTCCATCATATTTTCTTCCAAAAATACTTAAGTCTGTCCATGAAAATGGTGAAAGATATATTAAATAATTGTCAATTGTTCTCATATTAAATGCTGTAATCATTAAAACTTCAAAAATCATACCGGAACACATTGCTATAAGTCTTGTAAATAACAGACTCATTGAAAACATAAATACTCCTAAGAAACAAATAACTAATCCTACAAATAAAAAAATTATCGCCATAGACTTATACGGTGAATAATGTTCCAAAATCGTATACAGAATTTCAGAAGTTCCATAATCCATCCATCTATTCGTAATTGACAAAGTAGTAATTACCTCTCCCCATTCATTAGAAAAATCTCCTCTGAAAATATAAGGAATAATACTTGTTACTTCCAATAAAAACATAAATATATATGACATAAAAACAATATGCAGAATATGCTTTAACGCCCATTTAGTCTTTCCTTCACGTATTACACAATACATCTCTGAATAATTCAGGAATGGTACCTGTGAAAAATAGTAAATTGCTATGGGAACAAATGCACACATATAACTAAGATTACACAAAAAGAATGGCAAAGTCATAACATTAACCTTATATCCTGTATCTGATGCGAAATTTAGAATTGGCACAGAAAAGACAATATTGCATAATAACATTAAAACAATTGTGGTAATGGTTCTTGTGGAAAATACTTTATACTGAATAGAATAAATATTGTATCTAATATATTTTAAAAAATTATCCAACAACAATCCTCCTCATTCTTCTTATAATCAGCATTGTTATAATTCCAACTATAACAATTGTAATTAAACCTAACATTATTATTGCTTCTGATGTATCCTTCATATTAAAAAAATCAACTGAATATACATATTTGTATCCGCTATAATTGGGTAAAATATACTCCAAACTATAACTACCTACTGTAATTAGCAGAACCGGAACGCACATAATAAGTAGTTTATTCTTTATATATAATGACATTAACAGAGAGCTTAACGATGTAATTCCGTATAATATACTTTTAGTTCCCACGCTGCACAGAAAAAATATTAAATAATTTTTATTTTCTAACATTCCACTAAAAGTTCTATCTGTCATATATGAATAAATATATTGATTGTTAATTTCTCCTCCTGCAACTTCCCATTGAAATCCAAACAATACATAGGACACTCCTGCAAACAATAACATTCCTGTAATAAACGTAACTATGCTGTTAATAAAGACACATATTATCTTAGACATTACATATCCATTTATATTTCCTCTTGTTATGCTATATATATAATTTCCCTGTGACAAATCATCACAAATACAGTCTGCATATACGAAAGAAATAATTATAAAAATTAATATTCCTATTTGACTCCAAAAGGTTACTTCATTAAAATATTCAAATATTGAATTGGAGGAAAATACATTTACAAATGAATATCCCTGCTTTTCTGCACATGCCAAGAATGGTAAGAATGCTATTACTATTACCGTAAATATGAATTTGCTATTCACGAAAGCCCTATACATATCCATTTTTAAATAATTTAACATTACTCTCATTGCACTTCCTCGCCTGTTTCTGCATTAATAAGTAACTGTTCAACTCTTGTACCCTCATCGCTTTCTTCAAGCATATGGCACTGATAGATAGGTGTAACTTTATTATCATTAAACAAATCTGACATATAACACAGATTAAAGGAATTAATGGTGTATTTCTCTGTTCCAATTATTTTTCCATATTTATTTGAAACTATATCAAGAACAGCTTGTGGTTGAATAATCTTTACCTTTTTCCCCGTATTCTCGATTTTTAAAGCACACTCCATATCTAATGATTCAAGCCCTCTTTTAGATACAATAGCCTGAATGGAACTATTGCAATCTTCATAATTTTTCATTATTCCACCATACTTATGATATTCTACAATTCCATTCTTCTTCTGACGAATTACAAAATAATAGCAGTCATCGTCCTTTGTCCATTTATCTTTATATACAGATTTGTCCTCTTGCCCCTCTACGTCTTCAGCATATTCTTCTTCTTCCAATGTATTATGTTCCAAACCATAGCAACTAAACTCAATGTCACCTAATTGGATTCCTAATAGCTCTAATTTATCCAATAACACATTTAATGCTTCCTCTCTTGACATAAAATCTAAATCCGTATCCTTTAAGAATTTGTCTCCATTGTATTTTTCATCCCTTGGATCTAATCTGACACAGTTCATCAAATTCCAATAAAACTCAGTTGTAAAGTACAAACCTTCTTTATTATCAATCCTTATCTGGTTTCCCTCTTTATCCTGATAATACTCTTTAGTATTGTCAGGAACATCATATGATACTTTTTCAGCTTTATCTAAAAATATATCTTTTGTTTTTTCAACATCGATTTTATATGGCTTTACAACTACTTCATTAATACTGTCTGGTACTTTCTCTATAGTTGTATCCAGAGACAAATTGTCTCCGGATACAGTAAATTTCTCGGAAGTATTGTTAGTTGTTGTTTTCTGCTCGCTTTTATTAGCTTTACATCCTGTGAAACATGTACTTAAAGCAATGGCACATAAACATAAAGCTAAAGCTTTTTTTGTTTTAAAACAAAACATTACTTTCCTTCCTTTCATTTATGGAGTATATTTACCTTTACTACGTACACTATTTACACTTCCGCTATAATATCCTGCTATTAAATAATAATATTCTTTAGCCGGTACCTTATAAGTATAATTTGCACTCTTTGTAGTATTTAAATTATTTTTACTAAGTACTAATTCATTAGAAATTATATTATTAGGAAACCCCCATTGCATAGAATGCACTCTCATCTTTCCCTTTCCTGCACTACAACTAAAATATGTTGGTCTAACATAAAATTTTGCTTCGTAATTAGCTCCACCATCTTTTGATGTTCTTAAGGATTTATTATCATCTGAACTGCTACCTGTTTTAGTAACAGTCATATCATAATTAGATGTTCCTGCATATGCCGGAATAATAGTAGTTGCACTCAATGTACAAATCATTGTCATTGTTAAAATGCTTTTTAAAAATTTCTTTTTCATTTTTCTCTTCTCTCCTTTACTTCTACTTTCTGCTGTAAATATGTAAAACAACGTTGTTTCTACTGATATGCTAGCAATTTTCCAAACTCATGCCTGTTATACTATGTTTTAGTCATCTGCTTCCCCCTCCTTACACAATTTTTGTCTATGTAATTACACGCGCATATGGTAACATAATTTCAATTTCCACACTATACTTTTGGCATTTTTGGTATGTTTTTTGGCTTTTTTGGTAATTTTTCGTCGAAAAAAAAGAAAAATCTGCAAAATTAAAATTCTCTTTAATACTTACATACATAAAAATTTTTTCAAAAAAAGAAGCTGTGCCAACGATTTTAATCGTTAAAGCAACAGCTTCTTTTTAGAAGACTTACTCAGTCCACTTTTATAACTAATTCATTTATATTTATTTTTAAGCTTCTACTGCTTTGTTTGTTTTTTCAAAAAGCTTTCTCACACCCTGGATTGCTACAATTACACCAAGACATAATAACAATACTGCAAAGATTAACTGTAATGTCATACCAAATGTTAATCCTACTGTAAATAACTGACCACATAATCTGTAGATTGTCATGCCAAGTGCTGTAAATGTTACTGCCATCATAAAGAACATTGGAATCCAAAGCATAGCGCCCTGACGTTTTGTTTTCTTTAAGAATACAGCACATGCAACTAATGCTAATACTGATAATAACTGGTTAGCTGAACCAAATAATGGCCAGATTTCTGCATAACCAACTTTTGCAAGTAAGTATGAAAGTACTAATGTTAAGATTGTTGCAAAATATTTGTTTGTTACTACTTTCATAAATGGGTTTAAGTTGTCCATATCTGTATCATCATCAATGAAGAATTCCTGGAATGAAAGTCTTCCTACTCTGGCTACAGAGTCAAGTGATGTTAAAGCAAATGCTGAAACAGCAAGGTTAATTAATGTAAATACCAACTGATGAGGTAAACCTGCTACTGATAAGAAGTTTGCAATAGCTCCTGCAAAAATCTGAGGCTGTGTAACAAGTCCCTGCTTTGCTGCTTCACCTGTTGCAAATGATGCAACTGCGATAAGTGCGATAACTGCAAGCATACTTTCCATTAACATTGCACCGAATGAAACAGGAAGCATATTTTTTTCATTTTTAATCTGCTTTGATGCTGTACCTGATGAAACAAGTGAATGGAAACCTGAAATGGCACCACATGCAATTGTTACAAACAAGATTGGGAATAAGTACTGTCCATCAACATTGAAACCATTAAATGCTGCAAGGTTACATGATGGATTAGCAACGAATACACCAATAATTGCACCAACAATCATAAATATAAGCAAGTAACTGTTAAGGTAATCTCTTGGCTGAAGTAATGCCCAAACAGGAGCAACACATGCTACCAATACATACCGGAGCGACACTGGCAATCAGAATGTAAATAAAGATCAAGATATGCCATGTCTCTCTTGTCAGATACATTGGGAAATAAAGTCCAAGTGCTACGGCTGCAACAAGCATAACAATTGCAATTGCTGTGTTAACCCATTTGTTTAATTTACCATATTTTAATAACATACCAAGTGCTACAGCTTCTACAATAAATATAATTGATGTCATTGCTACTGAACCGTTAGCTGCAACCTTGGCACCTGTTTCAAGATTGAATCCGTTAAATGTTCCTGCAACTACGTCAGCAAAAGCTGCGATAACAAGGATACAGAATAACCAACAGAATGCTAAGAATAATTTCTTACCAACTCTTCCAATATATTCTTCAATAATAAAACCAATTGTTCTACCTTTGTTTTTAACTGATGCATACATTGAAGCAAAATCCTGAACTGCTCCGAAGAAAACACCACCAATTAAAACCCAAAGCAAAACAGGTAACCATCCAAAAATAGCTGCCTGGATAGGTCCGTTAATAGGACCGGCTCCTGCGATTGATGCAAACTGATGTCCAAAAACAACGTTTGTGTCTGCAGGTACATAGTCAACTCCATCTTCCATCTCATAAGCTGGTGTCTTAGCGTTTGGATCGATACCCCATTTGTTCTGAAGATAACGACCATATAACAGATAAGCACCGCCAAGAACTACTATGGCTATAACCATCATTAATATTCCACTCATTTTTTCATCCTTCTTTCTTATTATTTTTTCATCCTTTGTGGATAATAAATTGTTTCTGTTAAGACAAAAGCGAAAACCATAAAATATAAGAAAACTTCCTATTAGTGTTATAAAATCTAATTATTAGAATTGCTACATGGATTGAGCTCTAACAATTCTAAAAAAAGAAAACGCCTTTGTAGTTTTAAAAACTACAAAGGCGACTATAAACTAACCGTGGTACCACTTTGTTTGCTGTATAAAAATACAACCACTTAACACTGTCAAAATTAACAGCTTCTTCTGTAACGTGAAGAACACGTCCCAACCTACTTGCCGTAACTTTCGGTGAGCTGCTCCCGGGTGATGTCCTTATAGATACCATCTGTCACTTCTCAGCTTCTGTGACTCTCTGTAATCAGGCAACCTCTATATGATGTATCCCGTTCATTGCATTTCGTTTTTTTGACTGTCACTAGTTTACCACTTTAACTTGCTACATTCAAGGTTAAATATTGCCCATAATTTCTTGATGATTTTTATGATTTTTTGTACATTTTTTAATATTTGCCTTACAACTTTATGATTTTTCCCCTTTTTAACTAAATAAACAGTTTTTTTAGTTTTTTCATACTGATTTTTGGTAAACTTTTTTGTGTACATTTTACAAAATATTAATACATTTTGGCAAAAATATGTTAAAATCTAATTATAGGCTATTAAGTATGAATAGCAGAAAAATATAAGCTTATTGTATTATATATTTTTATTGGATATAGTCCATATTATTTTACTAAAGCTGACAGGTTTGAAAGGAGATTTTTACAATGGCAAACAGAATTATGTTAAACACAACATCTTATCACGGAGCAGGAGCTATTGATGAAATAGCAACAGAAGCAAAAGCACATGCATTTAAGAAAGCTTTTGTTTGTTCTGATCCTGATCTTATCAAATTTAATGTTACATCTAAGGTTACAGACATCTTGGACAAGAACGATTTAGCTTACGAAATTTATTCAGATATTAAAGCTAATCCTACTATTGAAAATGTTCAGCACGGTGTTCAGGCATTCAAGAATTCAGAGGCTGATTACATTATTGCAATTGGTGGTGGTTCTTCAATGGATACAGCTAAGGCTATAGGAATTATTATTGCAAACCCTGAATTCGAAGACGTTCGTAGTCTTGAAGGTGTCGCACCTACTAAGAAGCCTTGCGTTCCTATTATTGCAGTACCAACAACAGCCGGAACTGCTGCAGAGGTTACAATTAACTATGTTATTACAGACGTTGAAAGAAAGCGTAAATTCGTTTGTGTTGATCCACACGATATGCCAATTATAGCAGTTGTAGACCCTGATATGATGTCATCAATGCCTAAGGGACTTACAGCTTCAACAGGAATGGATGCTCTCACTCACGCAATTGAAGGTTACACAACAAAGGCTGCTTGGGAAATGACAGATATGTTCCATCTTAAAGCTATCGAAATTATTGGCAAATCACTTCGTGGCGCTGTAGAAAACACAAAAGAAGGTCGTGAAGGAATGGCTCTTGGTCAGTATATTGCAGGAATGGGCTTCTCTAACGTAGGTCTTGGTATTGCACATTCTATGGCTCATACACTTGGTGCCGTTTATGATACACCACATGGTGTTGCCTGTGCTATGATGCTTCCAATTGTTATGGAATATAACCAGGAATGCACCGGAGAAAAGTACAGAGAAATTGCTCGTGCACTTGGCGTTGAAGGTGTTGACTCAATGTCAGTTGAAGAATACAGAAAAGCTGCAATTGATGCTGTAAAACAGTTATCAGCAGATGTTGGAATTCCTTCAAAACTTGAAGCAATAAAAGAAGAAGATTTACAGTTCCTTGCTGAATCTGCTGCTGCAGATGCTTGTGCACCTGGAAATCCAAAAGATGCAAGTGTTGAAGATTTCAAAGAATTATTTAGAAAAATTATGTAATAATTATTTTTAAGAGTTATAATATACGGAAGTACGAAAGTGCTTCCGTATTTTTTTGCAATGAGTTTTTATAGTAACTCTTTTCAACAAATTTTATTACAAGTTCGTTTTGCTTTGTAAAAAATACAGTACTATTTTAGAGAGGATGGTTTTCCTATGAATAATCAGGAAGAATTAATAGAAACAGAATATAATCGTGCAGTAAATCTTTGGAATGAAACATACTCAGAATGTAAGCTTGTAGACTTGAAAGGCAAACCTCTTTCTGTTGAACCTATGTTTGATATTTGTCTTGACATATTTGCAAGCAAATGTAAGAAAGTTTTGGACTTTGGCTGTGGAACGGGCGATATCATTTTCCAATGTTACGAATTTGGTAACACCGGCTACGGTCTTGGCGTTGACGTATCTGAAACCGGAATTAACTATGCAACAAAAATGGCAAAAATTAACAACTATGATAATCTGGAATTTAAAGTTGGAAATATTTCTGCTCTGGATTCTTATGAGGATGGCTCTTTTGATGGCATTATTTTGTCTAACGTTCTTGATGTAATGCCAAAAAATGTAGCTGCAGAAACATTTTCAAAACTTACACGTCTAATTCCTAAAGGTGGACTTATGTTTGTAAAACTAAACCCATATTATGAGGAAGGCTACCTTGAGTCTTTTGGATTTAAGCCTATTGCCAACAATTTGTTTGAAGAAGATGGGGTGCTTAGATACCGCGAAGTTGATACCGCCTCATGGAAGCAGGCATTTGAAAAATATTATGAAATAATACGTTATCTTGAATTTCCTTACCCTTGGCAGGAAGGAATGAACAGACTGTTTCTGTTGCAGAAGAAATAAAATTCATGTATGATATGTCCAAAAAGGGATTCATGCAAACACGTTGATTTTATCGTTTGCAAAGAATCCCTTCTAAAATTCCAATCTTGTATCTGTTAAGATTTTTATTTTTTATCTGACATTAGTTTCTTAATACCATGTTTTAGTCCATCAACTGTTAACGGATACATATCTACCAGCTCACGTATCTTGCCTTCTGATTCCATCCAGTACATGCTGTCTGCCTGACTATGGAATGACGGATTGAGCCATATTGTATGTGGATATTTTTTTGCAAATATCTGCATCCATTC
>OJMK01003264.1_pt1 | contig 9981 bp, 9 predicted proteins | sample 1597201 | NCBI WGS metagenome assembly OJMK01 (sample SAMEA2452125, study PRJEB22498) | human gut metagenome | reverse complement strand
AAATCCATCATTTCTTCAGGAAACAAAAAATCAGGATTACGCTTTGCGGTTTTAATATTTTCAACAAGAATCATTGGATTATTTTCAGCCAATTCTTCTTTTACTAGATATTTATAAAATGATCTTAAACAACTGATTCGATTATTAATTGAATTCTTTGACAATTTTTTTTCATTTAAATAAGTTAAATATCCTCTTATATTTGTATACTTGACATCGTTAAAGTGAGAAATACTTTCACTTTTTAAAAAATCAATAAATTCATTTAAACTTCGTTGATAAGATTCAACTGTATTGATTGAGTAATGTTTTTGAAATTGAAGATATTTTATAAATTCTTCTTTATCTTGATTATAACTCATTGATAAATTGATCCATTACTTCTATTGCTCTGTTAGCATAAGCTTCTTTTCTTAGTTTCTTTTTAACGCGTACAGGTAAATCTGGTAGAATTCCAAAATTAGCTTTCATTGGTTGGAAATTACTTTCATCACAATGCGTAATATAATATGCAAGTGCCCCCATGATTGTTTCTTGTGGAAAAATAACAGGTTCTTGTTTATTTAAATAACGAACCATGTTCATTCCGGCAACGATTCCACTTTGAGCTGATTCAACATATCCTTCAACTCCTGTCATTTGTCCAGCAAAATAAATTCCAGAATGATTTTTTAAACTGTAATCTTGATTTAAAAATTTTGGAGAACAAATAAACGAATTTCGATGCATGACACCGTATCTTACAAATGTTGCATTTTCTAATCCCGGAATTAAATGAATAATTCTTCTTTGTTCAGGCCAAGTAAGATGTGTTTGAAAACCAACAATATTATATAAACTAGCTTGTACGTTATCTTGTCTTAACTGTACGACTGCATATGGTTTTGTACCATCAGGTTTTGTTAACCCAACCGGTTTCATAGGTCCAAACAATAAAGTTTGTTTTCCTCTTCTTGCCATTTCTTCAAAAGGCATACATCCTTCAAAAAATTTTTCTTCAAAATCTTTTGGTTTAACAACCTCTGCTTTCATTAATTCATCATAAAATACATTAAATTGCTCCTCATTCATTGGACAATTTATATATTCATTTTCTCCTTTGTCATATCTTGATTTATAATAAGCAACATTAAAATCAATACTATCTTTTTCAACAATTGGAGCCGCCGCATCAAAAAAATAGAAATATTCTTCTCCTAATAATTCTTTGATTTTCGTAGACAAAGCATCACTTGTTAAAGGTCCACTTGCAATAATTGTTGGTGCTTGGGGAATTTCTGTAACTTCTTCATGAATCACTTCGATATTTGGATGATTTGTTATAAACTCAGTAACATCCGCAGAAAACTTTTCACGATCCACTGCAAGTGCTCCACCAGCAGGAACACTATTTTTTCTAGCAAATCGAATAATAACACTATCTAGTTTTTCCATTTCATTTTTTAATACACCTACGGCATTATTGAAATTATCTCCTCTTAACGAATTAGAACAAACAAGTTCAGCAAATGATGATGTATGATGTGCCGGTGTCATTTTAACAGGTCTCATTTCATATAACTTTACTTTAATATTATTTTTTGCTAATTGATAAGCCGCCTCAACTCCAGCAAGACCAGCTCCAATTACATTGACTATTTTTTCACTTTCCATATTTTCTCCTTTTTAAAAAAGTAGAACAAATGTTCTACTTAATAATTGTTTTACATTTTGGATAATTTGAACAAGCTTTAAATTCTCCCCAACGTCCCTTTTTAATAACCACTGGAGAACCACAGTTAGGACAAACTTCATCTGTCATAACAGGTTCTGCTTTCTTTTTAGAATTTTTAATATATTTACATTGTGGATAATTTGAACATGCTTCAAATTTACCATATCTTCCGGTTTTAAAAACCATTGGGCTTCCACACTTAGGACAGTTTTCTCCTGTAAATTCAGGTTCAACTTTTTCTTTTTTGATGTATTTACATTCAGGATAATTTTCACAAGCTATAAATTTACCATAACGCCCATGTCTTTCAACAAGATCATGTCCACATTCAGGACATTTCTCTCCTGTTTTTTTAGGTGAAATGACTTCCATTTTTTCATTTGCTTCATCCAATAAAGGTTGGAATTTTTTAATAAATGTATCTATAGCATCAAAATAATCATCTTGTCCTTCTGCAATATCATCTAGTTCTTTTTCCATTTGTGCAGTATATTCGACATTAATAATATCATTAAAAAATTGTGTTAGTCGATCACTTGTTAAAATTCCACTTTCAGTAGGTTTAAATGTTTTATCAACAAGTTCCACATACCCTCTAGTTTGAATCGTATCAATAATCATCGCATAAGTACTTGGTCTACCAATTCCAAGTTCTTCCATTTCTTTAATTAGTTTTGCTTCACTATAACGAGCAGGTGGTTTTGTAAAATGTTGTGTTTTTTCAATATTTTGACTTTCTAAAATTTCTTGTTCAGTTAATTCAGGTAAAATTTCATCTTTTTGTTTTTCATATGGGCTATATAAACGTAAATAACCATCAAATTTTAATACTGAACCACTTGCGTTAAAATAATAGTTATTATTTTCTAATACTACACTTGTTGCATCAAAACGAGATGGTGCCATTAATGACGCCAATGCTCTGGCATAAATTAAAGAATACAATTTAAATTCATCCGCACTTAAATATTCTTTAACAGACTCAGGTGTACGCATTGCACTTGTTGGACGAATTCCTTCGTGAGCATCTTGTACATTTTCTTTCTTTTTACTTACTTTTACTTTTCCAACATAATTTTGACCATATTTTTCTTTAATATATTCTGTAGCACTTTCTACAAATAAATCTGACAATCTTGTCGAATCTGTACGCATATAAGTAATAAGCCCTACTGTTTCATCTTCTAAAGCAATTCCTTCATATAGCTTTTGAGCAATCATCATTGTCTTTCTTGCTTTAAAGCCTAATTTAGAAGACGCTTCTTGTTGTAATGTTGAAGTAATAAATGGTGGTTTTGATTCTCTTTTCTTACTTGATTTTTTTACACTATCAATAACAAATTCTTTAGAAAGTGCATTAAAGATTTCCAAAGCTTCTTGTTCATTTGAAATTTTTAACTTCTTTGTTCCTTTTTTATTAAGTTCACCTGTAAATTCAATTTCATCTTTTTCAAATTGTGCTTTGATTTTCCAGTATTCTTCTGGAACAAAGGCTTCGATTTCACGTTCTTTTTCAACAATTAATCTTAAAGCAACCGATTGAACTCGACCAGCTGATTTAGATTTAATTTTTCTTTGTAATAATTTAGATAATTTAAATCCAATAATTCTATCCAATACTCTTCTTGTTTCTTGAGATTTTACAAGATTTTGATCAATTTTACGAGGATGATTCAATGCATCAACAACTGCATCTTTTGTTACCTCATTAAAAACAATACGATTATCATCATCCATATCTAAACCTAAAACATCTGCTAAATGCCATGAAATTGCTTCCCCTTCACGGTCAGGGTCGGTAGCAAGATAAACTGTTTTTGCCTCTTTAACAGCTGCTTTCAATTCCTTAACGACATCTTTTTTATCCTTAGAAATAACATATTTTGGCTTATAATGATCTTCTTGATCAATCCCTAGCCCTTCTTTACCAGATGTTGATAAATCTCTAATATGCCCTTTAGAAGAAGTCACATGATATTCCTTCCCTAAATAATTTTCTATTGTTTTTGATTTAGAAGGAGATTCCACAATGACTAATTTATCATACATAATATAACCCCCTTATCGCAAAAACTATTATTATTGTTTTTTTTCACTTTGTCAACTCCATTTCATTAATCTTCAATAATATCATTTACAGTCAATACTAACTTGGCCCCTTGTTGAATCAATAAATTACACCCCATTGGATCCCCAATTCTTGATGGAATACAATAGATATCTTTTCCTTGATCTAATGCATATCCTACAGTAATCATTGTTCCTGAACGTTTTTCAGCTTCTGTAACAACTACAGATTCACTTAAGCCAGCAATTAACCGATTCCTACATGGAAAATCCTTAGCCTGTGGTACATAATCACCTGGTTTTTCACTAATAATAAGATGATTACTTTTTAATTGAGCATATAAATCTTGATTTCTTTTTGGATAACAATAATTAATTCCACTTCCCAATACTGCAACTGTTTTCCCTTTGTTTTTTAATGCACTTCTATGAGCGAGAGTATCAATTCCTAATGCCATACCACTTACAATCGTATATTCATTTTTTACTAAATCACATACAATTTTATCCGTAATATTTGATCCATATTCACTAGGAACACGTTTACCAATAACACCTATGCATTTACCATTTAAAATATTCAAATTTCCATGATAAAACAATACAAATGGTGGACAAGATATTTCTTTTAAAGCATCTGGATAATCACTTGAAATAATCGTTGTATATTTTGAATTTACTTTAGCAACTGCTTCCCTCCTTTCTTCTTGAGAAACTTTTTCTTTTGCTTGCAATGCTTTTAAAATACTTTGAAAATCACCTTGATACTTCAAAGCAAAAAATAGTAAGATTTCTTCCATATTTATCACCTCACTATTTATATAGACATTTAATTTTGTTTTTTCTTCTTTTTTTATAAAAAAAGAACTAAATATCTAAATTTAAAGATATTTGTTCTTTCATTACTTCTTGTACTGGTTTAAAAGATTTCCTATGAATAGGGCATGGACCATATTTACTAAGTGCCTCTTTATGTGCCTTGGTTACATAGCCCTTATGTTTTTCAAAACCATATTGTGGATATTTTTTTGCATAATCTATCATCAAATGATCTCTTGTTACCTTAGCTAATATACTTGCTGCTGCAATAGACATAGAAAGGGTATCTCCTTTAATAATAGATAAATGTTCAATATCATGTAAAGGCATCGCATCTGTTAAAGCAAACATTTTTTCTCTCTTTAAAATTTGACAACATTTTTCCATTCCTTTTTGACTTGCGCTATATACATTTAATTGATCAACATCTTCAACAGAAATAACTTCAATGTGATAGGCTAATGCATTTTCTATAATTATTTGATACATCGCTTCTCTTTTTTTTGCTGTTAATTGTTTTGAATCAAAAATACGTTCATCATAAAATCCTTTAGGAAAAATGACTCCTGCAACAACTAATTCGCCAGCCATTGGTCCTCTTCCAGCTTCATCAAGACCAATAATATAATCATAACCTAAATCATAATATCTATTTTCATATTCTAATAAATTACTCATTTGGAAGCTCCCATGTTATTTTTGTAATAACACCATCAAATAAATCAGTAAAAAACATATCCATGACACGCTCATAATCAGTAATCCCTCTTACTGGTTTTATTTTTTTATTAAATGCGATATCATCATAACATTTTTCAACCCAATCACTTTGTAAATCAACAGCTATTTGATAACGATTTTCCAAAGTTCCAGGGTAATTTTTAACTAAATATTCAACTGCATAAATAAATAAATCTTCCCTTGGTAATATTTGCTGTTTAATAGAACCAATAAGAGCAATATTTCTAGCAATATCCTCACTTTCGAATTTAGGCCATAAAACACCCGGTGTATCAAATAATTCAAAATCTTTATCTACCTTAATAATTTGTTGAGCTTTCGTTACACCTGGTTTATTCCCCGTAACAGTTGCTTTTCTTTTTGCTAAGCGATTGATGAAAGTAGATTTTCCAACATTAGGAATACCTAAAACCATTGCTCGCATTGCACGAGGTTTTAATCCCTTCTTTGCTTCTCGTGCCATTTTATCTTTCAAAATTTCTTTGCAAACTTGTATGATCTTTTTATATTCATTAAATTGCTTAAGATTAACACTTATAGCATAATAACCTTTACTTTTGTAAAAATCTATCCATTTTTGTGTTAGTTTATCATCTGCTAAATCTTCTTTTGTCATTACAATTAATCTTGGCTTATTATTAACAACACTATTAAATAATGGATTTTTACTTGAATATGGAGCTCTAGCATCCACCAATTCAACAACAATATCTATTAATTTTATTTTATCAGCGATTTCTCTTTTTGCCTTAGCCATATGGCCAGGAAACCATTGTATTTGTGCCATATTAGTTCATTCCTTTCATATGATTAAAAGGAAATAGTATAATTCCTTTTTTTGATAAAACATCTTCAATTTTAAAACATCCTAATTCTCTTGAATCAAGTGAATTTACTCTATTATCACCTAAAACGAAAATTTCATTTTCACCAACTGAAATTTCAAAATCATCAGTAAAATAAGAAATATTATATCGACTCTTTACATCTTTTATATGTGATTTATTAAGATAATTTTCTTTAATATACTTTCCATTAACATACAAACAATCATTTTTGTAAACAATTTTTTCTCCAGGTAACCCTATAACTCTTTTAATAATTACATTGTCTAATTGTTTACAGTCTATTGTGACAATATCAAATCTTTTAATTTGTTTTGAATTCAAATCAAGCCGAGACATAAAAGCAAGATCTCCGTCATGTAATGTTGGATACATTGAAGAACCATCGACTTTGACCGGCATAATTATGCCTTTAAAAACAAAAACAATTGCTAAACAAACAACAATAAATTCTAATATTGCCATCATTGTTTTTTTACTATATTTCATAGACATCACCTATCTTTATCTTATAGACGTGTTCTATTATACAACAATTAATGGTAGAAAAAAAGGGGCTGTAAAGAAACCTAATCTTTTGGATTAGGCATTCTTTATAGCTTTTTTTATTTTAACGCAAAAAGTAGCTCGAGGAATCGAACCTGAAGCTACTTTTTTGGTAATATATTACTGTTCACATAATAAATTACATATGTATTCTATCACACGTAATGTATTTTTTATACCTTCCTACGCTATTGGAGCGAAGGAAATGGAAAAAATAGATAAATTATTTAATATCTTTAAGAAATCTGGAGTATTTGATTTAATAGATGATGTTTATTCAAAAGAATATCACAAAGGTGGCAGACCTTTAATTGACAGACACAAGCTAATAGTTTTAATTGCTTATGCGTATGCATTTAGACATACCTCATTGAGAGATATGGAAACTTTTTGTAAATTTGATCTAAGAGCTATAAATATTATGGATGGCGCTATCCCTTCGCATACTTCTATTGGTAAATTCTATAATGAGTTTATTGTTCCAAATCGTGATAGTCTATTCAGTAAGATAACTGATGCTATTAGAGATGAATGTAATATAGATTTTAATACAGCTTTTTTAGATGGCAGTAAGTTTGAAGCTGATGCAAATAAGTATAAGTTTGTTTGGAAGCCAACAAAATACCATCAAAAGTTGAGTGATAAAATAAGGATTATATTATCAAAATATGAATTGAGTAGAAATGTTCCTGAAACTGGAATCATACCGGCTACTACTATTGCAGACAAAATCACAAAATTTAATAATTTGATTTCAAACATAGATATATCTGATAAATCAAATAAGGAAATATTTAAGGATTATGAATTTTTAAAATCTGCTTTGATAAAATCACTAGAATATGAAGAAAAGGAGAAAATATGTGGACCAGATAGAAATTCATACTACAAAACAGATCATGATGCTACTGCTATGTGTTTGAAAAGAGACTATTATTCTGGATTGGGAACGAATACACATGCTGCATACAATACACAAATTATCGTTTGTAAAGGGCTGATTGCTACATATTATGTTTCTCAATCAAGATCCGATTTGAAAGATTTGATACCTGCTTTAGATAAATTTTATGAATCCTACAGTATTTATCCAAAATATCTATGTGCTGATTCAGGATATGGTTCATTAAATAATTATCAGTACTTACATGACCATAACATTGGAAACTATGTCAAATATTTTTCTTGGGAAGGAAATATAAGCGGAAGAAATCCATCACAATATGTATTGATAAATGAAACAGCTATTAGATGCTTAAATGGCAATATCGGTCATATTGTAAAATTAGATAATAGGCATCCAAAAAAATCAAATTCAACATTCTTTAGAATAGACGGATGCAATTCCTGTGATTTTAAAGATTACTGTAAGAGATGGATGAACAAAAAGGAAGAAAATTTTAAAATATTTGAAGTTGTAATAGAACTTCAAAAATATATAAACCAATCAGAAGAAAATTTATTATCTCCTAAAGGAATCGAATTGAGAGTAAATCGAAGTATCCAAGTAGAAGGAACATTTGGAATGATAAAACAAGATATGCCCTTTGATAGATTTACAAGGACAAGTCTGGATAAGGTATCGACGGAATTTATGATGGTTTGTCTAGGTTTGAATATTAGAAAACTATTTAAATTTTATGATGCAAAATCAAAAAATAAATTTTGGATTGCACCTAATGATTTACAACCAGAAACAAAGAAAAAACCAAGTGCTAAAAGATTATCGAATAAAGTAAATAGAAAAAAGCTAAAAAAAGAGGCTGATGAACCTAATCCAAAAGGTTAGGTTTCTTTACAGCCCCTTATTTTCTAATTTCTTTGATTCTAGCAGCTTTACCAGATAAACCACGTAAGTAATTTAATTTAGCTCTACGTACTTTACCAACTTTAGCAACTTCGATTCTATCGATGATTGGTGAATGAACTGGGAAAGTTCTTTCTACACCAACTTGGTAAGAAATTTTTCTAACTGTGAAAGTTTCAGCAATTCCTTTACCTTGTCTTGCGATACAAACCCCTTCAAATAATTGGATACGGTATTTATTACCTTCTTTAATTTTTACATAAACTTTTAAAGTGTCTCCAGCTTTGAAAACAGGGATATCAGATTTTAATTGTTTTTTAGTAATTTGTTCTACTAATGTTAAATTCATCTTTCTTCTCCTTTTCATTTATAGTCTTGTATGTTCATTCGATTAACCAGCGGAACATATGCAGTCACATTGACCTATGCTATTATAACATCGTTCAAAAAAATATCAACTCTTTTTTTTAATTTTTGTCAACATATTTGCCGATTCTTCATCAAATTCATAATTTTCTAATAAATCTGGTCTCTTTAAATAGGTTTTCTTTAAAGATTGGTATTTTCTCCATTTACGAATATTTTCATGATGACCAGAGATCAATACGTCAGGCACTCTATTTCCATCATATTCTATTGGTCTTGTATATTGTGGGTATTCTAATAATCCATCTGCAAATGAATCATCTTCATGGCTTTCTTGACGAATAGCTCCTTCAAGTAATCTTATTACCGCATCACAAGTAACCATACTTCCTAGTTCACCACCAGTTAGTACATAATCACCAATAGACAATTCTAAATCAACATAATCACGAATTCTTTCATCAAATCCTTCATAATGCCCACAAATAATAATAAGATGCTTTTCTAATGAAAGCTTTTGTGCTACTTGATGCTTTAAAGTAATCCCTTGAGGAGACATTAAAATAACAAGTGAATCATCCGTTGTTAATGTTTTTAAGCAATCAATGATTGGTTGACACATCAACACCATTCCCTGTCCTCCTCCATAAGGATAATCATCTACATGATTATGTTTGTTATTTGAAAAATCCCTTATATTTATACACTCTACATCTATTAAATTATTTTCTTTTGCCCTTTTTAAAATACTATGTTCCAGTCCACCCTCTATCATTTCTGGAAAAAGTGTTAATATATAGAATTTCAATCTCTCAGCCCCTTTAAAAGCTTTACAGTCATCTTCTTATTTTCAACATCTACATCAAGTATACATTCCTTAATAGCTGGAATAAGAATATCTTTGCCTTTTTCAGGCTTTACAACATATACATCATTAGCACCAGTAAAGAGAATATCCTTTATAATGCCAAGGTTTTCGCCCTCGTCTGTAACTACATTCATATCATATAAATCTCTTATATTATATTCTCCTTCTTCCAATGGTAAAGCATCTTCTGGTGGAATTTTAACATTAG
>OJMK01003262.1_pt1 | contig 9989 bp, 11 predicted proteins | sample 1597201 | NCBI WGS metagenome assembly OJMK01 (sample SAMEA2452125, study PRJEB22498) | human gut metagenome | reverse complement strand
AATTTAGAAAATCCACAAAAAGTATCTTGACAAACTCGACCCCGAAGGGACGGGTTATCGTGCAAAAACACGATTTGCCCGTTTTTTTAATCTTCCAGAGCTGATCTCCATATTTAAAGAAGCTGCGGATATTCAGACTGCAGACATGCTGAATCTTCCTGTACCGGAAGCAGAATATATCAATGAAGTGTTAAAGCCGAGTGAGGAACAGAAAGAAATGGTGGAAGCCTTTTCAGAACGTGCAGAACAGGTTCGTGGCGGTGCGGTAGATCCAAGGGTAGATAACATGCTCAAGATTACGACCGATGGACGTAAACTGGCATTAGACCAGCGTCTCATAAATGATATGCTCCCAGATACGGAAAATAATAAAGTTTCTGCCTGTGCAGAAAAATGTTTTGAGATATGGAAGGAAACAAAAGAGCAGAGGTCAGCACAGCTTATCTTTTGTGATTCTTCTACACCTAAAAAAGATGGGACGTTTAATGTCTATGATGCCCTGAAAGAAAAACTGATGCAGAAAGGAGTACCAGAACAGGAGATTGCTTTTATCCATGATGCCAATACGGATGTACAGAAAGCAAAACTCTTTACAAAGGTACGTTCTGGACAGGTACGTTTCCTGCTCGGTTCCACTTCGAAAATGGGGGCAGGAACCAATGTACAGGACAAACTCATCGCTCTGCATCATTTAGATGTGCCGTGGAGACCTGCGGATATAGAGCAGCAGGAAGGACGTATATTAAGGCAGGGAAATCAAAATGAAAAAGTGAAGATATTCCGTTATATCACAGAAAATACGTTTGATGCCTATTCCTGGCAGCTCATCGAGAATAAACAGAAGTTCATTGGACAGATCATGACTTCAAAATCCCCAGTCCGTTCCTGTCAGGATGTGGATGAAGCTGCCTTATCTTATGCAGAGGTAAAAGCCCTGGCAACGGGAAACCCTAAGATTAAGGAAAAAATGGACCTGGATATACAGGTAACGAAGTTAAAGATGCTGAAAGCAAACTATGAAAGTAATCTGTTCCGGCTTCAGGATGCGATTGCAGTAGAATATCCACAGCAGATTGCAAAATATGAAGAGCTGACTACGGCATATGAAGCAGATATAGCTCATTTAGATGTTGTATTAAACAAAGCATTTTCAATGGAAATACATGGTATTAACTATAATGATGAAAAAGCTGCAGGAGAAAAGCTTGTGCAAGCGTGTACAGATATGAAAAAGGAACATACAGATACAGCAAATATCGGAACCTTTAAGGGCTTTAAAATGAAGGTTTCGTATTCACTTTTTGATAATAGTTTTTATGTAAAACTGACACGGGAATCCTCCGTATCTGTTGAGGTAAAAAAAGACCCTCTAAAAAACATAGAACGTATTCTTACCGCATTGAGGAAAATGCCAGGGCAAAAGGCTGTTGCAGAGGAACGGCTAGAAGATGCCAGACAGCAGCTTGTTCAGGCAAAGGAAGAAGTACAAAAGCCTTTTAACAAGGAAGAGGAATTGAAATCTGTACAGAACCGTTTAACAAAAATAAATACCGAATTGGATATGAAACCAAAGTCAGAACCGAAAGTAGTTAAGAAGGAGGAACTGAAAAAATGCCTGTAAGATTAATGAAGATGGGAGAGTGTATTCAGAGATTAAGAGAAGAAAAGGGATATAGTATTGAAGAATTGGCTGGACTTACATTGTCATCACTGGAAGAATTGAGAAAAATTGAAAATGGAACACAACAGCCAGACAAAATGACGCTCACTCTTTTAAGTAATGCCTTAAACGTATATCCTGACAGCCTGCAAAACGGAGAGATCCATTATCGTGATTCGCAATCAAATTTAATAAATCTTATGAAAGAGACTTTAGAATATCTGCAAGGAACAGAAAAAGATAATAAAGAGATTGCGGAACATATCGAAAAACTGCAAAAAGAATACGATATAGAGATGAAAGAAGAAAAACAGGAAAAAGAAAAGACGGAACAGGTAGAAAAAGAAGAACAGATTTTTCCGAAAAAAGTGCCGGAAGAATCTGCACCGAAATTATAAAGTGTGCCGAATTTCGGTACAGATAGGATAGGAGATGGATAAGATGGAAGATAAAAGCCATGAAGTTGTGATGGCAATATCCAATGCAGCGAGGTATATGGACCCGTTTTTTAAATTGACAGCAATGGGAACAGTATTGTTACTTCAATATTTCGCCCGTATGGTGAAAGAACGAAAACTCAAAGTGACAGAATTTACAGATTTTCAGAAATTCCTTAAAGCAACCGACGGAAAATATGACATTATGAATGTCCCGGAGATTCCAGAAGGGCAGTTAACAGAAGAATTAGATACGTTAGGCATTCACTACATGATAATGCCTGACCTTGAGAAGAACGATGGGATGATTCAGGTTGCTGTTTATCAGCCAGACAGAGATAATTTTGGAGCATGGTATCAACGTCATATCATGAGCCGGATGACAGGTGGAGAAAAAGAATTACAGGAATTAAAAAATCTTACGTCAGGTAAAACAACAATAGTCTCTTTTCCTTTAGAAGATGAGGAAGAAACTATTCAAGAAGATTTTACTTCAATGGGAATTAACTATTCCCAGCTTCCTGATTTACATGTTGGAGATGGCGAAATACAGATTGTTGTAGCGAATGCGGATTTACCCAAAGTTGAATCATGGTATAAATTATATCGGAATGATTTATTAAATGAAGGAGTAACAGATATACCCGACATGAAAAAGATGTCAATGGACAACTATATGCAGACAGGACAGCAGACAGAAGCAGAATATATTGATACAGCAGCGCCAGAATTAAAAGCTGCTAATGCAAAGTATGAAGGGAAAGAAAAAGGAGAGATAGAGCATCAGATAGAAACGGTCGAGCGTAATGCGATGAGACAGGAATCTTCAACCGCATATCTTCGCTATATCCGTGATCCAGAATATATTCCGATTAGCATTGATAGAAGAACATTGGTTGAAAATTCAAACGTGATAAATAAAGATGGATTAGAGAGATATAACCAGTTTTCCTGCAGGATACCGGGTACATATGGTAAAAATGAAAAACAGCTTGTCATTCCTGATGAGCAGGTATTCAGAAAAACAAATGGTTCTTATATTGCTTTTTTGAGAAAAGATGAAGCACCGTTTGTATTTGATGTGGTAACAAAACAAGTTGACCATGAAATAAGAAAACTGACAGGAGAGGAATTTGTAAAACAATACTTTGATGAAGTAGATAAAACAGCCGAAAATAAAGTGACTTCATTACAGAAATATAAAGCAAAAAGCAAGGATTTAAGTGACTTGAAAGTAAAGATGCCAACCCCTCCAATCAAATCAAAATAATGTGCCGAATTTCGGTGCAAAGAACAGGCAGTGATGCTATGCTGCCTGTTCTTTTTTATAGAAAAGGAGAAAGATTTTATGACACAGAAAAGAAAACCACCCTGGGGGATGTTTCTTATCGGCTTAGTTCTTGTACTTCTTGTTTCCTATTATGCAGCAGGGCTTTTTTCGCTGGATGGTGTGACAATGCAAAATTATCAGGATAAATTGACGTATATATTGCTGCACCCTTTCCGTAACTGGTTAAACAGTAAGACATCAGCAGTCATGGGGATTGCCCTGGTCGCATGGGCAATGTTTGTCTGTTATTACCTTACCTATTACCGTAATTTTCACCCGGATGCAGAACATGGTGTTGCAGAATGGGCAGACGTTGCTAAGACAGCAAAAAAACTCTATGGAAAAGGAGAAGAACCAGTTACTTTACTTAGTAAAAATATCAAGGTGAACGCAAAAGCCTTACCAAATATGCACATCCTTATCTTAGGAGGCTCCGGCGATGGAAAAACAACCTCTCTTTTGATACCGAATATCCTGCTTGCCAATATGACGAATATCATCTTAGATGTAAAAGGTGACCTGTTGAAAAATTACGGGGGATACCTGAAAGAAAAAGGTGTGACAGTAAAAAGCCTTAACTTTAAAGATATGTTACAATCTGACCAATATAATCCATTTGTATATATAGATAATTATACCGACATGGTAGAGCTTATCACAAATATTCAGACGTCAGTAAAACCGCCAGATGCCCAAAAGGGTGACCCGTTTTGGGATGACGGTGTTGGTCTGTATCTGCAGTCTCTCTTTGAATATGAATGGCTTCAGGCGAAAGAAGAAAACCGTGTTGCATCCATGCCTGGGATTTTGGAACTGGTAAACAGGGAAACACAAAAGATAGATGAGGAAGGGACAACACAGTTACAGCAGGATATGTACAGATTACAAGAGAGGTATGGAGTAGATTATCCACCTGTGCGGGATTATAGAAAACTGAAGGAAGGAGCATCGGAAACAGTTCGTTCTATCGTTATCATGGTAAATGCACAGTTACGTCTTTTTGAAATCCCAGAAATCAAGAGAATCTTTGAAGGAACTGACGATATAGATATTCCATCACTTGGATTAGGAGTAGAGGGAAATCCAGAAAAAAAGACTGCCCTTTTTCTTGTTATGCCATCAGGGGATTCTTCCTATAATCTTTTTATCAATATGTTCTACACACAGCTATTTACTGTTTTAAAACGTATCGCAGATAATCGGAGAGATGGACAGCTGCCTATCCATGTGCGGTTATGGGCAGATGAGTATTACGCTGGTCCAAAACCTTTAAACTGCGAAACGCTTCTGGGAGAGATACGAAGCAGAAATATGTCCATTGTTCCTATTTTGCAGGATATAGCACAGATAAAGACCCTGTATCCAAATGATAAATGGGAAATATTCACGGGAAACTGTGCAACAACGGTATTCCTCGGCAGTGGTGCTACTGCACATACAACACATCAGTGGATATCTGATATGTTAGAGGATATGACGATTGACAGCCGTTCCGAAAATTTAGGACATTCGCAGGGAGGAGGAAACCTGCAGATGAGCAAGGGTGGAATGAAATTAATGACTCCGGGACAGGTCAGCCGGATGCCGAAAAATGATTGTATCCTGTTTCTGAAAGGAGAAAGACCAATCTATGATAAGAAAAACTGGTCATTTGATACAGAAGTATTTAAAGAAGCACAGGAGATAGCAGGGAAAAATGGTTATAAAAATCCTGTATATGTATCGTATGATGAAGAAAACAGGAAATATACTACAACCCGTTTCGAATCAAGACTAAATTATATCTCACAGGAAGATTATGAATTTTACGAAGAAAAAGCCAAGACGGATGATAACATACAGACGTTCCAGATAGATGAAGATGCTTTTCTTTATCTTAACTTCAATGAAACTCCACAGCCAAGCCTTCGGGAGTTAGAGAAGATGGTGAAAAAGATACAGGTTTCAGAAAGCAGTGAAGATGATGAAAATGAGGGGGACGAAAAGAAAGAAGATACTGTGCAGGATAGAGAAAAATGGGATTTATCTGGAGATATTATGGACTGTTTTCAGCGATATTCCAGTGAGCTGTCGCAGGAAGAACAGGAGGAAATCATAAAAGGTATCGAAGATGGCTTAACAGATCAGGAGATAAAGAGATATTTTGCCTTGTACGGAGCAGATAAAATGCAACAATACAGAAGGGTTCTCACGGCAAGAAAAAACAGAGGATAGCTATAAAAAGAGCAGAAAAGACTCCAACCTTTTATACGATTTTTTATGAAAGAAGAATTTTTGATTATAAATCATGCTATATCGGAAATATAGGAAGTACCACTATAATAAGGTTGGATGAAAATGGAGAACAGGTACTCTTTGTCTAGAGCGTGTTTGAAAAAATTATAAAATCTTCTTTACATACCACCTAGAAGGTGGTATAATAATCTAAAATAAATATAAAGATTAAAAGGAGGTAATTTAATGACAATATTAGATGAAAAGAACACATACTATATTGATTATGGTACAGGAGCAGGCAATTTTGATTTTACAGGAACATTAGAAGATGCAATCACAGAAGCTAATAGAGGATTATGTTATACACAACTTCCTGTTAGCATTTTCATAAAAGATGGCATAGAAAATATTGCTTATCTTCCTTGGTATGGGGTACAACCAGAAGATGATGATATTGTTACAGCTACTTTTGGAAATTCTGGATTTTATGGTGGATGGGAGATAAAAGAATGATTGATTTTGATTTATTTACACGATTATACAGTGAAGCAAAACAATATGATGATGTAGATTTATTTACTTCAGAAAGAGGATGGCAGGATTGGATGGACAATTTTTCTACACAGGAAGTAATATTTATACTCAATAAAATTTATGAATATTCACAAGAATCCCTCCAAGATATAAGGATAAAATTAAACTACTCTCGTGTAGCTTTATCCAGAGCTTATTATATCCCTCTAAGAACTCTTGAGAATTGGGATAGAAAACAAAACATGCCAGACTATGTAGAAGTTCTTATTAAATATACATTTTTCATAAAGGAGATAACAAAAAATGAAGCCATTACAGAATAGGATAGATTTTTGTGTAATCATATCAGTTGATGGTGCAAATCCTAATGGTGACCCTTTAGTTCCCGGATACCCAAGGATATTATATGATGGTCACGGAGAAATATCAGATGTTTGTATCAAAAGAAAAATAAGAAACAGGCTACAAGATATGGGAGAGGAAATCTTTGTCCAACAAGATGATAGAATTGACGATGGTTATAGAAGCCTAAAAGCAAGAGCTATGGGATTTAATGAATTCAAAGATGAATATTCCAAAAAGAATTCTGATCCAAAAGCAATTAAAGATATTACCTGTAAGAAATGGATAGATGTTAGAACATTTGGACAAGTGTTCCCTTTTAAAGGATTAGGTTCTGTATCTACTGGTATCAGAGGTTGCATGTCATTATCTCCTGCTATTAGTTTAAATATTCCTGATGTAAAAGAGTATCAGATAATAAAAAGCACTAATTTAGATGAAACTTCTGATGGAAGAAAAGATAATGCAACTTTATTTTACCAACATAGAATAGTTGAATCTGCTTATGTTACTTATGGTTCTATTCATTGCCAATTAGCAGAAACAAATGGTTTTACAGAAGAAGATGCTGAAAAAATACATCATGCTTTAATAACTCTTTTTGATAACGATGTATCTTCGACTAGACCAGCAGGTTCTATGAATGTTCAAAGGGTATATTGGTGGAAGCATAATTGTAAATTTGGTCAATATGCTCCTATTAAGGTATTTAAAACACTTGACATTAAATCTGAAAAAGAATATCCTTTCTTTTCTGTAACTGAAAATCCATTGCCAAATCTAATACCAGATATTTATATTTTATAACTCCATATTTCAAGACTCCGTATCAAGAAGATGTGGAGTCTTTTTTATTATATAGAGTGGATAAAACACAGCATTACAGAGAGAATCTCATAATAACAAAATAAAATGTGCCGAATTTCGGTACACAAATAGAAAAATATATATAGATATATATAAACTTAAATTTTTCCTCATAGAGTTTAGATAAAAATCCTTGATTAAAGAAATATTTGCGTTATTATTTTAAAACAAATGGATTAGGAAAATAACGATTAAAAAAGTCCCGGAAACGAATTGACATGTACTATTAAAGTAAGATATATATGTAGTACATATATGGGTATAGGTATAAAATTAAGGTGGGATAGTTTATGGGGAAAAAATGGAGACAACTAAAATATGAAGATAGATTAAAGATATATGCCTGGTTACAAGATAAAACATCAGTTGCAACTATTGCAAAAAGATTAGGAGTCTGCCGTCAGACAATCTACCGTGAAATAAAACGAGGGGAATTTGTAAAAAGAAATACGGATTACACGGAATCAACGGTATACGGATCCATATGTTGCAGAGGAACATTATCAAAAAAAATTAAAGGAACGTGGACGAGATCTAAAAATAGGCAGTGATTTAAAGTTGTTACATTATATAGAAAAAAAGATAGTAGATGAAAAGCGTTCTCCGGCGGCTGCCTTACATGAAATAAAAAAAGAAGGAAAAGAATTTACAGTCACATTAAGTACCAATACTATATATAGTTACATAAAGAAAGGTATCTTTTTAAATATAACGATGGAAGATTTGCCGGAGAAGAAAAAGCAGCACAAAAAGAAAAAAGTAAAGGTACAAAAGAGAGTGCAGGCGGGGGATAGCATCAGCCAGCGTCCAGAACATATTGATTTTAGGGAAGAATTTGGTCATTGGGAAATGGATACGGTTGTAGGTCCTCAAGGTAAATCCAAAAAAGTCATGCTCGTTTTAACGGAGAGAAAAACAAGAAAAGAAATCGTGTATCTGATGCCTGACAGAAAGGCACAAACAGTTGTAAAAACATTAAACATGATTGAAAGAAAATGTGGAGAGCGATTATTCCGTGATGTATTTAAAACAATTACAGTAGACAATGGAGTAGAATTTTCTGATGCAGAAGGTCTGGAAAAATCGAGAAGAAATAAAAAGAAAAGAACGAAAGTATATTATTGCCATCCATATAGTAGTTGTGAACGAGGTTCTAATGAAAATGCAAACAGACTAATCCGACGTCATATACCAAAAGGAGTTAATTTTGATAAGAAAAGTAAAACCGAAATCAAGGAAATAGAAACATGGATAAATAATTATCCTCGTAAGATATTTGAGTATGATACAGCAGAAAATCAATTTATTAATGAAATGGAAAAATTAACAGGATAAAGAGCTAAGAGGTGCATATAGAAAATGGCTGCCGGAAGACAGTCTTTTTTCTATGCACTTTTTTAAAAAAGATGGCAAAAATAATTGTAATTGAAGCTAGATTATGTCATTATAAATAATGAATAACAGGTAAACAATGTTAAAAATTTTTTTGAAAAAATGTTGCAAAAAAACTTGACATTTTCGATATGCGGAATATGTGAAAATATTTCTTGACAAAGAAAAAGTAAATGTGTATAATACCAAGAGTATGAGAAAAGAGAGGTTGCGATATTATGAAGATAAATATATCGGAAATCTTATCTAATCCATCTGTTATCAAGAATTTTAAAGTTGAACCTGATTTTGAGAAGCTTAAGCTTCGCAGAAGCAGTTATCGGGTATCCTATAAGGAGCCTTTTCTTTTGACTGTCTCCAAGGTCGAGGATAAACTTCATGTTACAGGTGAGACGACGATTCGATTGATAATACCATGTGATCGATGTTTGGAGGATGTGGAGAATACATTCCATATCACGATTGATCGCAGTGTTAATCCCAATACAGAGTCAGATGGCATTGAAGACGTGGATGAACTTAGTTTCATAGACGGATATATGTTGGATGTAGACAAGCTCATTATAGATGAGATTGTGGTTGCACTCCCTACCAAAGTTCTTTGTAAGGAAGATTGTAAAGGATTGTGCAGCGTCTGCGGTACCAACTTAAACTATCACAGTTGTGATTGTCATAAGGAGAGTCTGGACCCGCGGATGGCGGCTATTCAGGATATCTTCCGCGACTTTAATCGTTAGATATTAAAGTATTGAATACTGCATAAGAAATATATCCGAACGTCACAAAAAGAAGTAATTACAAGAGGAGGTGTGACCATGTCAATTTGTCCAAAGAATAAATCTTCTAAAGGAAGAAGAGACCGCCGTAGAGCAAACTGGAAGATGACTGCTCCTACATTAGTAAAATGTAGCAAGTGTGGTGCGTTAACTATGCCACATAGAGTATGCAAAGCATGCGGATCTTACAATAAAAAAGAAATCGTTTCTGTTGACTAATTGTTGACGAACAATAAGCTGTGAAGCGGTTTAAAAAAGGCAATATTGCATGATAGATAGGGATATTAAGTTATCCCTATTTTTTTTGTTTGAAAGCGTAAAAAAAAGAGAAGAACCAATTAAGATTCTTCCCTTTCCCTAACTTTACCGCTTGCAATTTAGAAGCGGATACGTTATAATCAAACCAAAGCAATCAAGGATATTTGCGCTGTCCG
>OJMK01003261.1_pt1 | contig 9989 bp, 6 predicted proteins | sample 1597201 | NCBI WGS metagenome assembly OJMK01 (sample SAMEA2452125, study PRJEB22498) | human gut metagenome | reverse complement strand
GCACACATGCTTTTTTTCATATATAATTTCTACTCTCCTTCACACCAATACAGACGGTCAACAAATCTCTTTAAATCTTGCAACTATGTAAACTGGACGTCTCTCTTACTTACACTGAGAGATTCCCTATCTGTATCTATCGTATATCTATCGTAAGTTGTTTTATCTCCTTAATTACTCCTTAATAATATTTTAGATCATGCTATCAGCATCTTTGTCACAAAACATTTTAAGGACATTCTTCGTAATCATTTTCTATTTATACCAAGAACTTTTTGTCGCAAATATCTTATTATATACATTTTGTTTTACCACATTAACATCTTTAATTTCTTAACATATATGATGATTATTCTTCTCCAACTTTCTTCAAAAAAAATAACAAGTTTTTCTGCTCATACTTATCCTTTACTATACAACTAAAAAATCCTTATAATTATATCCTATTAGCTGATATAATTAGGAAGTACTTACCGCTTTCCACTTAGCTAATTACATTTTTTATAATTATCCTACCATGTTGACGCATTCTTGCATCATCAATAACAAGTATATTCCCCTGTATGTAAAATCCACTTTTATTCACAAGACCTCTCCATTTATCATCAAGTGCAAATGGAAATTGGCCTTCATCCAAGGAACATTCATCCACCATTTCTTCTAACTCTGTAACGGAATCCTTTTTTAAAGATTCACGAAGACTTAATGTTGCCCTCTCATTCTCGTTTTCTTCCAGCACCGCACGTTCTTTTGCATAAACATCTGTTCCTTCTTTCATTTTTTTAATAATTGTTTTCTTATCCACGATATCTTTTAAAAAAATTCTTTTCTTCCTTTTGAGGTCAATTGTAATATAATTGCACACTTCACAGGATCTGTTTGTATAAGTACAATATGATAATTCAATTGACAAATACCTTTCATTATGACACCGGATTACCGGTCGTTCTCGTTTTGCCACTGAGCTAACAAAATCATATTTCATCCATTTCGTAGCACTATCAAACAAAATTTTATTTATCTCATCTGTTGTTTCCAGGTTCTCATCTGTTGTTTTTAAACTAGCAAAATCCACAAAAGGTATCCAGCACTTTTTTGTCTTATTCCGGATTTTCTTTTCATAACTATAGAATCCAATCGAATAATTACCATCCTGTACCGTTTCTTTTACTGTTACGGTATTTTTCTGTGTTTTGATATCATTACTTCTATTTGCATTATTTCTAATAATACAACTCACCAAAAACACAGTTAGAATAATAACTATAACATTAATTCCCCAAATAATTATTTTTTTCATTCATTAATTTCTCCTTCTTCATATCATGGTGTTATCCGTTTTATATTTACATGGTAGCATCCTACTTTATAACACAAATCTTTCTTTTATCGTTAAGATAAGCTTTGTAGCCTCCGTTAATGCTTTTTATTAATTGGGGATTTTCTTCCTCTTCCTCCCCATATCCAAGTTCTAAATTCTTCTTTACCTGAAGTACACACAGTTCCAATACATCCTTCTTATTTCCTCCAGCAATTATGATTTCTTTTTCTCCATCGCCATTAATATCACAGGCAGCCATTTGATAAAAGAAACCTTTTTTCGCTCCTGCCCACTTCTCTTCTAATGATTCTCCTAAATTACTAATTAAATCAATACTTTGGTTTTCCGAAAAAACCTTCATCGAAATACCATCACCTACATCCTCACGTTTAATTACGAAATCTAATGTTTCTCCTTTCGTTATCTCCGTCGACATTTCACATTTCTTCCTTTTCTGTAAATCCTTCGCGCTTATCTCAATCGATTCCATCTCATCCGCATTAAAAAGGTACTCCCCTACATTATCTCGCTTCTCTTGCGACAATGTCATATCGTTTTTAACTTCTGTCTTTTGTTTGATCTTTTTGCCACCACAACCCACTGACAAAAATACACAAATCAAACTAATAAATATTATGCATATATTATTTTTCATCTTTTCACGTGGTATAATGAATTCATAAGGGAATTAAAATTCACTACACATCTTCCTTTCTAAATTATTTTCTATATACTCAATTATAAACACTATGAATTAGTAAATTCACCTACGACAACCTCCCTATAAGCTGACTGTTTCCTTTAAAGGCTTTAACCACAACTCTATGTCTATTTGTTTATTAGTTAGATAACGCATGATGTTATGCTACATTCAACATAAAGTTTGCAGAAACACAGCGTAAACTTTATACATAGAATGTTTTTTATGTTGGTATTTACTTATCCAAATCAAAACACGATTGCTGTATCATAGGTTCGGATAGTATTGATACTCTTCATATTTCAAACACCTGAGACAGTTTCAATACACTTTACACCATCTTATCTGCTCTCAACTCAAGTCTTTTCCAGTATTGCTATCTACATAAATTAATTTCCCATTTTCACACCCCAAAAAAATTTTTCTTCCTAAAACAATATCAAAGCAGCCCCACTTTGCAATTCCCTTATTTGATATTATACTTTTATTTCCATTTGACAAATTGATTTTTTTCACCCCATCCCCATAATTTGATTGAAAATAAATACTTTCCCCACTAAAAAAACACTTTGCAACTGCATCATCAATTAATAACTTTTCTTTCTTTTCTCCATAACAAAACTGATATAAATACTCTTCCTCCCCAACCTCATCTCCTGGTTTCCGAAAATAAACAGCATCTTTATATAAACATACGCTATCCGCATATGCTGCAAATTTTAAAATTAACTGTTGATTAGAACCATCCAAATCCATCTGATATAATTCACATTCGTTATCCTCGTTTTCATAAACCGCGTATATTTTCTCGTTTGAAACATAAAAATATACTCCATTTTCCTTTTTCACAAGAACCTTAACATCTTCACCATTTAAATCCATTGATTCAATATTTTTTCCTCCCATTTTAGTAAAAAGGGAATAATATATCCTATTATCATACAACCATAGATCATTTACGATCCCATCTATCTGCTTTACATCAACACTAGCACCATTGCAATTTAATCTAATAATTGTGTAATTATCTATTTCCCGATTTCTTCCCTTCTTCTCAATTAACTCAAACACAATACAACCATTTTTTGCATTCAAAAAATATATTTGACCAAATTTACTTTTATATATAATCTCCTTATCTTTTCCTTTGTATCGATAAAGAGTTGAACCGCTTCCATTATTTTCAGCAGCATAAAGATAATTACCATCTTTGCAAATGGTTCTTCCGGAACGATCATTATTCATATATGGATATCCCGACTTTGTATCTTTATCAGCTTCTACCCAAAATGAACCCTTCCATTTAGATTTTTCCAGGGAGTTCTGCTTCGATGACGAGTCAAAATGTCTTTGCTTCTCTGTAGTACTATCCTGATGCAGACCACACGAAACAAAAAATAAACATATCACAAATAAACCAAAGAATTTCAAAAATCTCATTTCTAATTTTCCCCCTCATATAATCAAATTTTTTAATTTCAAGTAGTTTATATCTCAGTAAATCCACCCGTACTATGAGTATTTCGATGTATCGGGTATTGAATCTTAGAATTATAACCCACTCCTTTTGTTAGTATAACATAAAAGACTTGAAACACTTTTTCTCTTTACTGCCAACTGCCTTTTATCACAAATAACCTTTAATGATTTTCCAACTCGAGTCAGATTTGTTTTGCTAGTAGTGTGGAAAAACACTAGTTTAACTCTCCTCTACAATCTCCCCCCACCCCTCTATACAATAAATTGGTTTTCTATATTAAGAGTTATCATCTCCCCCATTCTAATCTAGTATTAACTTTGTTACATATGTGTTATAGATATCCTTTTAAAGTTTTCATTTTTTGTATCTTTTCAAATATTTTTTCGCTTTTTTATCTCTCATCGCTAATTTTCTTACCTTTTTTTCACTTCCTGCAAACTTCACTGGATGCACCTTTAACTTATAAACAAAAAACTTGTCACCCCTATCTCCCCCATAGTCTGTATTTGATTTGTCTTTTTTTCCTAAATTTTGCAACAACTTCAAAGAGCCTTCTCCATATTCAGTCCCTTGTTTATCATACTTTATAGAAGTATTTACATCTGCTGCCACCGCACAAGATAATTTCTTAACCTTTTTTCCTTTCTTTCGAATTACTAAATACAAATTTCCTATCTCATCTCTGCTTTTTACAACAAAATAAGGAACTCTCGATGAATCAACATAACACTTTTGCAATTTACTCGGATCCTCAATTCCATTTGTATTCTTATGCATTGACGTCTGCGATACGTAATACTGCACTTGCACACCAAAACCACCATATTCCGTTCTAATAACCGGTTTTCCCGCTTTATCTGTGTGCATTCCAAACCACACCCACTTTCCATTCTTCTTGCTTCTTCCTGAGCTTAATTTATCCAAAGGATGTGCCGGATTTTTTTGATTAGTTTTTTTCCCTCCAAAATACAAATTCTTCGGAGCATACACATAAGGAGAACCATCAAAATCCACATGAAATCCTGCATACTTTGCCAATTTGGACCAATGCCCACTCGGGTCCACCATATTCACCCCATCATTCTCACAATAGGTATATAAATGCAGACTAAGCGGCTCATCACTTTCCCCGGTATAGGTATCTCTTGTGATAAATCTTCCTACTCCCGGCTCATAGTATCTTGCCCGCAGATAGACTTCCTCCGTCTCTTTATCGTAGTATTCCCCACAATAACGGTACGGGTTCTCATCCTTTTTCTCCGGTTTTACTTCGTTTCCAAAGGAATCATACTCATATGTCTTTGTGACATTTCCGGATTCATCCAAAAGCTGCACTACATTGCCGTGCATATCTGTGACATAATACGTTTTCTCCGTATTCTCTCCTTTATCGGCATACACTAAATCATTTCCACGGATGTAACGTTTCTGTACGGCTCCTCCCTTTGACAGTTCCATTACCACCTGCTCTCCGTCCCAGACATAAATTGTTTTTTCTCCGTTTACCGTCTTTCCGGTACGAAGTCCTTCGGCATCATAAGTAAAGCTTACTTTGTAGTTTTTCGTAAGCGTCTCGGTCAGCTGATTCAAAGCATTATAATGGTTTACTACATTATCGTTCAATTGATTGTCTCCCAGCGTCACATCGACATCGATGTAAGACGTATCCTTTGCTTCTGCCGGAATTTCAGAGCGGTTCACGGTAGCAAGCTGGTTTCCGTTCTTATCATTTTTGTAAATCACCACATCGTTCTTCTCCGTGTCGGTATGCAGCGTATCGGTGCGGAGCAGTTCGTCGTTTTTGTTGTACTGATAAGCGGTTGTCTTGTTTCCGATTGTCATCTGTTTCCGGTTATTGTTGGCGTCATAGGTATAGGAAATATCTTCCCTTCTTAAGGGCAACATCCAGCATCTTCAGATCGTTCCTAAAGGGAATGACCTTCTGCTGTGGCAGTAAAGCTTTATTCTCAAGCGGAGGCAGAAGCGGTACATCTGCATAAGTTCGTCTGTAAAGGCTCTGCAGACTGTCCGGGTCTGTTGCATTCAGCCGGACTGCTTCATCCACTGTTTTAACGGCGCTGGCAAATCCTGTTCTTTCCGTAAGTTCAGCAAGAACCTTTAAGACCCGCCCCCGTTCCCTGCTTTCGCAGTTATCCATGTAAAGCTGCATGGTCTGGGGCATCATGTCATAAATGCCACTGTTTCGCAGAGAGCGTGGTTTCCTTGCGATATATGTAAGATATGGAAGCCAGTCCATTCTTTCATGCTCATCACCATAAAGGCGCTTGTGACGGACAATTTCGTGCATGTCGGTATCCATGACAATCACAGCAGATGATGTAATCTTAAGATTGACGATTGACTCACAAAAAGCCGGTGAAGCAGAATAACGGTGCTTTCCTGCATCAAGGGTAAACTTGCCATATTTATCTGTTGTCGCGGTCGTGTAAAGAGCCGTGTCGAATGGTACGCAAGGGAGTGGCCGCAAACGTGCCTTATCCTCTTCAAACAGTTCGCTGATAAAACGATTATCATCGTCATCATAATGCTCACGTTGCATGTCGCTTTCGCAGCGTTCAAGAAGATGACGATTTTCTTCTGCAAGATCATTGAAGCGGGGAACCGGTACAAGTTCGTTACGACGCAGGTAGCCGACCTTGTTTTCTACGTTTTCCTTTTCCCATCCGGATTCGGGATTCATGAATACCGGCTTGATTCGGTAATGCGCTGAAAACGCTCTGTTACATCTCGTCCGCCACCTTTAATAACCTTGGTGACAATGGTTCTGGTATTGTCAAACCAGATTTCAGTGGGAACCCCACCGATGTGCTCATATATGGCAACCAGACCTTCCAGAAGACACTCCATGTTTTCTCCGTAATTAAGCTGGAGAAAGCCGCCGTTACTGTATGGAAAACTAAGCACAAGATACTTGGCTTCGTGATGAAGCCTGCCGTTTTCGTAAAAATCAGCGGTTCCAAAGTCCGCCTGACCTTCGCCGGGGTGATGCACAAGAGGAATGTAGCCATCGGTTCTCTTTAGCCGTAATTCCTCTTTCTTCTGTTTGACGTATAAAGCGACAAGCCTGTAACTGCATTCAAAGCCATCTGCCTCATCTTTAAGGCGTTTATAGACTCTTTTGGCTGTATGCCGCTGCTTTCGAGGTGCAAGCTTGTCTGCCAGCAGCCATTCATCAATCAGAGGTTTGAACGGGTCCAGTTTGGATTCATGAATCTCTGATGATGCTGGTATGGGTGGCGGACTATTGAAGTCCTCCATATCCACATATTTTTTGACCGTTTTCCAGTTAAGACCGGTCTCAGATGCGATTTCAGAAATGTTCTTATCTTGTTGATAGAACATATCTCTGATATGATGTATCTGATCCATTGTAGTTGACATTCTCCTTTCCTCCTTGTCTTTATTTGTTTGCTACAACAAAAACAAGGTTAATGGTTTTTGGATATGTCTGCAATGGATCTTTTCATTGGAAAACTCATACTTGGTGGCTACCACTCAGGCGCTACACCGTTCCTGAGAGTTTTTAACGAATGTTTTGCAACATTCTCCAATTCTCATTTGCAACTTTCGGTAATTATATTTTACAATAAACACAACAATTGCAATACTCAAGTCGATTTTTGCAGAATGAGGGGACACTTTTGTAATTTTTTCGATATTCACCTGTCAAACTCCTGGGTAGTATCACGACTTAGAGGAACGATACTTCTGCCTAATAATCTGTAATAATTGCAATTTAACTAAAATAAGCCATATTAATTACCCCTTCTTTCTTTAATATCTCTAATCCAATGGATACATAGTAACGGCATGTTCCCTCTACATATGTAATACTAAAAGCATTTTTCTGATATATAAAAATCCGCACGTGTCTCAACAGTAGTTTTTCCTTTCCCCTCATCATATAATAAAATATCCTCTTGTGACATTTTGCACTGTTCTAAAAGTTCTTTTATATCATCTTTTGACATTTCCTTCATTTTTTTTCTTATATATAAATCTGACTCATTCTGATTATTATCATATATTGTACCATCAGAGAAAATTGACTTTCCATCTCTTAACAAATCAATCAATTTACCTTCATTTTCTATCAATTCACTATATGTAATTTTTCTTCCAGTTTGCATATCAATTGTAATATAATGATTTACAAACGATATGAATCTACCACCAACACTTCTATAGGGCAATTCAATTGATAATATTTGCTTAGATTGACATATCACACGTGGTTTCTTTGACTTATGACCTTTCGAAAATATATTATCATTCATCAACCATGTTACCGCTTCCTGTTTTAAAACATTATTTATAGTCTTTTCTAAATCTTGGTTTCCTAGATTCTCCACATATGGCACATAAATTTTGAATCTGTCCCATTGTTCTTCCTTGTACTCCATATATTCGACATTATAAATTACTGGAAATTCAGTATTTTTTTCCTTTTTCCTTTCCGTCGTAAAAATATTAACAACAAATAACAAAAAGCCCAAAAATACACAACTAAAAATAATATATAACCATTTTCTTTTCATATTCAAACATATCACATCCTATCTCAATGGTAAATAAATTTATCACATCATTTACCATAGAACACTTTCATAGCTTTTTCATAAGATTTACTTCTCTCGCTCCATCTACTTGGTGCCCTATATTTCATATTATCAACTACTATCTTTTTCCTATTATAAGAAAATTTCTTTGTCTTCTTTCGTAATGAAGTCATATCAGAATTAAATTGTTCATATTTTTTATCACCTTTACTATAAGGCCATCCATTAATATAATACTGAGTAATCAAAAAAACCGATATACTTTTCCCATGATCACTAACATATTTATTCATACTATGACCACCTTTTTGACAAATCCCCCATTCCCAACATGCAGCCTCCCATGCATATTTTTTTGAAATCTGCTCTGTCCTATTTGTCTTAGGTTTAACTCCTATATATGACAAAAAATCAAGTTGATCATTTCCTGTAATTTGGATATATCCTGCACCTTTAGTATATACTGTATATCCATGACTCCTACAATAATTATCATCTCCCTTTTCTTGCATAATTCTTCCCTGACCACTCTCTTGATCACAGGTTGCCATCATCAATGCAATACTCTTCTTCTTCTTAATACCATATTTTTTTAAAAGAGCATTCATCATGCTAATATTCTTTTTAGTCCATTTCCTTCCCTTCCAATTTTTCTTCCATTTCATTCCATTTATATGCTTCATCTTAATTTTATAATGCCCACTCGGATCCCATGCATTCACACTATCATTCTCACAGTATGTATACAAATGCAAACTCAGCGACTCATCACTTTCCCCAGTGTAAGTATCTCTCGTGATAAATCTACCTACACTTGGCTGATAGTATCTTGCCCGCAGATAGACTTCCTCCGTCTCTTTATCGTAGTATTCCCCACAATAACGGTACGGGTTCTCATCCTTTTTCTCCGGTTTTACTTCGTTTCCAAAGGAATCATACTCATATGTCTTTGTGACATTTCCGGATTCATCCAAAAGCTGCACTACATTGCCGTGCATATCTGTGACATAATACGTTTTCTCCGTATTCTCTCCTTTATCGGCATACACTAAATCATTTCCACGGATGTAACGTTTCTGTACGGCTCCTCCCTTTGACAGTTCCATTACCACCTGCTCTCCGTCCCAGACATAAATTGTTTTTTCTCCGTTTACCGTCTTTCCGGTACGAAGTCCTTCGGCATCATAAGTAAAGCTTACTTTGTAGTTTTTCGTAAGCGTCTCGGTCAGCTGATTCAAAGCATTATAATGGTTTACTACATTATCGTTCAATTGATTGTCTCCCAGCGTCACATCGACATCGATGTAAGACGTATCCTTTGCTTCTGCCGGAATTTCAGAGCGGTTCACGGTAGCAAGCTGGTTTCCGTTCTTATCATTTTTGTAAATCACCACATCGTTCTTCTCCGTGTCGGTATGCAGCGTATCGGTGCGGAGCAGTTCGTCGTTTTTGTTGTACTGATAAGCGGTTGTCTTGTTTCCGATTGTCATCTGTTTCCGGTTATTGTTGGCGTCATAGGTATAGGAAATATCTTCCCTTCCTGTTTTTGTTTCTCTGGTAATACGGCCAAGCATGTCATAGGTGTAGGCTGCCGTTTTTTTCGTGCTCTTTCCCTTCTTATCCATAACGGTAGAAACTTCTTCTGCTTTCTGTCCGTTTTTGAGATAGGTACTGCTGTACTTGGAAACCACACCTTTTCCCGTCTCGTTTGTCATAGAGGTTAAGCGGTTCTGGTAATCATAGCCATACGTGGTTTTCAGTCCGTTTGCCGCCTGTCTTTCGCTAAGGCTTCCCTCCGTATCATAGGCATAAGAAACAGCCCGGTTTCCTTCGCTGTCTTTGACGGAAATCAGTCGGGAACTGCCATCATACTCATACGACAGAGAAAGTTTGGTATCCTCCCCTGCT
>OJMK01003258.1_pt1 | contig 9994 bp, 20 predicted proteins | sample 1597201 | NCBI WGS metagenome assembly OJMK01 (sample SAMEA2452125, study PRJEB22498) | human gut metagenome | reverse complement strand
CGTTAACCCCGAAAGAAGTTGCGTATTTGATGGGAATGGGGGTTCCAACAATCGAAAAAGGACTGATTCAAGGGATTTTTCCATGGGGATATGCAATCCGGACAAGTGAAAATTAGCATAGATATTTCATAAATGCAAAAAAGTTTTTTGCAACTGAAATGATAAGTGTTTGAGAAAGGAGCATGAGATGAAAAGTGAAACAAAAGCCATGATCTGCACGGCAGCGGTGCTGATCGCAATGGGAATATTTAAGGAATTAGCAGCGTTGTGTTTGATCACAGCGATGATCTATGAGGAAGGAGTGAAGAAATTTGATAAATAAGATTTTAAAAGAGCTTGATCATATGATCAAATTTCAAGAGAAAGAAATTGAGCTAGATATGCAGGCGGAAGAGTTAGAAGGCAAAATACACTTCGAAACCGCAAAGCTTCTTGCTTATGACGAAGTAGCAAGAATGATAAAAAAATGTGCCCAGGAAGCGGCAACTTCCGAAGGCACAGATGTAAATACACAAGAAAAGTATAACACAGATCAGAAGAAAAGTGAAATCAGAAAATTGGTAGTTGAGATCTTTGATCTATCGTTGCGACTGCAAGAAATGACAGATGGAACTATAGATTGGCGAGAACCAGGTGTTCCATGTGTACAAGCTGAATATCATGGAGCTACCGCAGTGCTAAGCGTTAAGATCTGGGAAAATGGCTTTAGTGCAGAACAGCGACCAGATTACAGTACAATGTTGTTTCTCAACAATCCGAACTGTATGATCGAAGCATGGTATCTGAAAGAAAAATTGATGGGACTATTAGAAGAAAGAAGAGGAAATGACAATGGGAAAGATGATTCTGATCACAACTGATAATGAGGTAAAAGAGCTGGAATATCCAGATGAGGGACTTAAATCATGGAAAAAGTTGAAAGAACACATTGGAAACAGATGTGAGTTAATTGAACACGTACAGCCCAAGAGATTATATACAGAGATCGGTGCAGGAATTGAGATTAAAAATGTGCCGGGATCAAAAGTAAGCATGTTGGTTGATGAAGAATTTTATTTTCACTGTGACAAAACCAAATTAAATAAGATAGCTTCATGGCTGTATGAGACAGATCGCCATGGATACCCGATCCTTGGAAATGTTTTGATCATTGGAGAGAAGTATGGAAATGCAGGAATTGAGTTTTGCGAAATGTCAGAAGAACAGTTTGATCTTGTCTTTCCTAAATTAAAAGAATTGGGAAAGAGGTTTAAAGATGCAGGAGATTGAGATTAGCAAAGGAATCAAACGGATCCAGTTCGATTCCTTTGATTCCTGGTTAAATGCCAGACACGGAATCGGTGGATCTGATGCATCTGCGGTATTAGGACTCAATCCATATAAAACCAATACTGATCTTTATTTAGAAAAAACAGGACAGCGGATCGCTCCGGATATTTCAGATAAGGATTATGTGAAGTATGGACATGATGCAGAGCCGCTACTAAGACAATTATTTGCTCTTGATCATTCAGAATACAAGGTTGAATACTTCGGAGACAACATGATCAGAAATGAAAAATATCAATGGGCACATGCTTCCTTGGACGGAGAGCTTACAGATCAGGATGGAAGAAAGGGAATCTTAGAGATCAAGACTACAAATATCCTACAAAGTATGCAGCGAGAAAAATGGAATGATCGAATCCCTGATAACTACTACATACAGGTTTTGCACTATCTACTTGTTACAGAATATGATTTCGTTGAGCTTCGGGCACAGCTAAAGTCAGAATGGCAAGGGCAGATAAGGTTGCAGACAAAAGATTACCATATTGAGCGATCAGACGTAGAAGAAGATATTGAGATATTAAGACAAGCAGAAGAAGAGTTCTGGCAGAAAGTTCAAAGAAGGCAACAGCCAAACTTGATTCTTCCAGAAATATAAAAGGAGAAATTGTTATGAATCGATACGATGAATATATGAAAGAGGTTCAAGAAAAGAAAAAAGAAAATCAGGCTATTGTAAATAAAATTGTGGAGATTTTAAAAGGCAATAACCTGACGGTTGAACATATTGAAGTCATCTTAAATATGACTCGTGAAGAGGTGATTAAAACGGCGCATCTGTAACAAAATCTGAATCGGAACGATTTTGGAGAGTAGAGTAAATATCATTGAAAAATGAAGTAAGTAATTCGGCTTCTCCATATAGTTCATTACCGGGATACAGATCAGATGAATCAATAAAGGAGAAACATATGGAATTTAAGATATACAATCCACAGGAAGAAGGATTCCTGAAAGAGATTGACTGGAACTATGAAGAGTTAAAAACAGAGATCCAGGGAAAAGCGAATGATTACATGAATCTGGTTTATACAGCAGATCAGGTAAAAGATGCCAAAAAAGATCGTGCAAATCTTAATAAATTTGTGGAAGCTTTAGAGAGCAAGCGAAAAGAAATTAAAAAACAGATTACAGAACCATATTCAGCATTCGAGAAACAAGAGAAAGAACTGGTTGGTATTGTTAATAAAGCGATTGCAAATATTGATACGCAGATCAAAGGATATGAAGAAGCAACAAGACAGGAAAAACTTGAAAAGGTCAAAGAAATCTATGCAAAAACAATCGGTGGACTTGCTGATGTAGTAACGTTTGACAAAATTTTTAAAGAATCCTGGCTGAATGTATCAACAACGTTTAAATCGATCACAAAGGAAATCACAGAAATTCGTGACAAGGTTGACAATGATTTATTTGTGATCAATGCAGACACGAGTTCCTTTGCTTATGAGATGAAAGAAGAGTATCTAAAGAACTTTGATCTCACTGCAGCGATTAATAAAAAACAAAAATTAGAAGAGACAGCAAAGCAGAAAGCAATATATGAAGAACAACTAAAAGAGGAAGAGGAACAAAGAAAACAACGATCACAAGAAGAAGCAAAGAAGGTAGTATTTGCAGGTAAAAGCACAGAAAAGCCAGTAAAAGCACAGAAGCCAGTGAATACAGGAGAAAAAATATCAACGATCACATTCCGATGTACTGTAAAAGAACATAACTTTAAAGAAGTTAACGCAAGACTCAGTCTAGTACAAAAAGTATGTGAAGAATTTAAAATCATAGATCCAGAGGAGGAATTATAAAATGGCAGTTGGAAACAGTTTAGCAAACAGACAACAGAAAACAGGATTAACGGCATATCTTACAAATGATGCTGTGAAACGTCAGATCAATAATGTAGTGGGTGGCAAAAACGGAGATCGTTTTATTGCCTCTATTGTATCTGCAGTACAGGTTAATTCAGATTTACAGGAGTGTACAAACCAATCAATTTTAAGTGCTGCATTACTTGGAGAGTCTTTAAAACTTTCTCCATCACCACAGCTTGGACAGTATTATATGGTCCCATTCAAAAATAACAAAAAGGGATGCAAAGAAGCACAGTTTCAGCTTGGTTATAAAGGATACATTCAGTTAGCAATCCGTTCAGGACAGTATAAAAAACTAAACGTTTTGGCAATCAAGGAAGGGGAACTGGTTCGATTTGATCCACTGAATGAAGAAATCGAGGTAAATCTGATCGATGATGAAGAAGCAAGGGAAGAAGCAAAGACAATCGGATACTATGCAATGTTTGAATATACAAACGGTTTCCGAAAAGCTATGTACTGGTCCAAAAAGAAAATGGAAGCACATGCATTAAAGTATTCCAAAGGGTATGCAGCAAAAAAAGGATATACATTCTGGGAGAAAGATTTTGATGGAATGGCTTATAAGACAATGCTTCGCCAGCTGATCAGTAAATGGGGAATCATGAGCATTGATATGCAGAATGCAATGGAATCTGATATGGCGGTGATCCATGAAGATGGAACAAAAGATTATGTAGATACAGTTTCAGAAGAAAATATTGTAGCAGATCAGGATCTGCAGGAAACGGCAGAGGAAACACCTGAACCAGAAAAACAGGAACTACAGGAAGAAACAACAAAAGAAGAACCACAGCAGTTCTTTAAATAAAAGAAAGGAGCAACACGATGAAACATATTGACTTAGAACAGTTTGCAGGAGGGAAACTTTCAGTACAGCTTAATAAGGCATTAGAAAAGATCACTGAAAATGTTCAGGATCCGAACACTGATGCGCAGAAGGTCAGAAAGATCAATGAATCAGTTTCCGGCCAAACGATGAAAGAAACTTTGTGGCAACTACGGTAGAAACAAAGTTAAGTCTTGTACCAGAACTTGGAGCTACAACAGCACTGAGTATGGGCAGAGATCTTCGCACCGGAGAGGTTGAAGCGGTTGAAATCTTTAACCAGATTCCTGGTCAGATGAATGTTGATGATGTGATCGACCAGGAAGAAGATGAAACACCGAAAGCTTTTGATCCGGATACTGGAGAGATCTACGAACCAAGCAACAAAGTGATTGATTTAAGAAAAGCAAAACAGGCATAAAACAGGAGGATACATAACAATGGATAATACATTTTTAAGAGAAGCAATCGAAAAGATCGAAGAATTGACAGACAGTGCAAGAGAGCCACACGTTGTAAAAATCGCAGGAAAGACTTATTGCGATAAATCTATGTCACGATATGACAGAGAAGAGTTTGCAGAACCATTGACAGCTACAAGTCTTAATTCTCTGATCGATTATATCAGTGGAAAGAGTGAAGAGTTAAGAGAATCTATGATCATTCATGTAGAATCTCCAACAAAAGTAAGATTACTATCTGGTCTTACACAGGAAAGAAATCGAGAAGAATTATTCCGCGTAGGTACAAATCCAAATGGTTTTGATTTCGATCATTACTATGATCAGGAAGCGTTTGTAATTAATATGCAGACTGCCTTTAAACAGAGTGATGAAACAGAACTGATTCTTTCAGTTGCTGGAAACGTAGAAAATAAAACAGTGGCCAACTATGGAGATGATGGAGTCAGCCAGAAAGCTACGATCACAAAAGGTATTGCAGGAAAAGAAGATGTGATCGTACCAAATCCAGTAACACTTCGCCCATATCGTACATTTTTGGAAGTAGAACAGCCAGAAAGCAAGTTTATCTTTCGAATCAGAGAAGGTTCCGATGGACAGCCAATGTTTAAATTGGTAGAAGCTGATGGTGGTCTTTGGAAGTATGAAGCAGTAGATGCTATCAAGAAATATTTAACAGTGAGTTTACCGGAAGAACTGTTAAAAGTGATCACGATCATCGGGTAACAGTTATGGAGACAGTTAAATTTACAGTCCCTGGTGCTCCGAAAGGAAAAGCCAGGGCGAGAACTGTCCGTAGTAAAAAAGGTGGAACTTTCTCATATACACCAGAAGGTACTATGTTGTATGAGAATCTGATCAAGTGCTGTTACAGGCAGGAATCAAACAACATCGTTTTTAATGACGGACAGCCCTTAAAAGTAACGATCATAGCTTATTATCCGATCGTTAAGAGTACAAGCAAGAAAAAGAAACAACAGATGTTGGAAGACCTTATGTTTCCAACGAAGAAACCAGACATTGATAACATTGCAAAAAGTATTCTGGATGCATTGAATAAATTAGCATACAGAGATGATACGCAGGTGGTAACGCTGCATATGGAAAAGCATTATGCAGAGAACCCACGAGTTGAAGTAGAGATAGAAGAAATCAAATAAGAAAAAGGAGAATCGTTTTGGCCAGACATAAGAAACGAGGTATCGAATATTTTTCTTTGGATTGTAATTTCTTTTCGAACAGGAAGATAAAGATCCTGAAATCCAGATATGGAGCAGATGGGATCACAATTTTTATCTATCTTCTTTGTGAAATTTATAAAAATGGATATTACATCATTGTAGATGATGATTTTTACTATATCGTGTCGGATGATCTGAACATGAATAGTGACAAGGTGAAGCAAGTCTTGACATTCTTACTGGAACGGTCGATGTTTGATAAACAGCTTTTCCAGTCGGACGCTGTCCTGACTTCTGCCGGAATACAGGAGAGATTCCAGTTAGCAGTAAAAACAAGAGCTAAGAAGAATCCAATAAAAGTCGACAGGTTCTGGCTTTTAAATGAAGAAGAAACAGAACCTTTTATTAAAGTTACCCATTTTGAAGATAATTCCGAGAATAATACGGATAATTCCAAGAAAAATAACGATAATTCCCGAGAAGAATCCATAAAGGAAAGTAAAGTAAAGGAAAGTAAATATTATTATAGCAATCCAGATCTGAACAGAGAGTTCTGTCTTTATCTTGATATGAGGAATCATACTGGACCAACATTATCTGCAGAACAGATCAATGCCTTGAAAGAAGAACTTGATTCTCTGGCTGAGAATGATTCTGATAAGTTGGGCATTGTAAGAAAAGCATTTGGTGGAGGATATAAGAGTTTCTTCCCTACATCAAAGAAACGGAAGAAATCAACACCGAAACCAAAGAAAGAAGAAACTATACACAATTTTACACAACGAGAAGTGAAAGATTGTGAGTTTGAGAATCTGGAGAAGAAGCTATTAAAGAAACAATTAGGAGGTGACATAACGTATGGATAATTTAATTCCTGTTAACTACGATACAGAAGAACCAACAGTATCAGCAAGGGATTTACACGAAGCACTTGAGATTAATAAAAGATTCTCAGCTTGGTTTGAATCAAATTCACAAGGATTCGTAGAAAACGAAGATTTTACAAGCGTACTTACAGGTACGGTTGTAAACAATGGAGCACAACGCGAACTACAGGATTATAAAATGTCTGTAGATATGGCAAAACATATTTGTTTAATGTCCAGAACTGAAAAGGGAAAACAGATTAGACAGTACTTCCTTGACTTGGAAAAAGCCTGGAATACACCAGAACAGATCTTTGCGAGAGCATTAAAGATGGCTGATAGAACAATAGACAAATTAAAGACAGAGAAAGCTGCATTGATTGAAGATAATGAACGTATGAAACCTAAGGAGATATTTGCTGATGCAGTAACAGCGAGTAAAGATTCTATTCTGATTGGAGATTTAGCAAAAATTCTTAAGCAAAAAGGAATTGATATTGGTCAAAACAGACTGTTTCAAAAACTCAGAAATAACGGATATTTAATCCAAAGAAGAGGTCCAAGTTGGAATATGCCAACACAAAAGAGCATGGAAATGGGATTGTTTGAAGTTGAAGAAAGAACGATCACAAATCCGGATGGAATGACAAAGATCAGAAAGACTACAAAGGTCACTGGTAAAGGGCAGCAGTATTTTATTAATAAGCTGTTAGTAGCAATGTAAAAGAGAATAAAAAGCATCCGGTTGATCTCTGTCCGTAGTAACCAACAACCTAAGATTGTTGTTAAAAGTCGTAGTAATAGTCGTGGTAGTTGTGGGTTTCGGGATGATCTTAAGCGACAGGACGTAAAAAGATGATCACATATGCGGACAGAGATCAGCCGGATGGACTGAATTATATACCACAGGAACTATTAACATGCATAAGAAACAAGCCAATGTATAAGCCATGAGTCTGCTGCCTTAGGTGGCAGACAGAAAGGAGAACTAATGGCGGATTACAGCAAAGGATTTAAACGCCGTGTTGTGCAGTTATGGATCCAACATGGCATGTCCACAAATGAGATCAGTAGAACATCAGGCATCGATCATAAGACATTGATGAGGTGGTATAAGCGTTTCTACCCTGAGATAACAGGGGGGGCGAGACAAAACACGAAGGTTTGCAGTGGCATTATGTAGGTAATTGTGCCGGATACCATAAGTAAATAAGTAAAGGAGTACGATCAGACAGCTTAACTTTCTACCTGATTAAGATTTTTCGAGTAACTATTAACGAAGCAAGCAAACGTAAACATATTTTTCAGGTTTTTTGTATTTTTATTTTTCACAAACTAGATTTGGTATTACAATTTTTCAAATCACAGGAGAAGAATCACAGCAGTTTATATGATCAGGCAAAAATAAGGAGAAAGTGATCAGTATAAATGCTGTTTCAGGTAGAAAGTTAAGCTGTCTGAGATAGGTAGATAAAATGAGTAAACAAGATTATATTATGCAGGGCAGAAACGAAGGAATTGCGTTCTGCGACAAAATAGTAAAAGAAAAAGGATTAGAAGAGCTACAGAGAGTAACAAGACAGAGAAATCTTGCAGGGCTTCGAACACTAATAGATCCAAGAGAACTTGACCAGGATTTTAGAGATGCAACACTACAGATTTTAGATACTGTATTGATCATGAGTCTTATAGTTTTGAAAGATGAATTTGATTTCGGAACTAAGAGATTAGATCGATTCAAAAAAAGATTCAATGACAAAACAGAGTGTTTAGAAACAGGAAATGTGACATGGATTGATATGATCGAGCAGGTCAGAGAAGAAAACAACATTAAATTAGATCTTAGAAAGAACGATGTAGTGATGGCGTGGAGGAAAAAATAATGGTAAACAAGAAAGAATTTGAAGGTTACATCTGTGAGATCACAAATAAACCGATCAGAAAAATGAAGTTGTGTCCGGACAAGCAGCAGAAGCTAAAGGTTCGGATCAAGTGCGATAAGAGTTGTATTTATTGCGAGAAGGAAGTGATCGATAATGACCGATGAAGAAAAAAGAATGGTGGAATTTAACAACTACATAGATGACTTGATTAAATTTATGAATGGGGAAAACGATGACTTTGAACCGATTCCGATACCAAAAGAAGTTGATGACGAAATGCAGAAAGACCGTTTCTATTAATTGTTAAAGAAAGTTAAGGAGAAAGAATTATGGCAAAATTTAATATCGAAGTAGAACTTGATTGGATGGAAGAAGATTCCTATTCAATTGACGAAGAATTAAAAGAGAGAATCATTGAAGGTGTGGAAGATGCCCTTTTAAAGAAAGCAACACATGAAGCATTGAGAATGGTTGATGCAAAGATTGCAGAGAAAGTTAAAGAATCAGAAGAGACAATCAATAAAGCAATCAATAAATTTATCGAAAATGTATGCTCTGAAAAGATTAATAATATTCAGATTCCTGAAAAGTCAAGTGATTGGAGTGATAAAATCACATATTATTCATTATCCGAATATGTAGGAATGCAATTTGAAAGTTTCATTAAAGAGAAAAGATATGATAAAGATGGAAATTATCAAGACTGGGGAAGTAATCGGTATTCAGCAGCAGATCTACTTACAACAAAATATCTAAAAAGAGAGCTTGATGATAAGATCGGTAACATGATTCAGAGAGCAAAACACGAAGTAGAAGTTGATATTGTTAAATCATTAGAACAGAAACTAAAAGAGAATCTTGCAAAAGACACTATTGAAAAGATGAATATTCCAGAGGTTTTGAAAAAGCTGCAATCAGGAACCCTTGGAATGATTGAAGAAAAGGGACAGTAAGCATGTTTGGAGGATAATTTATGATCATTGGATTTTTAAGTGGATTATTTATCGGAGCAGTAGCAGGAGTGGCAGTGATGTCACTCTGTGCCGCAGCGAAAGAGAGGGATGAGTTATGACAAGGGAGCAGAAGATATGGAGATTAAGAAGACGATGTGGGAACATAGGACATTGTGATGAAAAAACATGCAAGATTTATGCAAAATGTGTAAATCTTGGATATACATCGTTTGAACAGCTATCAGATGAAAAAATTAATGAAATGTACAATGAAGTATTTGGTACACAAATAACAGAGAATCTTACAGGTGTCGTGAAAGAGGATCATGAGAGAGTGAAGACAGTAACGGACATCTTGGAAGAAGTGAAGCAGGAGATGTGTGATGATTATTGCAAGTATCCAACTATTGTAAATGATAGAGAAGATTTATTTGCAGATAACAGTCCATGTACGGAATGCCCGTTAACTAAATTATAAGGAGTTGATACATAATGGCATATAGAGATTGTCCGTGCCTAAATTGTAAAGATAGATCACACGGATCAAAGAGAGTTGCTTGTCAGACAGGATGTGAGAAGTATCTGTCCTGGAAGGCAAAGGAACAGGAATTAAGAAGAAGAGAC
>OJMK01003250.1_pt1 | contig 10026 bp, 8 predicted proteins | sample 1597201 | NCBI WGS metagenome assembly OJMK01 (sample SAMEA2452125, study PRJEB22498) | human gut metagenome | reverse complement strand
CGCGTCTCTACAAGGTTGTACATTATTTTTGCTCATTCACAATCCAAGGGCGAAGCACGAACCAAGCGAATGCCGTAGCGGCGATCACCCCGCAAGTATTCGCCAAGAAATCAAACCAATCCCCACCCCGGTACGTCGTACAATATTCTTGCAATATCTCAATAATCCCACTCATAACGATCGGGCATAAAACTGCCCCGATCCAAGCATGCCATAATACCGTCTCATACTTCCGGTGATTCCGCAAGAACTCCAGCCATAGCATACCCGACATCCCCCCATACATACAGAAATGAACCACCTTGTCCACACCCGGGAATAAAGGGATATCATCCATCTTCGGCGGCTTAAAGAACGACAAGTAAATAACGACCAATATAATCGCCAGTGAAAACGGATATTTCTTAATATAATACATCATACTCAAAACATCTTCCGAACTCGTTCCACACCTGCGATGAACGTATCGATCTCCTCTTTCGTATTATAAAAGGAGAAAGACGCCCGCACCGTACCCTCGATTCCTAAGGCATGCATCAAAGGCTGGGCACAATGATGCCCTGTACGAACCGCTATTCCCAGACGGTCCAGCAACATCCCCATATCGTAATGATGGATATTACCCACCAAAAAAGAAAGCACCGCTCCTTTATGATCCGCTTGTCCAAAAATACGCATCCCTTCAATCGTATTTAATCCAGCGGTCGCATATCGTAGAAGCTCATCCTCATAAGTAGCTATATTCTCTATACCGATCCGGTCTACATACCGCAAAGCTTCCGCCAACGCCGTACTACCAATATAATCCGGAGTTCCCGCCTCGAACTTAAAGGGAAGTTCATTAAAAGTTGTCTTCTCGAACGAGACCGTAGCGATCATCTCGCCTCCTCCCTGATACGGAGGAAGTTTATCCAACCACTCCTCTTTACCATACAAGACCCCGATACCCGTCGGTCCGTAAATCTTATGCCCGGAGAAAACATAGAACTCCGCATCCAAGTCCTGCACATCCACCTTCATATGCGGAACGGCTTGAGCCCCGTCTACCAACACCGGTACGCCTTGTTCATGAGCGATCTCGATCATCGCCTTTACCGGATTTACCGTACCCAAGACGTTAGACACATGAGTCACGGAAACCAGACGAGTCTTATCCGAGAATAATTTACGATACTCATCCAGATTCAACTCCCCTTTCTCATTCATCGGGATCACCTTCAACGTAATACCTTTCCGGGCCGCTTGTATCTGCCAAGGAACGATATTGGAATGATGCTCCATCACGGACACGATCACCTCATCCCCTGCCGACATACATTCATCCGTAAAGCTGGAAGCGATCAGATTGATGGATTCCGTAGTTCCCCGGGTAAAAATAATCTCATTCGAGGAACGGGCATTCAAGAAATGCTGTACCGTTTTGCGAGCCTCCTCATGCGCCTCTGTCGCCGCTTGGCTCAAGAAATGTACGCCTCGGTGGATATTGGCGTTTACGTTATAATATCCATTCTCTATCTTTTCTACCACTTGACGAGGTTTCTGGGTAGTAGCGCCATTATCAAAATATATCAGCGGTTTATCGTATATCTTATGATCCAAGATCGGAAAGTCTTTTCGGATCGCTTGAACGTCTAACATAGTCTTACTTCTTTTTGTCTTAAAATTACGAGAGCCAAAGATACAAAAAAAAGGCTTTCTCGCTGAAAGAAAGCCTTTTTTATCATTACCTAACAGATATTACGCCTACACTTTATTCTCTTCTCGCACGTTTACTTTTCTCTTCCAAAGTCAAAGTACGGAGACTCTGTGCGGGCGTTGTCCATCAAGACTGCCAGTTCTTTTACCTTATCGGGATATTTCTCCGCCAGATTCGTATCCTCGTGTATATCATTACTTAAATCATACAGTTCCAATATAGTCTCACCCACGATCGGTTGCCGGATTAGTTTCCATTTACCGGAGCGTAATGCTTCCCGGCCATTCAACTCGTGAAATTCCCAATATAAATAATCATGGGCCTGTTGATCTTTCTTTGATAACAAGGTTGGTAAGAAAGAGATTCCATCCGTCTTCTCGGGCAAAACCGTACCTGTAAGTTCTGCCAATGTCGGCATGACATCCCAGAATGCGCTTATATGATCCGATTGGGCTCCGGCCTTGATCGTACCCGGGCACCATGCCACCATAGGTATACGGATGCCTCCTTCATATACATCCCGTTTGATCCCCCTAAAAGGTCCGTAACTCTTGAAAAAATCGGGATCAGCTCCACCCTCATGATGCGGGCCGTTATCGCTGGTAAAAATCACGATCGTATTCTTATCCAAACCCAACTCTTTCAATTCAGCCATTACATCCCCCACGTATTTATCCAACCGGGAGACCATGGCGGCAAAGGAGGCCAAGGGCTTCTCCGAGGTGTTATAACCGCCATACACTTTATCAAACTTACCAATATAAGGAGTCTCCTCGAATGAGTTCTCGTACATCTTATAAACAGAATCATGCGGAAGATTCAATTCCGCATGAGGCAGCGTATAGGTAAGCATCGCGAAGAACGGTTGCTCCTTATGATCCCGAATGAATTTCAAAGCTTGCTCATGAATCAAATCTTGTGAATATGTCTTGCAAGCATTGTTCTCGTTTTCAGGAAAAAGAACCTTCTCCTCATTATGCCATAAATGATCCGGATAGAAGGAATGCGACTGGCGTTGGCAATTATACCCATAAAACTCATCGAAGCCCATCTTATTGGGAATGGAGACAGAGCCCGGATTTCCCAACCCCCATTTACCAAAGATACCGGTCGTATAACCGGCCGATTTCATTAATTTACCCAACGTATAGGTATCTTCCCGCATCGGCTGTTGGCCTTCGGGCGTGATCTCCCGGTTTCCCCGGACTTGCGTATGTCCCGTATGCAATCCGGTCATCAAGGAGCAACGGGAAGGGGCACTCACCGTACATCCGGCATAATGCTGCGTAAACAACATTCCCTCCTTCGCCATCCGGTCTATATTGGGAGTCTTGATAATCTGTTGGCCATAACAGCCAACATCTCCATAGCCTAAATCATCGGCCAAGATATACACAACATTCATAGGACGCTCCAGAGTTTTTTCGCAACCGGACATTCCGACAAGCAGCAATGTCCCGGATATACATAAAGTCAATTGTGTTTTCATATACCTTTAAAATAAATAGAAGTGTTAGAAACCAATTACAATCTTCTGATCCTGATTCGTAGACAAGCGGTTCGTCCGTACCTTAACCCTTCCCATACGATCCGAGGCATCGAAGTACCAGCCTTCTTGTCCGGCATTGAACGCTTCGGGGGAGATGGCAGATAGGGGCTTTCCGGCTAGGGTTACGTTTGACGGGCTGGACTCCGAGCGGACATCCAATAGGTAAGTACGCTCTTGGTAACGTCCTTTATAATCTCCTTTCGCTTTCGCTATATCCACGGTGATCGTTCCTTTCTCACCTTTTGGGGAGGAAACTGAGATCAAGGTACGGGCAAACTCGCCTTTCTTATAATCACGGGTGAGACCGTCATCCTCATATAAGTTGAAAGAGGTGTTTCCGTAGGGATATAAGTCCAAGGTCAAGACATCCGCAGGTTTCTCGCCTACATAATTCATATCCGGATACATCGGGATAATGGCGCCTTGACGGATAAATACCGGGCAAATATCCAGTTTAGCCTCATATTTATCCAACCACTTGCCACCCTCGTATTTCTTTCCGGTCCAATAGTCGTACCATTCTCCGGCAGGGAAGTAGATACTGTCGCGTACGTTCTTCCGGGTATATACGGGGGCAACCATCATCCACTCACCACTCATGAACTGGTATTGGGTAGTCGTATCACAGGTAACCACGTCGTCCGGGAATTCCAGTACCATCGCACGAGCCATCGGTACACCGGTCGTATGCGCCTCATGGCAATAGGTATAGGCGTACGGGTTCAGACGCATCTTCAGCTTTAAGAATTTACGGTTGATATCCGTGTACGGATGCCCATATACCCAAGGCTGACGGTCGGCATCCGCCCAGCCGCTCATGGTCATAAAGATCGGGGTGAAAACCTTCCATTGCAAGTCGCGGGTATAGGTTTTCGGGGAACCGCCGAAGATACCGTCCACATCGCTAGTAGCGGCGTTCATGGCGGAAAGGCCGGCACCCGTGATCGTCGGGATATGGTAACGGATATAATCCCAGTTGCTCACTTGGTCACCGCTCCATACCGTAGAATACCGCTGGGTTCCGGCCCAGCCGTCCAGGGAAATAATGAACGGGCGGCTGTTATTCCCGTAGTAAGTCATGATCTGGGCTACGTCCGTAATACCGTTCAGACCGAAGGAATAGCCCGCGCCTACCCAGGCGACGTCCGTCTTCAGCACGCGCACTCCGGCGTCCCGCACTTCCTTCACGATATCGCGCTGGAGCAAAGCGCTGATTTCCGGCTTGGGATGCAGGTCGGACTGGGTCCACAAACCGATTTCCACGCCGTTTTTCCTGGCGTAGTCCGCCAGGCTCTTCAAATTCGCAATATTGCCGTCCAGGGTATCCGTCTGGCCGTACCCGGCTCCGTAGCCGTCGTTCGGCAGAAGCCATCCCAGCGGCATGTCATGGGCCTTGTAACGGTCCACGACGGCGCGGCCGGAAAACTGGTAATTATTCAATTCCCCGTTCAGGGATTCCTTAATGCCTCCGTTATCCTTCTGGCTTTCCTTGTACCGTTTCCCGTCCTCAAACAGGATGCCTTTTTCATCTTCCTTCCAGTAATCCCGGTTATAGGCGTTCAGATGCCCCTGGTAAAAGGCGAACTTGGGCAGCAGAACGGGAGCTCCGGTAAGCTGGTAGAAATCCCTTAAAAGACTGACCGGCCCGTCGTTGACCATGAAAAAGACATCCAGATAATTTTCATCATGCGAGAGGTTCACCAGATTCTCTTCCCTGGAACCGAAATCATACTGCCCTTTCTTGAAGGTATGCCACATGACGCCGTACCCGCCGGTGGACCAGTAAAAGGGAGTGGGGGAAGCCACGCCGCCATCGGTCCAGCTGTTCTGGTTTTCTATGGAAATGACCTTTCCCCTGTGGGAAAAACGGCCGTTCTGCACGCCGCCGCCGTAAAAATATTCGTCCGGCTTCGCCTTCAGGGAAAAGCTGGTTTTGCCCTTTCCAAAAAGGACGGGGGACGCCTGCTCCACCACCACGGAATGATCCTTCAGATTGATCACCTTGAAAAGAGAGGTCTTTTTATTTATCTCAATCCTGACCTTCCCCGTAGTGATGACAACCGCATCGCCCTGCTGGTCCACATCCAGCCGGGAAACCGGCCTCCGGGGACTGTCCGCCAGAATGCGGGCTTGGGATCTCGGATAATACCGCCTCTGTCATCCCGGAAAATCCGGAAAACATTGTCTCCGTAAAAATCGAGCGTCATCCGGCGGTTGTTGTCAAGCAACACTTCCACGGCGGCAGGATTGATTTTTCTGGCGCCTTCAACGGCCTGGGCCTGTTGCTCCGGAACCGGTTCTTCCGATGCGGCAAGCGCGAAGCCCGAGAAGGAAATGGACAATCCGAAAGCCAGCAGGACGGACTTCCGGAACATGCCATGGTCTATTGAGTTTCCCATTATTGTAGTGTTTTATATTATTCAGCGGAACGGCGTTGCGGGAAGGATGCAAACGGTCGTCTCCTGGCGGGCGGCAGACCGCTTTCATTCATCATGCCGTCCAATATCGCGGTTATCTTGCCGCACCATACCCTTTGTCCGCAACCGTAACAAGGCCAAAGACGGCAGTAACGGCGCGCCATTGCTCCACACGTTCATAAAATACCTGTTCATAAAAGGTTGCCTTTCCAGGATGACGTTATTTCTTCTCCACGGCAGAAAACCGTAATATGAATCCGGCAGGCTGAAGCCATTATTGTACCCCCCGGCAATACATTCCCCCGGCGCCGGAAACTGCCCGCATGCGCCAATAGGAATACCGCGGACAACAGAACAGCTGAAAAAAGATGCATTCCTGTTTATTGCCGTTCGGAACAGAAGATTATGTTCTGTATTCCCGGCCCGGCAATCAATCCGGAACGAACCGTTCCGCTCCGGACAGAATGCCGCAGGCCGTCCGGCGACAGGGAACGGGCGTCACGCCGACAACCTGAACTCGTTCGGGGAATATCCCGTATTCTTCTTGAACATGCGGCTCAGGTGATGGGGATACTTGAACCCCAGTTCATAGGCGATTTCACTAACGGATTTATTGGTGGCGCAAAGGAGCTCCTTGGCTTTGTCCACCAGCTTGATATGGATATGCTCCTGGGGAGTTTTTCCCGTCTCTTTCTTGACGAGATCACCGAAATAGTTGGCGGAGAGATGCAGTTCATCCGCGAAATACTGCACATAGGGCAGACCCCATTCCTGAGGCTTGTCTCCCTCGAAGTAGGAATCCAGCAGGCGTTCGAACTCCGTCAGCACATCCCTGTTCACATTCTCGCGGGTAATGAACTGGCGGTCGTAAAAACGCATGCAGTGGTTCAGGAGAACTTCGATGTTGGCCGTCACGATGGACTTGGTATGCCGGTCAACGCCCCGTTCCAGTTCCTCCCGGATCTCCGTCAGGCCGTTCAGGAATAAATTCCTTTCCCTCTCCGACATATGGAGGGACTCGGAAGCGTCATAGGAAAAAAAGGTATAGTCCTTCATCCTGCGTCCCAGGGAGGTGCCGCGGAGCAAATCGGGATGGAACAGGAGGGCATAGCCCTCTACCCGGAAATATTCCCCGTTGTCATCATTGCCCAGCACCTGGCCGGGAGATACGAAGACAAGAGTTCCCTCCTGGTAATCATAATAATGCCTTCCGTACCGCAGGTCTCCGCATTTCAGGTCCTTCAGGAAAACGGCATAGAACCCGTAAGCCTTGCGGACATGCCGCAGCGGCGGGACCCTGGAAAAATCAACGACGCTGACCAGAGGGTGCAGCGTTTCCTGCCCCAAAAAGGAGTTGTAGTCCCCTACGGAATCCATGTTCAGAATAATGCCCATGCCCTTTCTCTGCTTTTTACCGGAGCATAGCAGGAAGGGAGCCGGCTATCCAGCTCATTCCGGGAACCTGTAATCATGGTAGCAAAACCTGTAATCCGTCTATCGGAAAAAATAGAAATCCTATGGTAGTTTTGCAGGCATGAAAACAATTAACGGGCAAAACATGACATGCAGGGAGCTGGGCAAAAGCGGCCTGAAGGTTTCAGCCATAGGCCTGGGCTGCATGGGAATGAGCCATGCCTACGGAGCGCCCGCAGACAAAAAGGAAATGGCGGAACTCCTTTCCCGGGCCGTGGATATGGGATATACATTCTTTGATACGGCGGAAGTGTACGGAACGCCCGGACACCCCCACGACAACGAAGAACTGCTGGGGAAAGCGCTGGCGCCCTACCGGGACAGGATCGTTATTGCGACCAAATTCGGAATCCGTTTCAGCGGCACGGCAGGCCCCGGACCATACCCGCTGATCACCGATTCCCGCCCCGGCACAATCCGCCAATCCGTGGAAAGTTCCCTTAAAAGGCTGGGAGTAGAACGCATCGGCCTGTATTACCAGCACCGCATGGATGATTCCGTACCGCCGGAGGAAGTGGCGGGCGTCATGCAGGAGTTGATCCGTGAAGGCAAAATCGCGCATTGGGGTATTTCCGAAGCAACGGAGGAAGCCATACGGCGCGCACACGTAACATGTCCGGTCACCGCCATCCAGAACCGTTATTCCATGATGGCGCGCTATCATGAATCCCTTCTTCCCGTACTGGAAGAACTGGGAATAGGCTTTGTAGCGTTCTCCCCCCTGGCCAACGGCCTGCTCTCCGGCCGCTACAACCTAAATTCCACGTTTGAGCCGGGGACGGACTACCGCAGCTCCATGCCTCAGTTCAGACCGGAAAGCTTTGACGCCAACAAGGATCTCTTCCTCCTGCTCCGCAATCTGGCGGAAGAAAAACAGGCCACTCCGGCACAAATTTCCCTGGCGTGGATGCTCTGCAAAAAGCCCTGGATCGTTCCCATTCCGGGGACACGAAAGTTCTCCAGACTGAAAGAAAACGCAGAGGCAGCCCATGTAATACTATCCGCGGATGAAGTCCGGCAGATCGACGCAGCTCTCTCCTTCATGAACATGTCCGACGTGTTTGGAGGAAGCCCCATCACAGAAAAATCATCAACCCATTAATCAACAAATCACGCTTTTCCTCCCTTGCAAAAGCATGACAACTCAGTCTCCTTCATGAAATGATGAAAAAAAAACGGTTAATCCTCCCTGCCTTTTTCTTATCGATATTCACGCCTCCGGCCATGATTCAGGCGGGAGGCATCCCCCCTGTTCCAGCTGCGGAACAAGCCCCCCTGCTTATTGCGAAGCAGGGAAGCTTTGCCGTGGGCGGGAACATTCTGCAACGCTGCTTCGCCCGGGAACATATGACAACAGCCCGGGAACATATGACAACAGCCGTTTTCCCGGCTGGGGGCAAGCAGTTGAAGCCGGCCAGAGTTACCATGCCGACCACGCCGCCGTGGACTTCCAGATACCGGCCGATGCCCGCATGCTTCCTCTAATCTTCATTCATGGCTATGGACAGTCCGCCCGGTGCTGGCAGACAACACCGGACGGACGGGAGGGCTTTAATGACATGTTCCTGCGCAAAAGATACGCCACCTACCTGGTTGACCTCCCAGGACGGGGACGGGCGGGCAGAACGACGGCGGAAACCGTCATCAGTCCACTTGCCGACGAGCAGTTCTGGTTCGACATCTTCCGGATCGGCGAATGGCCCGCATTCAACCCGGGAGTACAGTTCCCTACGGACAAGGATTCCCTGGACCAGTTTTTCCGACAAATGACACCCGATATCGGCACGCACGATATGACAAAAGAACTCGATGCCCTGAGCGCCCTCTTCAAGCGCGTGGGCAAGGGCATCCTGGTTACTCACTCCGCAGGGGGATTCCCCGGCTGGCTGACGGCCATCCGCAGCCCGGAAGTGCGCGGCATCATTTCCCTGGAACCGGGCACCTACGTCTTCCCGGAAGGGGAGGTTCCCGAAGACATGCCCAGCCTCACCGGCACGATGAAGGGAATCGCCGTTCCGCCGGAGGAATTCAACAAGCTCACCCAAATCCCCATCATCCTCTACTTCGGAGATTATATTCCTGAAAACGTCACCGATAAGCTTGGAGAGGAAAACTGGCGCGTACGTCTGCAAATGGGACGCAAATTTGTGGAGGCCGTCAACAGGCATGGCGGCCATGCTGCTCTGGTGGAACTGCCCAAAATCGGCATCCGGGGAAATACGCATTTTCTGATGTCCGATAAAAACAATAACATCATTGCCGACCATATGGCCGCCTGGCTCCGGCAGAACAAACTTGACAGGTGACAGGCACACTCCCCCGCACATTTACTTTCTGCGTCCGCCATCTGTAATCATGGTAGCAAAACCTGTAATCCGTCTATCGACGGGAAGAGAGCCTTTCATGATAGAATGGGAACTGTTTGAGGAAGCAAAGTACATGCCATGAAAACAAACGCCATTATTTCAATAGCCCTTTCCCTGATTTCCTTCAACCACCAGTTAAATGCGCAGCAAATGAACACAAATGATTCTCCGGCCGTTTCAACAGCCCCAGCCCGCCAAACCCAATTTACGGAAGCAAAAAGCATTAAAAGCCACAACGCCAATCCCTGGGGGCTGGTTTACCGGGGAGCCGTCACGGAAAACATGGGAGGCCGCGTCAACATCCATCCAATCACCTATACGCTGAACGGACTGCAAATTGCCGCCCATGTTTATACGCCCGCCGGATATGATGCCTCGAAAAAATACCCCGCCCTTGTCGTGGCGCATCCCAACGGCGGCGTGAAGGAGCAGGTGGCCGGACTTTACAGCCAGCGCATGGCGGAACAGGGCTACATCTGCCTGGCATTTGACGCGGCCTACCAGGGGGCCAGCGGAGGGACTCCC
>OJMK01003243.1_pt1 | contig 10040 bp, 9 predicted proteins | sample 1597201 | NCBI WGS metagenome assembly OJMK01 (sample SAMEA2452125, study PRJEB22498) | human gut metagenome | reverse complement strand
TGGAGGTCGATGGGCGCCCGCAGGCGGATCTCCGCCAGCGTGCGCCAGACGGTCCTGTGGTAGTCGGACTGGGCGCGGTCCGTGAACAGGTCGGTGCAGTCGATGACCTGCAACCGGGTAACGGACTGATAATAGCAGTCCATGAAGTCCAGCAGCAGCAGCTCCTGCCCCGCGGTCATGCCGTGGGACGTGGCGCCGGAGATGCGTTCGAAATCGGCGCTGACGGTGACAGGCTCACTGCCCCAGACGGATCTGTGCTGCCGCGTCCAGACCTCCGTTTCCGGTACGGCGGGGACGGCCTGCGAGTCCTCCGGCGGAGGGGACGCGTCGCCGGTGCCGGAAACAGGGCCGCAGGCGGCTGCGGACAGGGCCACGGCCAGCAGGAGCATCAACAGGATCAGGCGTTTCAAGGGTGCGTCCCCCCTCTCTGTAAAGTGCCATTTGTTGACAGGAAAACCCTGTCGGATGATGGCATTATACCAAAAAAAGCTCCGGAGCGCAACGCGCTCCGGAGCCGGTGGGGTATTTATTTTGCGTATTCCACGACCTTGGTCTCCCGCAGGACGTGAACCTTGATCTGGCCGGGGTATTCCAGCTCGTTCTCGATGCGCTTGGCCAGCTCCCGCGCCAGAATGACCATCTGGTCCTCGGACACCTGCTCGGGCTTGACCATGACGCGGACCTCGCGGCCGGCCTGGATGGCGTAGCTCTTCTCCACACCGGGATAGGTGCCGGTGATCTCCTCCAGCTTCTCCAGACGCTTGATGTAGTTCTCCAGATTCTCGCGGCGGGCGCCGGGGCGGGCGGCGGAAATGGCGTCGGCTGCCTGCACCAGGCAGGCCACCAGCGTCTTGCACTCCACGTCGCCGTGGTGCGCCTGAATGGCGTGGATGATGTCTTCCTTCTCGCGGTACTTGCGGGCGTACTCCACGCCCAGCGCCACATGGGTACCCTCGAACTCATGGTCAAGGGCCTTGCCGATATCGTGGAGCAGGCCGGCGCGCTTGGCGGCCTGTACGTCGGCGCCCAGCTCGGCGGCCATCATGCCGGCGATATGGCTGACCTCGATAGAGTGCTGCAGCACGTTCTGGCCGTAGCTGGTGCGGTAGTGCAGCTTGCCCAGCAGCTTCTGCAGCTCCGGGTGCAGGCCGCGGACACCGGTCTCCAGCACGGCGCGCTCGCCCTCGGCGCGGATGACGCCGTCCACCTCGCGGCGGGCCTTCTCCACCATTTCTTCAATGTGGGTAGGGTGGATGCGGCCGTCGGCAATAAGCTTTTCCAGGGCCAGCCGCGCGATCTCGCGGCGGACCGGCTCGAAGCAGGAGACGGTGATGGCTTCGGGGGTATCGTCGATGATAAGATCGGCCCCGGTCAGGGTCTCCAGCGTCCGGATGTTGCGGCCTTCGCGGCCGATGATGCGGCCCTTCATCTCGTCATTGGGCAGGGGAACCACACTGACGGTGATCTCGGCCACATGATCGGCGGCGCAGCGCTGGATGGCGGTGGCCACGATCTCGCGGGCGCGCTGGTCCGCTTCGTCCTTGGCGCGGGCCTCGATCTCCTTGATCTTCAGCGCCGTCTCATGGGTGACCTCGGACTCCACCTGGGCGATCAGGTACTCCTTGGCCTGATCCGCCGTGAAGCCGGAGATGCGCTCCAGCATCTCGGTCTGGCTGCGCTTGATGAGCTGGATCTCCTCCTGCTCCTTGTCGGCGGCGGCGTGCTTCTGGGCCAGCGCCTCCTCTTTCTTTTCGATCATCTCGGTCTTGTGATCGAGATTTTCCTCTTTCTGCTGCAAACGGCGCTCCTGCTTCTGCTGCTCGGCGCGGCGTTCTTTGACCTCTCTCTCGTATTCGCTGCGGTTTTTCAAAATCTCTTCTTTTGCTTCGAGAAGCGCTTCCCGCTTTTTACTCTCAGAGCTTTTAATTGCCTCGTTGATGATGCGCGTGGCTTCTTCCTCCGCGCTGGAGATTTCTTTTTCCGCTACGCGCTTGCGGTAGCGAATGCCGAGGAGGAAAAAGACCACCGCCGCCACAGCGAACGCGGCTGCTGCCACGATCCAACCTGTTACGGTCACTGTGCATTCCTCCTATGTTGTGATGGGTTGTATGGGCCGGCACAAAATGTGCCATAGAAAATAATCGAAAGGTACCCCTGTCCCCTCGATGATAATCCTTCATAATTCTAAACACATTGTGGGCAACTGTCAAGGGAAATTGGGAAAAATTCCCCTCCTTTTTTGGACAAATGCACGGTTTTGTGCAGGTCACTGGATATAGGACGCGGCGGCATAGCCCAGATGGCCCTGATAGCCCACGCTGTACCAGCCGCCGTACTGTCCGTAGACCGTCACCACGGCGCCGGAGGGCAGCTGAGCCGCCACCCTGCCCTGCTGCGACGGGTACTCCCGCAGGTTCAGGTTCCCCGACTGGGTGCGGACTGTGCCGCGCCACGGGGTAATGGGCGTGATGAAGGGCAGGCCGAAATACTCCGTCAGGGACAGCACCAGATTGGCGGCGATGGACTGGATGTTGTTCTGCACCCAGCGGGCATCGGCATAGTTGTCGTGATATCCCAGCTCCAGCAGCACCGCAGGCATGCGGGGCTGGCGCACCTCCCCCAGGGTGGTGGTGGAGCGGGCATAGACCTTTTCCGGCAGGGGATAAATGCTCTTGAGATTTCGCACGAAGATGTCGGCGGCCCGCCGGCCGTTGGCGCTGCCCGGGTAGTAGAAGGCGATAATGCCGCGGACGGCGCCCTCCCGGCTGCCGTCGGTGCTGGCGTTGGAGTGGAGGGCCAGATAGAAGTCGTAGTTCCCTGCATTGCCCTGACGGATGGAGCTGGCCGCCGTCATCTCCGGCGTGTTGCGCCCGAAGCGGATGGTGTTGGCGGTGAGGTACGGCTCCATGGCGTCGGCGATGAGGTTCATGAAGTGCTCCTCGCTGCCTGCGCCGGTGATATACGGGTTATATTCCTGTGTTGTGGATTATTACTTGTGTAGTAGTCCATCCTTGCAATTTACCGCTCCAGAAGTTCCCCCCATGATTTTGCCTTCTTGCAAAAGTTGACACGCATCGAGTTCCGCGCTACAATGCACATACCAAATGAGGGAGGGGGATTCTGATATGAGCGATCAGAAAAATGTGTATTGTACCTGCGGTGGCCCACGTTCTGTCACCACAGGCTTTGAGGACGATTTCGGCTATTGGTATGTTTGTACCAGATGTAGAAAACGGTTGGATGGGGAGCATCACTACTACAACCATTACGATGGGGAAGATCACGAAGTATTTTGGACGGCAGACGGCGGCATTGAGACCGACGACTCCGATGATGATTAACGCAAGAAAGAGAGCGCCGATTTACCTCGGCGCTCTCTTTACGCTTGCTGCCGTGACTGGCCTGATGATATATGCTTATTGTTTACAGCTCGGAGCTGAACACGATCTGCGCCCCCTGCCGCAAAAACAGGGCGTAGGTCTCGCCCGCCGTCAGGCCGCTGGCCGTAAAGATCAGGCTTCGCGTGGTGCAGGCCCCGCCGGTCTGCATCGCCCAGCCGCCTGTGACCTTTGTGACGTCCTTCGGGGCATTGGAGGTCTTGCCCACCTTGAACAGCGATACGCCGCCGGTGGGGATGGTAGGCGTAGGCGATATGCGCATGGGCACCGCCAGCGGGATAGGCACCCACAAATCGACGGTGTTGTTGGCGTAGCCGATGGCCACTCCGTTGCCACTTGTGTCGTAGGGAGCTGAGATGATCTGGAGATATCTCATGCACTTGGTCAGCTCCTCGCCGTAGTCGGGCATCTCGTTCAACACCCACGCGCCGCTGCTGTTCTGATGGGCCAGCGTCTGCTCCGTCCCCAACTCCAGTTTGACGGCCACGAGTTTTTTCCCCGCCGCCGTGACTGTGACCGTCTTGGTTTCGCTGTTGTAAGTCGGCACCACCTCGCCCACTCCGGCCTGCGTCAGGGCAGATGCCGTCACAGTGCCGACCGGCGCGGTCTCCAACACCTGCTGCATGGTTCCGTTCAGCGTGATGCCGTCCGTGTTGATCGTCACGCTGCCGCTCACCAACTTCCAGCGGTCCAGAAAATACCCTGCGCTGCTGATGGTGCCGCTGATGTCCCGCTGGTTCACCGGATTGCCGAAATACCAGTTGTCCAGCAGGTTCCGGTTGCAGGGCTGCACTTTGGTTGCGATGACGCTGCCGCTGATGGCGATACCATCGCCCGCCGTATACGGTGCGGGTGCGTTGATGTTTGTCCGAGCCTGCGCCTTCTGGGCGTCGGTCAGGGCTTGCGGGGTGTTGTATTTGACAGCACCTTCAACTGATGTCGCGGCGCTATCCGCGCTATTCTTGGCATCCGTTGCGCTTGCCGCTGCGTTCTGTGCCGCAGTCACGGCATTTGCAATAGCGGCTGTCAAAACATTGTAGTAATCGCTTGAAATGAGTTGCGCATCAGGATACACAGATGCGGCAACATCGATTTTGAATGCGAAAGAAGCGAGTTTGCTGTTGCTCGATCCGTAAATATCGACCTGTGCAAACACATCACCTGCAACGGTAAGGACTTGCGTGGCAACGGGAATTGTGACGACATTTCCATCAACGCTAACAGCATTTCCCGCTTCATCTGCGTCATACATTCCGCCTGTACCATCAGGCTTCGCGAAACGCAGCATAACACTTGCAGAACCAACATCGTATGCGCTTGCGCCGTCCCACAAGGAAGCTACAATGTAACGGCTGTTGCTGTCATTCTGCACCATCTTCAGGACGGGCGGCACAATGTCGGTGGAAAGATTAAGGTTTACCGCTTGATTGACGCTCATTCAATATCACCTCTTAAAAGTTTTTCACTTCGGAGACGGACGCAACACTTCCGGTTCCGCCGGTCTTTGTGGCGTTGCCGCTGCCGTCAAAGTTAAATGCGCAATACCAATCGTTGGATGCACACTGGAATGCCCCCGATACGCCTGACGGGATAAAGCAACCGGCCTTGTTATTACTGCCGCCAGTGCAATAAACCACGTAACCGATTGTTTTTTTCTCTGGAAATGCGACAGTAGAGCCGTTCAGCTTGTAGCTTGTGGCGTCCACCGATCCGCCAACGGACAAATCTTTCTCAATGTCCCCATACTTTGCCCCAATTGTATTCGCAATGGCCCGTCCAAACCCAACGGAAAAAACAACGTTTTCTGTGTCGGCTCCGGTGGTGTTGTTGTGGTACACGCGGTATATTTTCAGCATGTTATCACCGTCAGAAGGATCAAGCCGCAGCGCCCACCGCGTGGTGAAATTGACAGTGCGCGTACCTGCGATGATCTGCTGAATCTGTACGGTATCAGTGATACTAATTGTGCCGTCCCCGTTTACGTCCAGTTTTTCATAGTCCGCCAGCGTAGGCGTGACAGCCTTGGTGTTGATTTGCCCGATGCGGTCAAGATCGGCCTGCGAATAGTCCGAATTCCGATATGTTGCGCCGCTTCCTATTGTGGATAGTTTGGTGTTGAAAAGCTCCATATCTCCGGTACTGAGATTCCACTTGCTCTTTCCATCTTGTGACTTGATAAGTACAGCCGTAAGCGTCCCAACGTCCATGAAATCAGCTACAATATGACCGTCCTGCGTGATTGCTGTTGCGTATGTCCCGTTGTAACCGTTGCTGCTGAAGCCAAAGCCGCCAATATTGAAGCGCCACACCTTTTGAGCGGTTGCAATATCGTCAGTATCCATGATAAGGAACTCAATTGGCTTTCCGTTGCCATCGTACACAAAGCGGATATTCCCACCAGAAGCGCCAGTAATAGCCTTTGTGGCGTTCTCGACTGCTGATGTTTCCCGCTGCCGGACTGCGCTGTTCGGATCATAAATCGCAGTTTGCAAAGACTTGACAGAACCTTGCAAAGACGGAATCACAGTTGACAAAGTGACCTTGTTTTTGCTTGCATCATTCGGATAGATGCAATACTCAACAATTCTGTGCGCAACCCTTGTGTTGAACTTCTTATCAAGCAGCCACACGGCCTTGTGCATCTGCAATTTCTGGAAGCTGTAGTCGCTGTCGATTGCAGCAACGTCCACAACATCGCACTCATAGCTGACAGCTGGAACGGCATTTGCGTCCAGCGTGGCTTGTGCATATTCAAGCAAGGATTCTTTGTTCGTGAAGCGTTCATCACTAATCGCCACGCCGTAGATGATTCTGTTGGAATAGGTATAGTTTTCAACGTAGTCTTTGCCGTTGTTGATGCTGGCGAAAGTCATTCCGTCAGCACCTTTCGCCCGTAGACGTGTGCAGAAGGAAGAACTGTCACCTGCAATGTCAAGCTGACGAAGGTTCAATTCTTCGGCCAAGAAAGCGTATTGCGGCTTGTTGTCGGACGGGCAAAGGATTGTGACGGTCTTTGCCGCTGTGTCAAACATAGCGGTCACGCCGTTCCATGTATCTTCCACCTGTTCGATGATCTCCATCGGTGTCAACGCACCAGTGATTGTACGGCGCGTTGTGATACCAGTGTTATCAACAAGACTCCATCCAACAGATGTAAGCGCAGCCGACAAATGATCGTGCGGCGTTGCGCTTGCATCGTAGTCCGTTTGAACGGAACGCAGTTCATCAAGGTCAAGTTCGCAGGTGATGTTGTCGCCATTGACAATCTTGACAAGATATGCCTGGTTCCGCGTGGTTTCGTGGACGCTCTGCTCATTTACGATCTTGATGTCATCGGGGACAGAGAAAGACAGCTCATTGATTCCGTTGTATTTTTGTTTTATGCAATAGTCATCTACTGCAAGGATCGTCCCATCTGCAAGTACAAGCATTATTGTTCACCTCTTACATGAAAATCGGATAGTATTCAACCATTGCATTTGCGGTGCAGTTCACCGTATTATGTCCCGGAGAAAGAACAGGGAAGCTAACAAAGTCTGTGTCGGCAATAAGCACGGCTGATCCGTTCTTTGTCAGCTTCCCATTCAGCCCGTCAATGACAAGCACATCACCGACTGCGCATTTTGTGAATGTCACACCAGCCATTGAAAAGGAACCAGCGGCAGCAACGGTGGCCGTGATCTTGAACGGCGTTTCCGGCACCGTGGAAAAGCACATCACGTTTGGCGTTTGCGCCATGACAAGCTCCCCGCGCTGATATCCCGCGAACTCAAGCGTGAAGTCAATCACACCTTCAGCGAACTTCTCAACCTCGCCCGTGCTTGTCAGTGCGGCGACATAGCGCTTTCCGTTCGGAAGCGCTATATCAACTTCACTTCCAAGGCACAAGGACAGCGCCCATGACCGGATGCTGTCAGCATTGTCCGTTGTGTCTTGGACGATCCTGACAGGCAGCTTCAGTGTTTTCAGTCCGATTTTTGCTTTAGTAGCAACGTATGACGCACAGCCGCCAGAATATACAGACCGGCTAATGGGCGCAGACGTGACGGTGTAGCCGGTGGCGATGTAAACACCATTGGATGACATTTCATGCCCGCTGATATACCATTTCAGCATCTTGTTACCCCCTAACCAACTGAAGCTGTGCGCCCATATACGGCGCAATGAATCGCGCCAGTTCCTTTCCATTCGGAGCAACAACAGTCAGGTGAATACTTCTGTCGTTGTTGCTCTGTGCAGTCTGTGCGGCAGCGGCAACGCCGCCGACCTGCCTCTGAACATTGCCGGAAACATTGATGGACGCATTTGCAGCGTCAAAGTTCATGTTGCTTTCGATGTCTTTCTTGACATCCTTGAATTGATCGTCAAAGCCTTCGCCCAAACCTTCAGCCATAAAACCACCGATTCCCGCAAATACTTTTGACGGGGATGCAATACCAAGGAAGTTTTTTACACCATCAACAATGCCACCGAAGAAACCTTTAACGCAGTTCCACAGCCAGTCGCCCATGCCTTTGATGCCTTCCCATACTCCGCGAACCATATTCTTGCCAACTTCCATAACGTCGGGAATGCCGCTCACAAGGCCGTTTACAATAGCATAGATAATCTGCGGGATTTTGGAAAGCAGATCGGGTACTGCTTTAATCAGGCCGTTTGCAAGCGCGACAGTAAGTTTGATTCCACCATCTATCAACTTCGGCAGGTTCTCGATCAGCTTATCCACGATAACGTCAATAAGTTCGAGCACACAGTCAACCAGCAGATCGATGTTGTCAAGAACTCCATTCACAAGTGCCATGATTAAATCCATACCGGCAGCAATGATGCTGGGCAGGTTTTCAAGCAGTGTCTGCACAACCAACGGGATAATCGTTTGAGATGCCTGCGTGATAAGTTGTGTAAGCCCCTGAATAATTACATTTACACGCGGAATTATGTTCGCTCCAACGGCAACAAGGCTATCAACGAAATTGCTTGTCAGCGTCTTGAAGTCCGCGTTTTCGTCTGCAATGCCAACAAGCAGGTTGCTCCACGCGCCCTTCATGGACGCAACAGAACCTTGGATCGTGCTTGCCGCTTCGTTTGCCGCGTACCCCTGCATTCCGACCATTTCGATGTAATCGACAAGAGCGTTTTGGCAATCCGCAAGGTTTTCAATCTGGTATGCTGTGGCACGTCCATTTGCCGCGTTCCACTCGTTTACCTTGTCAATAACTTCCTGAAATCCCTCTTTCGTAGGCGTGATACCGATTTGCAGGTTGTCCAGCATGGTATAGTTGGACTTCATGATGCCGTTGAAGGCATTCTGCACGGCTTCCTGAGAATTGCCGGTTGCTGCTACAACGTCCGCTTCCGCGTTGATGATCCTGTCGGCAAGCTCTGCCGCCGCCTGTTCATTGCCGCCAAGTGCCGTTTTCAGGCCGGTAGCAAAGCCGTTCACCTGCTGCAAATAGTCGTTCTGGCTCATTTGCACGGTACTGTATGCGTTCTTTGCCTTCTCTGCGATAAAATCATAGGCTTCGCCAAACATCAGTTCTGCGCCGCCCGCAAGCTGTTCATAGTCCGCGTATGCCGACAACGCCTGTTTACCGATAGCTAATACAGCAGTGCTGCCGGCAGCAACAGCGGCCGCACCGATTTTGCCGATTGTCTTTAACAGCTCTGCGCCTTTTCTTTTCGCGTGTTCTGTGGTTTCGCTAACTTCGTTCTTCGCTTCATCTGCGCCAGATATAGCGATTCTTCCAAGCAGCTTAAAAAGTTCCAACGACCTTCACCCACTTTCTGTGAAGATAAAATGATAGAAGGCCACCAGAAAGCAGCCTTCCATCGTGTTAAGGGTCTACAATTCATTCCTACGGCACGAATGATGTTATTTCCATAGAGCGCCTGACAATTTCGACCAGTTCTTTCCTGCTGGCCGTTTTTGGCTTCGTGGTGTTATCCTGTGTTGCGTTGCAGAACTCAGAGAAAGAGCGTTCAAAGTCCCTGTGCAGCCAAAATTCCCACATAACCCTTTCTTCCTGTTCCTCATTGCGTATGCTGATGACTATGCCGATGAACTCATACAGTCTGCCGGTCTTTATCATCTGATCCAGCAGCACCATGGGGCTTGCATATCGCTGAAAAAGCAGGTCAAAAAAACGGATGTCACCTACTTGAACAACTTTACAACATCCTGAAAAAAATCCGTGAATTCCTCTTTCTGCACAAGGTCAACGACCATGCTCGTAAATGTCTTTACAGGCAGCTTTGCAATTTCCTTTTCCTTCGTGCCGGACAAATGAGCCAGCAGCGCATAGATGTCATTCTTGCACTTGCCGATGTTCGCCAGCAGGATTGCTGCAATGTCAAATGCAACGGAAACACCGATGGAAACAACGTCCGCGCCATCATCCGTTTCTGCATCCGTGCTATCATCCGTTTTCTTCGCCATGTTCAGAACAGCGGATTTTACTTCCTCGGATTCAAAGCAAGCTTTGAATTCCTTGATGCCGATTTTATTGATGATGTTAATCACGATAAACAGGTCATCGGCTTCAAGATTGCGCAGTTCATAGGTCTTTTCAATGTTTTCAGGCATTTTTTATAACCACACTTTCAATTATTCTCGCCTTTAATGCAAATAAGGGCAGAACCACT
>OJMK01003237.1_pt1 | contig 10054 bp, 3 predicted proteins | sample 1597201 | NCBI WGS metagenome assembly OJMK01 (sample SAMEA2452125, study PRJEB22498) | human gut metagenome | reverse complement strand
CTGTATTTGAAAAAGGTTCAGGAGAATATACAATCTCAGTTGCAGCAGTAAAAGGTAATAAAGTATCTGTTGCAACATCATTAAAATATACATTTTCGCCAGATGGTCAGCTTGTTACAACAGAATCGGAAAAAATAACAAATAAACCAACAGACGCTACAACAGTGAAAACTACAACAACAGTAATGCCAACAACAATAGCAACAACAGAAATTCAAACAACAATAGCGCCAACAGCTCCAAGCCAGGAAGTAGATGAAAACATCAAAGCACCGGAAGGACTTGTATGGGCTGGGAATAAAGAATTACCATATTATTTTGCATGGGCTAAGGCAAGTGATGTAGATTCATATAATGTTTATGTAGATGGAAAATGTATTAAAAATGTGGTAGATGGAGCGGTTAACTTAGATGCCTCTGTATTTGAAAAAGGTTCAGGAGAATATACAATCTCAGTTGCAGCAGTAAAAGGCAATAAAAAATCTAATTCAACATCAATCAAGTATACTTATAATAAGGAAGGACAACAGGTAACAACAGCGGCTCCAACAGAAAAAATAACAGAAGTTACAACAACTACACAAAAAGAGTTTTATGAAGAGCCGGAAACAGAAGTTCATCCTAAGAACATAAATGTTGACAATTATATGAAGCAGATAGATACTTCAAGTTCAACTAGCATTAAAACAAGTGCAAATGAAGGAATGGAAAAACTTTTTGATGGAGATATAAATACAAAGTTATGTACATCAGATGGATTTCCACTAAGAATATCATGGCAGATGAAAAAGCCAATTATATTGAAAAAATATACATTAACAACAGCCAATGATAGTGAGACTTATTCTTATAGAAATCCAAAATTATGGCATTTGTATGGCTCAAATAATGGAACATCATGGACACAGATAGATACTGTAACAGATAGTGGAATTGAAGCAAAAAATTCAAAAGCTTATACATATGAAACAGATATTCAGGAAAGCTATCAGTATTATTTAATACAGTTTGAAGGAAATGGAACAAATTATTATGGATTCCAGTTGGCAGAAATTTCACTTAATGGTGATGTGGCAGATGTTGATAAGGAAATGGGAGAAGATTTATCTTCTTACTATGACAGCATTTTTGCAAGTGCTACAACTGCAAAAGGTAATGGTAATGAAACACCATTTAATTTATTTGATGGAAGTAAAGAATCAAAATTATTTGAATTTTCAAATCAGTTTAGCATTGGCTGGAAAATGAAACAGGATACAACATTATATAGTTACAGTTTAACAACAGCTAATGATAATGAAGCATATAAGGGCAGAAATCCAAAATCATGGATATTATATGGATCATCAGATGGAACTAATTGGGAAAAAATTGACACTGTAAATAATAGTGGAATGGAAGATGTTAACTTTAAGACATACAATTACACAGTGGATAAGGTTGGTTCATATAGATATTACAAATTAGATGTTAAAGCGGGATATGGAAGTTCAGTACAGTTGTCAGAAATATCATTGAAAGGAGCCTATATAAGCCCAAGTAAATATGATATTTTGTTTACAGGCGATTGGAAAGATGTAACAGTAGATGGTTATTTGGAAGAACTTACAAAACTGTTCTACAACAGTTATCCAAGATTATACCAGAGATGGGGTAATGGAACAGAACCTACAACTATTACATTTAAGGCTGATAACAATTATGATGGCGTAGCATATTGTCAGGGAACTACAGTATGTGTTTCAACTAAGTACGCTAACAGTCATCCGAAAGATATAGGATTTTTCTCACATGAAATAACTCATTCAGTACAGCAATATAGTGGAAAACTTAATTATGGTGATGATGTAGCGTGGTGGACAGAAAATATGGCAAATTATGGAGGGTTCAGATACTTCCATTGGTCAAATCCTAAATATGTACAGGTTTATGAAGCTACGGATACATCACTTCAGGACTGGGGGTATGAACAGTACGGAAATAATAAATGGTTCTTTGCATATATGGACTCAAAGTATCCAACAAGAAAGAATGCAGATGGAACATTAAAATATGGACTTATTGATAGTATAAATAAATTAATTAAAGACAATAACACCGGAAGCACTTACACAGATGATCCTTATAATACAACAACACCATTTAACAATGTAGTAAAACAGATTACAGGTTATGATTGTATTGAGTCTTTAAGAAAGAGATATGTAGAAGAGTTGCAGCAGGGTACATGGACATTTAAAGGATTTGCTGATTATGAAGATAATTGGCTTACTGAAAATATTGACGGAATACCAAATCCTGAATATCCAATGGTTGGTGAGAAACTACATGGAAATAAAACAGCAACTCAGTTAAATAATACAGTTACAGAAGGAACAAATCTTTGTCTTGGAGGAAAAGTGTATGATTGCTCCGGATATATAAACGATAACGAGAATGCACAAAAATTAATAGATGGAGATTTAAATACAAAATGGTGTGCAACAAGTTCTAATGTAACTAGTGGTGAGTACAAATTAAATGGCGTAAAGCATTGGGTAAAAATTGATTTAGGTAAGGAAAAAGAGTTTAATACATACACACTTTACAATACAAGAAGCAAGGAAGGTTTTGGAAATACTACTGAATGGGAAGTTCTTGTATCCAACGATGGAAATGAATGGATATCAGTAGACTATCAACCGTCTAATAACAGTGCAGTATCTTCATTTAATATAGGAAACCAAAAGGCAAGATATATAATGATTAAAATTTTTACACCTGATGATGGAGTTGGAACACTTAGATTATATGACTTCCAGTTATTTAACATAAAATAGTGTAAAAAGTAAAATTTTTAACCTTTTTTGTCAAAAAAATAGATTGCGAGAGAACAAAAATAAGTATATTCTTATGTAAGAAGAAACGAAAATTTCGTTTTTAGATTACAAAAAGGAGATTAAAATGAAAAAAGGAGCACTAAAAAAATCAATAGCATTATGTTGTTCGATTACAATGCTAGCAACAAGCATACCATTTACTGCAATAAACATAAAAGCGGCAACAGGAGATTTTTTTGATGAGAACAATTCGGTAATGATTGACAAAGGCGGATATAAGAAAGAAGTCTTTGGAGTTAGAACTGACGACTGGGGAGTAAACTGGACAGATAGAAAAGAATCATTACCTCCATCAAAGGTTTATTTAACTGACAATTATAAAGAGACAGTTGGAACTGTTCCAACAAATGACTGGGCAAGTTCAGTTGTATTTGACCAGTATTCAGAGTCATTGTATGCACATCCTCTTGCATATAGAGCTGCAAGTAATGGTATGCAGATGGCATCACCGGCTGTAGTAGATAGTACTTCTTATGTTGACGGTGAACCAACAGTAGAAAGTTTATTAAATGATGATACAGTAGAAATGGTTGTTGGTGGTGAAAATTTTTCAGCTAAAGATGCTAAGGTGGATAAAACAACAGATTGGAGTTATGAAATTGTAATGGCAGATAATGCAGGCAATAGTTCAATGCGTTCAATTATTGCAAAGGGAACTCCATATGCCTATTATACATTTGATAATGTTACACCAACAATTTCACTTGGTGCAGGTGCAACAGACTTTACAATAGTAAAAAATACAACATCTTCAAATATAATCGGTGTAAGTTTAAAAAATAAAAAAGATGGAAAAATACATTATTACATGTTAGCAGCACCATCAGGTACAACATGGATTAATGCAGGTGGAAAACTTACAGCAAAGATGCCTTCAGGAAAAAACTATATGTCTGTAGCAATACTTCCTGATGGAAGCAATGAAGCATTTTCTTTATATGAAAAATATGCATTTAACTTTATTACAGATACAAAGGTACAGTGGGAATATTTAAAGAATTCTTCTAAGGTCGTTACTAAATATAATGTAACAACAAAGAATATGGAGAATGGAAGCACAGGTGGAGATACTATTATGGCACTATATCCTCATCAGTGGCGTTATTCTAATTCTAAATATACTAACTATACATACAAAACAATTCGTGGAACAATGAAAACGATTGTTGGAACAAGTTATGTAACTGAAATGCAATACAACGGAATTTTATCTTCATTGTTACAACTGACGAAAATACAATTGGAAATATTAAGCAGCAGTTAGGATATCTTTATGATTATAGAAAAAACAAAGAAGATCCTAAGTGGATTTGCAATTTGGAAGGTCAGTATGGTGGATTTGACACATATTGGATAGGAAAGAATCTTAATACATTATCAGATGCAATATGGCTTTCAGGTCAGCTGGATGGTGATGATGCGGATATGAAGAATATAACAAATGAAATGGTAGAAGGAGTAGAAAACTATCTTGAATTCTGGTTTGATCCATATCAGGCATATATAAGTGGTGATCACAATGATGACTATTTCTATTATGATGAAAATTATGGAACATTAATAGGCTATCCATCATCATATGATTCAGACAAGCAGGTTAATGACCATCATTTCCATTATGGATATTGGATTAAGGCAGCTGCAGCAGTTGCAATGAAAGATCCACAGTGGGCTAAAGAATGGGGCGGAATGGTTTATGAGATGATTGGTGATATTGCTAATGTTAATCGTGACGGAAAAGGTTATAATGCCAACAGTCCTACTAAGTATCCATTCCTTAGAAACTTTGATATTTATGAAGGTCATTCATGGGCATCAGGTGTGGCTAATTATGAATATGATGAGAATGGAGAGTTAGTTGACAAGAAGGGTGGTCTTTCAGGTGGAAATAACCAGGAATCATCATCTGAGGCAATTAATGCATGGGCATCATTAATCTTATGGGGAGAAGTAGTTGGAAATACTACAATTAGAGATGCGGGTATTTACATGTATACAACTGAAATAGCTGCAATTGAAGACTATTATTATGATGTGCATAATGAAATTTTCACAGAAAAATATAAAGATGCAGGTAATTATAATATTCAGACAGTTACAAGATTATTTGGTGGCCGCTATGATCATACAGCATGGTGGACAGAAAACTCTATTGAAGTAACTACAATTACAATGTTACCAATTTCCGGAGCAACACTTTATATGGGAAAATATAAGGATAAAGTCAAAAACGTTGTAGAAAGTATAGATGAAAACAGTAATCAGTGGAAACATTTTGTTTCTAATAAAGAACAGATTTGCAATAATTTCAATAAAGTTGACATGCTTACAGATCCAAAGACTAATCAGGATGTAGTAGCAGAGTATTATGCTTATTATGATCCGGATGGTGCCCTTGCAAGATGGGATATGAGTGATAGCGGAAAAGTTGAAAATGGTGAATCAAGGGCACATACTCTTTCATATATAACATCATTACAGAAGTATGGAAATCAGGATTTTTCCATTACAGGCAGTGAGCCACTTTCACTAGTATTGAGCAAGGATGGAAACAAAACATATGTTGCGGAAAATCATACTGATGAAGTAAAGAGAGTATATTTTACAGATAATACATATGTTGATGTACCAGCTAATTCAAGCTATGTTGGACCAAAAACAGGAAACGGTTCAAATCCAAATGTTGATGAAAGTGAATTGCTAGGAAATACTTCAAAAGTTAACGTGGAAATATATCTTGAAAATTATGAGGGAACCGGATACGAAAAGCAGGAAAAACAGGTTAGCGTAAAAGAGGGGACTACAAGTTATACGTATGAACCAGAGAACATTACGGGATTTACATATGATAATGGAAATAGCAATAATATACTTACAACGGTTGTAAAAGAAGACAATACAGCTACGGTTAAGGCGTATTATAAACGTAATAGCTATACAATTCAGTATGAATTAAACGATGGAACAAACAATGATGCAAACCCTAACGGTTATAGATTCGGAAGTTCAATAAAACTTAATAATCCAACGAGAGAAGGTTATAAGTTCCTTGGTTGGTATACAGATGATAAGTATCAGAATCAGATAACGGAAATAACAGATTCTACAGCAGAAAATTTAGTACTGTATGCAAAGTTCCTTGATGAGTCAACTATATCCCAGTATACGGTAGAGTATTATAAACAGAAAGAAGACGAAAGCGGATATGACCTTGTAACTGAAGATACTGAGAGAATAGAAGCTATAATCGGTACAGAGGTTTCTGCAGAGGAAAAGGAGTATGATGGTTATATTCTTAGCGAAAACTCAGTGACTAAGGGAATAGTAATAGCAGAAGGAAAATTAGTTCTTCGCCTATATTATGATATTAAAAAAAGCCCTGAATCAAGAATACAAAGAGGAGCATATGTTGATGAAAATGGAAAGTTAAATTTCATTGCAAAAGACGATGTCAACAGTGCAATTGTATATTATGAAATACTTAATGGAAAAACAGAGGCAGAAGCTTTTTATAAGCAGGCAGTAGAAACAAATGGTGGAAATTGTCCAGGATATCCAATGAATAAGACAGATATTGGATTTAAAAAAATTGTTGATCAGGAAGTGACAGGCGAGCAGTATGTAGTATTTAGATTCAATATTAATGATAAAGAATTAACGGATTGGGTTATTTCAAAAATATCTGATGTTGAAAAAGTGTCAGCTGAGACAAAACCAGCGCCAACAACAACGGTAGCGCCAACAACGAAAGATACAGAACAGGAAACAACTACAAATAATGGTGCAGTAATATCTGTGGAAACATCAAGCACTTGCAAAACAGCTGAACAGATGGAAAAAGAAATTCTGGAAAAGAAGGATGATAAGGATTTTGCAAATTCTACATTTGCAAAACTTAGTGTTAGAGTAAAGAAAACAACTAAGAAGTCAGTTAAGCTTGTTTGGAAGAAGATGTCCGGAGCAACAAAGTATGTTATATATGGAGCTAAATGTGGCACATCGTATAAGAAGATTAAAGAAGTAAGCAAGAAGACATTTACAGCTAATAAATTAAAGAAAGGTAAATATTACAAATATCTTGTAGTTGCACAGAATGATAAAGGTGAGGTCTTGGCTACATCAAAATTGATTCATGTAGCAACTAAAGGTGGAAAAGTAGGAAATTGTAAATCTTTAAAATTAAATAAGACTAAAGTAAAACTTTTACTTGGAAAAAAATTCAAGATTAAAGTAAAACAGATTGCAGACAGCAAAAATGTTAAGATTAAAAAACATAGAAAGGTAAGTTTCGAATCAAGTAATCCTGAAATAGCTACAGTGTCAAAGCGTGGTAAAATAACAGCCCTAAAGAGAGGTAAGTGCACAATTTATGCATATGCACAAAATGGTGTTTACAAGAAAGTAAAAGTTACAATTAAGTAAAAATACAATATATACACTTCTCAGGGGAGAGTCTGGCATGCCAGGCTCTCCCTTCCTGTTATTTATAAGGATATGTTGAGTATTTTTAAACAAAAAGGTAGATATTTTTACCAATCAGATTTCTTAGTAAAAATTTTAACCTTTTTAAGTCAAAAAAATCAATTGAGACGTTTCAAAAAAATTAGTAATATATAATTAACAAGATAAGTACGGAAAAGAAAAAATTATCTAAAAAAAAGAAAAAATTTCAATGTCTGGTTTTAAGTTGTACAACCTGAAAAGATAGGCTATAGTTGAGTATAGAAGGATACGGATTTACAAAAAAATTATGGAGCAGAAAAAAGTTGAAAAAAATTATAAAATATTGGAAAAAATCCAAAATAAGAACACAGATTATATTTACATATATATTAATTTTGCTACTATCATTTGTTATGACGTTTTCAATGATATGGGCTGTTAATAATAAGTATACTAAGGAAGAAATCGGAAAAGCAGGTGTTCAGACAGTTAGCGCACTTCATGGAAACTTAGCATTAGTGTTTGAAAATGTTACGCAGCTTTCTACGTATCTATATTTTGATGATATTGTACAGGATTCTCTAAGACAAATTAATTCAGCTAATATTGATTTAAATTATCAGAAGAACATAACTAAAAGTCTTTTTAACATGATTTTATCAGGAGATTATGTTTCGGGAGTATATATATTTGATCAATATAATAATTGTTACAGTTCATATAAAAGAACACCAAGAAAAGTTAATAAGTACATCCAGGGAGCTGACTGGTATAAGAAAATGCAAAGTGCCGGTGGCAATGGATTTTTTTATAAGGGAAGTGATGGCACAATAGAATACTATGAAAATAATAACTATTTGTGTTATGTAAGGCAGATTTTAGACAAAAAAGATTATAAGCCTTTAGCAACACTACTTATTACTTTTGATAATACTGTTCTTCAGGGATATTTTAATCAGGTAAGTGAAGATTCAAAGAATCAGTTTTATATTATTGATTCAAAAGGAAATTATGTAATAAAACCTCAGGAGGAAAAAAGAGATTTCAAAAAGTATACAAAAGTAGCAGAAAATATTAATGAAGGATACAAAGAAGTAAAAAATAATGGAGAAGAGTGTATTGTAGCCTGTCAGGATATGGGAATACAGGATTGGAAACTGGTAGGAGTTTTTTCAATGGACGATATTACATCTTTGGCACCGTATTATTCAACGATTATTGCAATAATTATGGGAATTAATATTATTTTTGTATTTTTGTGTTCCACGCTACTTACGTATCTTATTTTTAAACCTTTAAGAAAAATAGAAAATCATATGCAGATAGTAGAAAATGGGGAATTTATTACAATGCCTGTGGATGACTATGATAACGAAATAACAAATTTAAGAAAAGTTTTCAATCATATGATTTTATCAGTTAAGGCATTAATGAAGAGAGTAAAGGATGAGGAAAGAATAATTGCAAAAGGAAAGTTAGACATAATTTACGCTCAGATAAATCCTCATTTTTTGTATAATACTTTAGATGCAATTTCAGCATTGGCTTTAATGGAAGAGAATGAAAAATGCTTTCAGATGATACAGGCATTGGGTAACTTTTACAAAAATAGTTTAAACAGTGGACTGGATTATATAAGCGTGGAAGATGAAATCGGTTGTATTGAAAGCTACATTACAATTTTAAACACCAGATATGAAAACCAGATTGCAATTAGCTATGATATAGAAGATGCTGTAAAACATGAAAAAGTGCTTAAATTACTGTTACAACCGCTGGTAGAAAATGCTGTACATCATGGCTTAAATGGTGAAGGAGGTAATATTGAAATTAAGGTATTTGAGCAGGAAGATGAAATAATTTTCATAGTATCAGATGATGGAGTGGGAATGAGTGATGAAAAAATAGAAGATATACTTGCAGGAAGAACCGTTACCGGAAAGTCAGGATTTGGTTTATATAGTTTAATACAGAGAATTCGTCTTACATACGGAATAGAAAATCCTGTAATTATACAAAGTGAAGTTGGTGTAGGAACGGAGATAATTGTCACAATCAAAAAGATTAAAATGGAGAAATAACATATGTTAAATGTATTATTGGTTGACGATGAAAAGTTAGAAAGAGTTTTAATCCGTAAAGGATATAATTGGGAAGAGAACGGTTTTAATATTGTAGGAGAGGCTGCATCAGGAGAGGATGCCTTGGAATATATAAACTACCACAATGTTGATATTGTAATTACGGATATTAATATGCCTGGAATGGACGGATTGCAGTTTACGGAAAAATTGCTACAAAAAAATCCTAAATGCAGGGTAGTAATTGTAACCGGATTTCGTGAATTTGAATATGCAAGAAAAGCAATTAAGCTTGGAGTTGACGAGTTTCTTTTAAAGCCTGTCAACATAAAAGAAATAAGTGAAGTTATGACTAAAATTAAAACTGAAATAGCAAAAGTCAATGAAGAGGAATCAAAAGTGGCAAAGCTTAAAGAAAGTGCGGAAAAAAATTACGATATATTAAGGGAGAGCTTTCTTCTTAGATTAGTAGAAAATCGTATAGGAGAAGAGGAAGCTACAAAAAAATTGGAAACATATAATTGCAGTGATTTAGTTGATGGATGTGTTTGCATAAATGTAAAAATCAAAGATGCCCAAGAAAATCAAAATTATAAAAAAGTTGGCATTGGGATTCGTTCTGAAGTTAAAAATGGAAAGCTAAAACTTTAC
>OJMK01003230.1_pt1 | contig 10084 bp, 9 predicted proteins | sample 1597201 | NCBI WGS metagenome assembly OJMK01 (sample SAMEA2452125, study PRJEB22498) | human gut metagenome | reverse complement strand
GTTTAAGCGTGAGTTTGTGATATTGGGTGTGGTATCTTTAACTATGGGAAACTCCACGTTCCCATTTGCTCACGGCCTTATCGGTGACGTGGAGCATCTGGGCCAGCTGCTGCTGAGTCAGGTGCCGGCGTCTGCGATTTTCAGCGATAAAGGCGCCGAGAATTTGTTTGTCCAAAGTGATCACCTCGCCGCTATTGTAGCAAATGTGCCGGAAAACGCAACCGACCGGTGGTTTAGCTTGCCCATTTTTCGCATTTTCCGCAGAGTGGCTGGGAAAAACCGGCAAGGGTTGCGTGAAGGGAAAAATCGCGGTATAATACACTTAGTACACTTTGCGCGGCGCGCAAAGACCGATATTGAGGTATGAAGGATGAAAACACAGGAAAAGCTGAACATGACTATGCTTTGCGATTTCTACGAGCTGACCATGGGCAACGGGTATTTCCAGACCGGCTACAAGGATCGCATCGTGTATTTCGATGTATTTTTCCGGAAGGTGCCGGACGGCGGCGGCTTCGCCATCACGGCGGGACTGGAGCAGCTCATCGACTACATCGAGAACCTGCACTTCTCGGAGGAGGACATCGCCTACCTGCGGGGCCGCGGCATCTTCTGCGAGGAATTTCTGGCCTATCTCCGTGACTTCCGTTTCACCGGCGATATCTATGCCATCCCCGAGGGCACGCCGGTATTTCCCAAGGAGCCGCTGGTGGTGGTGCGCGCACCGGCCATCGAAGCCCAGCTCATCGAGACCTTCACCCTGCTGACCATCAACCACCAGAGCCTCATCGCCACTAAGGCCAACCGCATCCAGCGGGCCGCCCGGGGCCGGACGGTGCTGGAATTCGGCTCCCGCCGCGCGCAGGGTGCGGACGCCGCCATCGTGGGCGCCCGCGCGGCCTATATCGGCGGCGTAGCCGGTACGGCCTGCACACTTTCGGACGAGGTGTACAGCGTGCCCGCCGGCGGTACTATGGCCCATGCCTGGGTCCAGATGTTCCCCAGCGAGCTGGAGGCGTTTAAGACCTACTGCCGCCTGTATCCCACCAACGCCACGCTGCTGGTGGACACCTACAACACGCTGCACTCCGGCATCCCCAACGCCATCCGTGCCTTTGACGAGGTGCTCAAGCCCCTGGGGATCACCCAGTGCGGTATCCGCCTGGACTCCGGCGACCTGGCCTACCTCACGCAGAAGGCCCGCAAAATGCTGGACGATGCGGGCTGGACGGACTGCAAGATCTCCGTGTCCAACTCGCTGGACGAGTACCTTATCCAGGACATGCTGCTGCAGGGCGCACAGATCGACATGTTCGGCGTGGGCGAGCGGCTCATCACCGCCAAGTCCGAGCCGGTGTTCGGCGGCGTCTATAAGCTGGTGGCCGTTGAGGAGCCGGACGGCACCATCGTGCCCAAGATCAAGGTCAGCGAGAACGTGGAGAAGATCACGGTGCCTCATTTCAAGAAGGTGTACCGCTTCTACGGCCGCGACAACGGCAAGGCTCTGGCAGACTACATGGCCCTCCACGATGAGACCGTGGACGATACCAGGGATCTGACCATCTTCGATCCGCTGGCCACATGGAAGAAAAAGCGCATCTACAATTTCGAGGCCCGCGAGCTGCTGGTGCCGGTGTTTCTGCACGGCAAGCGGGTATACGACAGCCCGTCGCTGCCGGAGATCCGCGAATACTGCCGTCAGCAGATAGACACCCTGTGGGACGAGGTGAAGCGTTTCGACTACCCCCACAAGTACTACGTGGACCTGTCCGATAAGCTCTGGGACATCCAGCAGCACCTGCTGCGCAGCTCCCAGGAATAAGGTAATTGCCCCGATAGAAAGAGAGAAGGAGGAACGCCTATGAAAAAACCGAGAGTCCAACAGAGGACAGAACGCCGCATATCTGCGGCGCTGCGGTTGGTGCTGGTGGCTGTGCTGCTGGTGGCCCAGATCGCGCTGGTGCTCCTCCTGAGCACTGTACTGAAGCAGCGGGCGGCGCTGGCCTACACCGCGCTGGAACTGGTGGCGTTCGTCTGTGCCGTGTATATCTGGACGAAGCCCGGGACCACCAGCTACAAGGTGGGGTGGATATTCCTGATTCTATTCCTGCCGGTGGTGGGCCTGATGCTCTACTGGCTGTGGAACGGCGGGCGGCAGTCCAAGCGCTTGGACCTGAAAAAGCTGCCGCGGCCCCAGGAGTCCGCCTGCAAGCAGGAGGAGAGCCGCCTGAACATAGAAAAGCTGCGGCAGAGCATGCCCCAGTGGGTTCCGCTGGCGTCCTATCTGAACAATAAAGGCTTTTCCCTTTACAGGGCGACAGACGCAGTATATCTGCCCACCGGCAAGGACTTTCTGGAGGATATGCTGTCCGCCATGGAGAAGGCGGAGCGCTTCATCTTCCTGGAGTACTTCATTATGGCCGAGGGCGAGATATGGGACCGGCTGACCAATGTGCTGCGCCGCAAGAGCGGGCAGGGCGTGGAGATCAAGCTGATCTTCGACGACTTCGGCAGCATGATGCGCATGCCGGCGGAGCGGGTGGATGCCCTGCGCCGTGCCGGTGTGGAGGTCATCGTCTTTAATCCGGTACACCACTACGTGAACCGGCTGTACTTCAACTACCGCGACCACCGGAAAATCACCTGCATCGATGGCGATGTGGCCTACACCGGCGGCGCCAATCTGGCCGATGAGTACGCCGACATCATCCGGCGCTTCGGCTACTGGAAGGACTGCGGCCTGCGGCTGGAGGGCGAGGGCGCCTGGGGCCTGACCCGTGAGTTCATCTACATGTGGGAGCGCCTGGGCGGCGAGATGCACAACGAGCACGACTACTACCGGCCTGTTCACAGCGCCGTCTCCGACGGCTTCTGCCAGACCATCGTGGATGGGCCGGACAACAACCCTGACGCCACGGCGGAGGATGTGTTCCTCCAGCTGATCGCGCGGGCCCGCCAGACGGTGTATATCACCACGCCTTACCTGGCCATCGACGAGCCTATGATCAAGGCGCTGTGCGTGGCGGGGGACAGCGGCGTGGATGTGCGGCTGATGATGCCGGGCGTCCCCGACCACTGGTTCGCCTATCAGGTGGCCCAGAGCTATTTCCCGGAGTTGACGGGCCACCATGTGAAGATATATACCTTCACGCCGGGCCTCATCCACGGCAAGACGGTGATGGTGGACCGCGAGGCGGCCTTCGTGGGCTCGGTGAACATGGACTTCCGCAGCTTCCAGCTGCACTTCGAGTGCGGCGAGCTGCTGTACCGCATGCCCGCCATTGAGTCGCTGCTGGAGGATATGGACAACATCATCCAGAACAGCCAGCCGGTGACGCCGGCGCGCATGGCGGCGCGGCCATGGTATCTGCGAGTCGTGGGTGTGGTGCTGCGGCTGTTCGCCATGTGGATGTAAAGGAGGAGTGTAAGTGGCCTGTTATATTTTCGGCGCAGGGGGCTTTTACGGTCTGCCGCAGCGTCCCGCGGCGGGGGACACCGTCATTGCCGCCGACGGCGGCTGGCGCATCTGCCGCCGGGAGAACATCACGCCGGACCTGCTGCTGGGGGATTTCGACTCTCTGCACACCGTGCCGGACTTCGCCCGCATCCGCCGCGTGCCGGTGGAGAAGGACGATACCGACATGATGCTGGCCATCAAGGAGGGCCTGGGCCGCGGTGAGACAGAATTTCACCTCTACGGCGGCATGGGCGGCCGCACCGACCATACCATCGCCAACCTTCAGGGGCTGCTGTATCTGGCGGACCACGGCGCACGGGGCTGGCTGTACGGCGACAGGGAGCGGTTCACCGCCATCCGGGACGGCAGCATCACCCTGCCCGCCCGGGAAAAGGGCATCGTGTCCGTGTTCTGCATGGGCGCGGATTCTCAGGGCGTCACCATCGAGGGCGGCCAGTACACGGTGCACGATGCAGTACTGACGTCGTCGTTTCCCCTGGGTGTCAGCAATCATTATGTGGGCAACCCTGTCCGCGTCACCGTGACGCAGGGCAGTTTGCTGATAGCATTGATCGAAAAGGAGTAAGCAAGCATGAAAAAGAACGGACTGAATAAGCTGCTGGCCCTGCTGCTGGCGCTGGTGATGGTACTGTCTCTGGCCGCCTGCGGCAATAAGGCACAGGACAACGGCACTGCCGATAAGGACGCGGGCGCTGTCACCGATACCGACAACAACACAGGCGACAACGGCGATGCCGCTGCCCCGCAGGACAGCGTGGTGGCTGACGGCGACGTGATCGGCGAGGGCAAGACCGCCTTCACCGTGGAGGTCGCCCAGCTGGACGGCACGTCTATCACCTTCACCGTCAACACCGACAAGGAGACGGTGGGTGAGGCTCTGCTGGAGCTGGGCGTCGTGGCCGGTGACACCACCGAGTACGGCCTGTACGTCACCACCGTCAACGGCGTGACGCTGGACTACAACACCGACGGCGCGTACTGGGCGTTCTACATCAACGGAGAGTATGCCTCCACCGGTGTGGATGCCACCAACATCGAAGCCGGCGCCTCCTACGCCCTGAAGGCGGAAAAAGCCGCCTGAGACAGCGGAAAGACAAAAAGGACAGGCATGACCACTGGTCATGCCTGTCCTTTTTTGTCTGGTTTTCAGCGGAGCAGCGCCGCTTCGGCCTCACCCATGAGGTACAGGGAACCGCAGCACAGCACAGCACCGCCGTTGGCAGCCTTCGCCAGGGCCAGCGCAGCGCCCTCTGCCACGGTATCGCAGGCGGTAACAGGCTTGCCCAGCGTCTGGAGATATGACGCCAGCTCCTGGGCCGGCAGGGCCCGGGGACTGTCCGGCGTCACGGTGATGAACTGCGCCGCATAGGGCAGCAGCGGGGCGTACATCCGGTGATAGTCCTTATCCCGCAGTACGCCGGTGAGCACCGTCAAGGGCCGGTCCGGCAGGTAGTCCTGAATATTTTCCACCAGCGCCGCCATGCACTGGGGGTTGTGGCCGCCGTCCATCACCACCAGCGGCTCGCGGCGTACCACCTCAAAGCGGACGGGCCAGCGCACCTGCGCCAGACCCTGCCGCACGGCGTCCTCACCGATGGCCCAGCCACGGCGGCGCAGTACCTCCACCGCAGTGAGAGCCGCAGCGGCGTTGCGCAGCTGCATCCGTCCCAGCAGGGGCAGGTGCAGGCCGAACAGAGAACCGAAGCTGAACTCCTGTCCCTCCAGAGAATGGCTGACAGGGACCAAGGTATCCATATCCACAGGGTGCAGCGTCACACCGCACCGGCGGCAGCGGTCCGCCACCACCTCCCGTACCGACGGCGCACAGGGGTACAGCACCGCGTCGCAGCCGGCTTTGATGATGCCGGACTTGGTGGCGGCGATCTTCTCCGCCGTGTCGCCCAGGTAGGCGGTGTGGTCCAGCCCAATATTGCACAGCACCGCCGCCTCCGGCGCGGGGATAACATTGGTGGCGTCGAGCTCGCCGCCCATGCCCACCTCGCATACCACGATGTCGCATTTCCGACTTGCGAACCAGGAGAAGGCGATGGCTGTCACCATCTCAAATTCCGTGGGGTGGTCGGCCATGCCGTCCGCCAGCGGCCGCACCTCCTCCGTCACGGCGCACAGCTCCGCATCGGAGATGGGCGCGCCGTCGATCTGCATCCGTTCGTTGAACCGGAAGATGTAGGGCGAGGTGTAGAGCCCCGTGCGATAGCCCGCTGCCCGCAGCACGGACGCCAGCATGGCGCAGGTGGAGCCCTTGCCGTTGGTGCCGGTGACGTGGACGAACTTCATCGTCCGCTCCGGATGTCCCATCTGGGCCAGCAGCTCGTCGATGCGGCTCAGGCCCAGGCTGCTGCGCCGCCAGTCCACCGTATGGATGTAATCCAGGGCTTCATTGATGGTCATGCTCTGCGCCTCCCTTGACCTGGATACGCCGCTGCACACCGTTGAGTGCGCCGCGGCGCAGCAGCAGCCACACGATCAGCGTGTCCACCGTGCCGGTGAGGGCGAATTGGATGCTGCGGGACACCAGCTTTGCCAGAAAAAATGCCTGCTTGGCATCGCCGCCGTACACCAGAGCCAGCGCCATGCTCTGCCACAGGACGGAGCCCACGATGGCCGCGGGGAAGAAGGCCAGCGCCGTGCGGAGCAGGGCTGGCCGGTCCGTTACATACCGCCGTACCGCACCGGCCAGCAGGCCGTACAGGATGGGGGGCACGCAGAAAATGGGATTGTAGCCGAAGGGGGAGAACAGGCAGCCGATGAGATCGGCGGCGAAGCCCACCACCGCCCCGGGAATGGGGCCGAACAGCAGGCCCGACAGTACGATAGGAACGGCCTCCAGAGAGATACGGGTGGTCTCGGCGGGGATGAGGGTCAGCACCCGTGCCAACACCACGCTCAGCGCGGTCAGCAGGGCGCAGACGGTGAGAGCGTAGGTGTTGAACACGGGACGGGATACGGTGCGCGGCAATTCTTTTTCGGGCATAAAAAAACCTCCTTATCCTTGGGATGGGAGGGATCTCATAGATAAAACAGCAGAATCTGCACCGTGTGGAAGCTGGAATGGAATCGCGGAGCAAGCTCCTTCGTCCGGCGGCAGCCTCCCATCCGTCCGGCACTTAACGCACCATTCCTACACACGGGCTGAGAGCATTATACAGCACGCCGCAGGGAAAAACAAGGGGGAATTCAGACGTTCTCTGCGGAACGGTGATTGACGGGACAGGCGGGCATTGTGTATAATGGTCAGCAGAATATACTGGGGAGGATGCGACATGGAGATACGATTTACAGACGGCAGCTATACGGACGGCGGGGAGCGGATCATGCTGGACCCCACGGTCTACCCCGACTGGCAGATCGGCGCGGCGGCAGAGAGGGCGCTGCCGCCGGTGGAGGAGTTCCGCCGCCGGATGGGCCTCCTGCCGGAGGAGCTTATTCCCTACGGCAAGACGCCCAAGCTGGATTTCCTGCGCATCATGGAGCGGCTGAAGGATCGTCCCAGCGGCAAATATATTGAGGTCACGGCCATCACCCCCACGCCGCTGGGAGAGGGCAAGTCCACCACGTCCTTGGGGCTCATCGAGGGGCTGGGACACCTGGGCAAGAACGTGGGAGGCTGCCTGCGCCAGCCCTCCGGCGGCCCTACCATGAACGTCAAGGGCACCGCTGCCGGCGGCGGCAACGCCCTGCTGATCCCCATGACTGAGTTTTCATTGGGCCTGACCGGCGACATCAACGACATCATGAACGCCCACAATCTGGCCATGACAGCGCTGAACGCCCGCATGCAGCACGAGCGGAACTACGACGATGCCAAGCTGGCCCAGCGCGGCCTGCGCCGTCTGGACATCGATCCGGAGCGGGTGCAGTGGAGCTTTGTGCTGGACTTCTGCTGTCAGGCGCTGCGGAGGATGCGCATCGGCCTGGGCGAGGGAAAGATGGACGGCTACCCCATGGACACCTGCGCCAACATCGCCGTTAGCTCCGAGCTGATGGCCATTCTGGCGGTGGCGCGGGATCTGCCGGATCTGCGCCGCCGCATTGGCGACATCGTGCTGGCCTACGACCGGCAGGGCCGCCCTGTCACCACCGAGGATCTGGAGGTGGCGGGTGCCATGACGGCCTGGATGCGCAATACGATAAATCCCACCCTGTGCTACACCGTGGAGCACCAACCGGTGCTGGTCCACGCGGGGCCCTTCGCCAACATCGCCATCGGCCAGTCCTCGGTGATCGGGGACCGGCTGGGCACAAAGCTGTTCGACTATCACGTCACCGAGTCCGGCTTCGCCGCCGACATCGGGTTTGAGAAGTTCTGGAACGTGAAGTGCCGTCTGTCCGGCCTGAAGCCGGATGTGTCGGTGCTGGTGGCCACCGTCCGCGCCCTGAAGATGCACGGCGGCGGGCCGGAGGTGATACCAGGCCGTCCGCTGCCGGACGCCTACACAAAAGAGGACCTGACCCTGCTGGAGCGGGGCTGTGCCAACCTGCTGCACCACGTGAACATCATCCGCAAGTCCGGTGTCACGCCGGTGGTGTGCCTGAACCGATTCTATACCGATACGGATCTGGAGCTGGCGCTGGTACGCCGCGTCTGCGAGGAGCACGGCGTGCGCTGCGCCGTGTCCGACCACTGGCGCTATGGCGGCGCGGGGGCAGAGGAGCTGGCGCGGGCTGTGCTGGAGGCGTGTGAGGAGCCGTCGGAGCTGAAGCTGCTGTACCCCGATGACATGCCTCTGCGCCAGCGGGTGGAGCGCATCGCCAGGGAGGTCTACGGCGCGGACGGCGTGGACTGGTCGCCGCTGGCGGCGGAAAAGGCCGCGCGGTTTGAGAGCGACCCCAAGTATGCGGATTTCTGTACCATGATGGTCAAGACACACCTCTCCCTGTCCCACGACCCCACGAAGAAGGGGGTGCCCACCGGCTGGCGTCTGCCGGTGCGGGATGTGCTGGAGTACAGCGGCGCACGGTTTCTGTGCCCCGTGGCCGGCGGTATCTCCATGATGCCCGGTACCGGCTCCGACCCCGCCTACCGCCGCATCGATGTGGATACGGCCACCGGCGCGGTGACGGGCCTGTTTTAAGAGAGGAGCGCTTTTATGGACGATACGATGCGGAGCTGCCGCGAATTTACAGCGGTGCTGTCCTCCGCAGCTCCCGCGCCCGGGGGCGGCGGGGCGGCGGCACTGACCGCCGCCGTGGGCACGGCACTGTGCGGCATGGTGGCCAACCTTACCACGGGGAAAAAAGCCTACTTAGCGGTAGAAAGTGATATACAGCAATTGCTGTCAACTACAAATGCTTTACAGGAAAAGCTGCTGGATCAGGTGGCTGCGGACGCGGAGGGATTCCTGCCGCTGGCGGCGGTATATGCCCTGTCCAAGGACGCGCCTGACCGTGCGGCAAAGCTGGTGCAGGCATCGGAGACGGCCTGTGCCGTGCCGCTGCGGATCATGGAGCTGTGCGTGGATGCGCTGGCCGCTGCGGGGCGTCTGGCGGACATTGGCTCCCGTCTGGCGGTGTCCGATGCCGGGTGCGCCGCCGCCATTCTGGGCGGAGCATTGCGGGCGGCGTCCCTGAACGTGCTGGTGAATACCAAGGCCATGGGCGCGGCGGGCGCACCGCTGACGGAGCGGTGCCTTGCCCTGCTGGCCAGGGGCGAAGCGGCGTCTGACGCCGTATTCAAGCAGGTGAAGGACCGCCTGCTGTAAGGAGGAACGGCCTATGGCAAGACTATTGACGGGCAGAGAAGCGGCGTCGGCCCTGACCGAAGAACTGAAAGGGCGCACGGCATTGCTGGCGCGGCAGGGAGTGACGCCGAAGCTGGTGATCCTGCGCTGCGGCGAGAACGAAGCGGACGGCGCGTACCTGCGGGGCGCACTGAAACGCGGCGCACTGTGCGGCGTAGAGGTCGAGGTCCGTACCTTGCCGGATACGGCATCGCGGCAGCAGCTGCTGGACGCCATCGATGCTGTCAACGCAGACAGCACCGTCCACGGATGTTTGCTGCTGCGGCCCCTGCCGCCCCATCTGCGGGACGCGGAGCCGGAGATCTGTGACCGGCTGCTGCCGGAAAAGGATGTGGATGGCATGACCGGCACCTCCGCCGCCGGTGTGTATCTGGGCCGGCCTTTGGGCTTCGCCCCCTGCACGGCGGAGGCGGTGACGGTACTGCTGGAGCATTACGGCGTGGCCTGCTTCCGTAAACTGCTGCACTTAAAAGAGATTATATTTACGAACAAACAAAATTCCATTGCCAACGATGAATTATACCGTAATCCCCAAATCAATCGTCACGTTTCAGACGGGCAACAGTAAACCCGCCGATGTTTATGTGTGAGTTGTCATTAAATGCTGCTCCAACCACAAGACGAACATTTCCCATGTAACAGAAGAAAAGCTATCCCTGCTTACTGGATTGGATGAACGCTCCATTAGAAGGAGTATTAAACGCTTAAAAGACGCAGGTTATCTTACCGTACAGACCTCTACCGTTAAAGAAGATGCAGACAGAGGATTTATAAAACGGAACATGTATCATATAAAGCCAGAAAAGAGCAACTATTTCTTCCTCGATAACAGTTACTTTAAGAG
>OJMK01003221.1_pt1 | contig 10113 bp, 7 predicted proteins | sample 1597201 | NCBI WGS metagenome assembly OJMK01 (sample SAMEA2452125, study PRJEB22498) | human gut metagenome | reverse complement strand
CGTTTTGCACGATTTACTTGTGGACCAGATGGCGCACCAGCGTATTCCACGGCGATGACCAGCAGGTACGATGCCGAATGCTTCATCCCGGCTCCCGGTGCGGCTACGTGTTTGGGCTGGTGCTGTCTGTGATCGTATTCGTGCTCCCCTCCTTCTTTCTGAAGGAGGGGAGCACCTTTCGTAAGTAGCGACGTGTCGACTTGGTGGCCGTCATGTTCGGCTACGCTTTTGTGCGTACAACGGACGGGTTGTACGTGTATTTGATGAAAAACGATACGTTATACGATTAACGGCGTGTCGCGATGTGGGTGATTCCGGTGTTCTGCAAGAACGACAGTATGGAGCCGAAGTTTACGTTTGCGACGCTGGGGGGACTGGTTGATGAGAGCGCTAACTATTGAGATAAACGATTAACGTTTGACATTAAACGATTAACGATTTATAGTGTTAATCACCGCAAAGAAACAACCACAAAGCAAGTGGCTGACGGGGTCGTACCGGTGCGTCTTACATCGGTGCGAGGAGGAAACATCAAGGAAGAAGGAGCCTAATCATGGCACGAAGAAGTGTTCGCCTGTTGGCATCAATAGCTGCAGTCGCGACTATGGTCACGACGTTTGCCGCCTGCGGCAACAAGCAGGCCACCACGGACGAGAACGGCAAGCCGATCGTCAATATTCTGGTTCGTCGCAACGTGACCGACCATCCGATGCAGGACACCCAGTACACCAAGGATCTGGAAGCCGCCTGCGACTGCACCATCAAGTGGCAGGAAGTCGCCGACAACGCTTGGGGTCAGCAGAAGAGCGCCAAGATGGCCGCCGGTGAATTCCCGGACATTGGCTTGAGCTTGTTCAGCATGGTGGATGCGGCCAAGTACAGCACCTACTTCGAGGATCTCAAGCCGCATCTGGATAAGATGCCGAACGTCAAGAAGTTCCTCAAGGCCCAGCCGGGCGCTGCGAAGTACGTTACCGATGGCACCAAGATCGCCATGCTGCCCTCCGACCGCGGCAAGGGTTACGAGGTTTCCGGCACTCACATGTTTATCAACAAGACCTGGCTGGACAAGCTGGGACTCCAGATGCCGACCACTTGGGACGAGCTCGAGAACGTGCTCGATGCATTCAAGACCCAGGATCCGAACGGCAACGGCAAGGCCGATGAGGTGCCGATGAATATCCGCAGCCTCGGCTTCGGCCTGTGGAGCCCTCTGGCGCTGATGAACTCCGAAGGCGTGGTCACCTCCTTCATGGGCGGCGGCGCTTCCGAACAGGGCTATTATGTGGACAACGGCAAGGTTAAGAGCTATTACACCTCCGACGCGCTCAAGGACGTCGTCTCCTACCTGCACGGACTCATGGCCAAGGGCCTTATCCCGAAGGATGTGCTCACCCGCGACGCCTCGCAATACACTTCGCAGACCGTCAGTGACGGCAAGACCGCGCTGACCGGCGTCTCCTTCGGTTGGTCCAACTACTCCGAATACGGCAACGCGCTTGGCGACCAGTACGTCACCCTGCCGCCGCTGAAGAAGGACGCCTCCACGCCCGACTCCCAGGTCAAGTGGGATTATTCCCAGGACGCCTGCCGCTGGGCCTACTCCGGTTCCGGCCTGACCGTCAACCCGAACGCAGCCAACCAGGACGCCATCTACAAGGTGATCGACGCCATGTACGGCGAGAAGCTTTCCGTGGCTGGATTCTTCGGCTCTATTCCGGATATCGTCTCCGATGACGGCGACCACCAGTACACCATCGACAAGGCTAAAGCCTACGCCGATTATCCTGACACCCGTGCCATCGCATTGCAGGACCGCTTCGGTGGCTGGATCCGCGACGACGTGAAGATGGTCAATGACACCAACGCCGATCAGGTCACCGCATCCGATCTGGCCGTACGTGAAGCACGCAACCGCGTCGACGGCATCAAGGACGTAGTGCCGATCTACGTGCGCCCCGACACCGAGGACTCCAACACCCTGCAGAACAACAACACCGCCATCTCCAACTACGCGAACAACCAGATCGCGAAGTGGGTCCAGAAGGGCGGCATCGACAAGGAATGGGATGCCTACGTGAAGAAGGTGTCCGAACCGACCCTCGGTCTCGACGCCAACATCAAGATTTGGCAGAAGTGGTACGACAAGTACACCAAGTAGCCAAGTAATACCGCGGGGTCCATCGCACGGGTTCGTTTCTCTCCCGTGACTGCCGCCGGACCCCGCATTTTTGTTCCCTAGCAATCATCCTAAATTGGAGACCAACATGAGTGCACAAACATCGCAAGGCGTTGCTGCACGGACCGTGGCGATGGAAGCGGCTCCCGACCGCAAGAAACCAGGTCTGCTCGATCGCATCGCCGACCACTTCCGCCGCTACTGGCAGCTGTGGATCCTCACCGCTCCCGCCCTGTTCTTCGTCGGCCTGTTCGCCTACGTGCCGATGTGGGGCATCCAGCTTGCCTTCCGCGAGTTCGACCCGACCAAGGGCCTGACCGGCGGCAAGTTCGTAGGGCTCAAATATTTCAACGAGTTCTTCCATAACCCGCTCTTCGGCGAGATCATGACCAACACCGTCCGTATCTCCCTGTGGACGCTGGTCATGGGCTTCATCTTCCCGATCATTCTGGCCCTGCTCATCAACCAGATCGGCTCGAAGAAGATCAAGGGCTTCGTGCAGACCGTCACCTACATGCCGCACTTCATCTCCGTGGTGGTCATCGTCTCGATGCTCAACATCTTCCTGTCCCCGGGCTCCGGCATCCTGGGCCGCTTCTTCGGCGACGAATCGCTGATGGGCTCCACCAGCGCCATCACCGCCGTCTACTGGATCTCCGAAGTCTGGCAGCACGTCGGCTGGAACTCCATCATCTACCTGGCCGCGCTCGCCGGCGTGGACACCTCGCTGTACGAGGCCGCGAAGATCGATGGCGCCGGCCGTCTGCAACTGATCCGTTACGTCGACCTGCCGGCGATCATGCCGACCTGCGCAATCCTGCTCATCATGAACATGGGTTCCGTGCTCAACGTGGGTTTCGACAAGATCTACCTGATGCAGAATTCGCTGAATATGCCGGCCACCGAGGTCATCGCGACCTACACCTACAAGATCGGTATTATTAACGGCCAGTATTCGTATTCGACCGCCATCGGCCTGTTCAATACCTTGGTCAACTTCGTCTTCCTGATCACCGCGAACGCGATCGCCAAGCGCGTTTCCGATACGAGCATTTTCTAGGAGGCAGTCATCATGTCTGCAACAACAACCGGGGCCGTTGCCCAAAGCAAGAACGATATTCCCTGGAACAAGCATGTACGTCAGAAGAAAACGCCAGGTGATCTGGCCGTCGACTTCGTCATCGTGCTGCTTCTGGTGTTCACCGTGGTCGCAGTGCTCTACCCCCTGTGGTTCGTGGTCATCGCATCGTTCTCCGACCCGAATGCCGTGGCCGGCGGCGAAGTGACCCTGCTGCCCAAAGGCGTGACCTTCGTCGGGTATGCGAAGGTGTTCGCCAACCATCGCATCTGGCAGGGCTATCTCAACACGATCATCTACTCGGTGGTCGGCACCGCGGTCAACATGGCCGTGACCATCCCCTGCGCCTTCGCGCTGTCCCGCCGCGAATTCAAGCCGCGCCGCGTCATCATGTTCCTGTTCACCGTCACCATGTTCATCAGCGGCGGCCTGATTCCGAACTATTTGCTGTACAAAGCCCTCGGCATCAACAACACCATGTGGGTGTTCATCCTGCCCGGCGCTGTCTCCGTATACAACGTGATCGTGGCGCGCTCCTTCTTCGAAACCTCCATTCCGGAGGAACTGCATGATGCTGCGCAGATCGACGGCCTGAGCTACTTCGGCTACTTCTTCAAGATCGTGCTGCCGTTAAGCTCCGCCATCCTCGCCGTCATCGGCCTGTACTACTTCGTCGGCCACTGGAACGACTTCATGACAGGCTTGATCTACATCACCGACGACACAAAGCAGCCGTTGCAGGTGGTCTTGCAGCAGTTGCTGCTGGTGGCACAAGGCACCGGTACGAACGTCAACGCCGCGGCCCAACAGCAGGCGGCCGACCAGATCAAGTTCGGCATCATCATCGTCTCCACCCTGCCTCTGCTGGTGCTGTACCCGTTCCTGCAGAAGTACTTCAACAAGGGCGTCATGCTCGGCGCCGTCAAGGGCTGATTGAAAGGGATTCGCCATGCTCGCTCGTTTTTCCGTGGCCTATGAACGGTTCTGCCGTCTGCTGCTCACGATCTTCGTGGTGAACATCGCCATGCTCGTGCACACACTGCTGGGTGCCGTGGTGCTGGGATTCTTCCCATCCTGCGCCGCCGCGCAAACCACGTTCCGCACGTGGCTGCGTGCTGAGGATCGGTCGATGCGTGCCAAGGAAGTATGGGGCATCTTCCACGGCGCATGGAAAAACGAGCTCAAGCAGGCGAATCTCTTCGGCTGGCCGTTGGCCGTATGCTGGGTGGTGCTTGCCACTACACTGACAGGATATCTGGCAGAAGTGAACTGGCATTTGCCGTTTTTGGTCTATCTGTTTCCTTTTGTATCCGTTTTCCTTACTCGTTATCTGAAAAAAGATCTCTCCAATTATCATTCCTCTGATGATATTCCAGCCGATACTGTCAGGGAAATGGGTAAGCGGGGAATTAATGTCAAGGCTTTGGTCAAGCTGATGGCTTTTTACGGATTGGCTACTTATCTGGTGATTATTATTAGTTTCAATCTGCCTTTCCTGATGGAAGAATATGGACTGTCCAGTGGTAGGGCAGGCATCTTGATATCTTTGTTTTTTCTCGCTATTATGGCACCGGGTTTTGTCTTGAATAAGATAGTGCAGGTCTTGGGCCGTCGTATCTATATGGTTTGTTTGTTGATGATAGCCTGCGGAATGGGGATTATTCTGCTTAGTCGTTCCGAAATACTGATTGCTTTGGGATGTATTCTGAACGGGCTTTCATACGGTATTATCCAACCGTTGATTTATGATAAGACTTCTGATGTGGCGGTTCCTCACAAAGTGACGTTGGCACTTGCTTTTGTCATGGCGATGAATTATGTGGCCATACTGCTTTGTCCGTTTATTGTGGATGCTTTTCAGAATCTGTTCCATTCTCATTCGCAAACCTTTGCCTTCTGGCTTAATCTGATGGTAGCCTTGATGGGGATGTTTATTGTGATGAAGCAGGAAAAACTGAGTTTATAAGAAAAATACCCACGTAATAACAGCATGAAGTATGAATAGACAAGTTGAAGCAAACCTTAGCATGGTTGTCTCCAAAGCGTTGGGAGGCCTTAATATGAACGCACTGAAGTATCTTTTACCTTTGTGGATAGCTCCTGTGACAGGGGTTACTTTCCGATTGGTATTTGGGGCCGCCGCTTTTTGGCTTATTGATATATTTTGCAAGCCCGAAAACTCCACTATCCGTCAGAAATGGCAGCTCTTTATTTTAGGGGCTTTAGGTATTTATGGATATATGTTTTTTTATTTGTTGGGTATCAGTAAGACTACTCCGGTTTCCAGTTCTATTTTTGTCAGTTTGGAGCCTATATGGGTATTCATTATCTCTGTATTGTTTTATAAGGAAAAAGTAACCTGGATGAAAGTGCTTGGCATTGGAATGGGATTGGGAGGAGCTGTTCTATGCATATTCACACAACCTAGTGACGATCTTGCCTCCAATGCTCCGTTAGGTAATTTGATGTGTTTGGCCAGTTCATTGGTTTATGCCGTCTATCTTGTTTTCAGTAACCGTCTGTTAAAAGGAGTGGGAGATATGACGATGTTAAAATATACTTTTTTAGGGGCGGCTGTTATGGCTGTTGTTGTCAATACGATTTATGGTTTTGATGCTCCTATACTGAAAATGTCACTTTTCTCTACGCCTATGTTGGTCTTGCTTTTTGTTTTGGTATTTCCTACCACCATTAGTTATTTATTACTTCCTCTCGGGCTGAAATATCTGAAAACGACATTAGTAGCCATTTACGGGTATTTAATATTGATTGTTGCTACGGTGACTTCTTTTGTTTTGGGGCAGGATCGCTTCTCATGGACACAGTTGGCGGCGATTGTTCTTATTTGTGCCAGTGTTTATCTGGTGGAAGTAGCCGAGAGCAATAAACAGATTACGTCGAAATTAAAATAAGACAGCAGATAAGGAGTGTCAAAATGAAAACGATAGTGCTGCCGGGGCTTTTACATATTTCCTTGAGTGTGAACTCTGTCGACAAGTGAAAAGGAGAACAAAGAGAAAAGAATACAATTTTACGTTGTATGTGAGTGTAAGGAATCAATTTTATTTGTAGCTTTGCACCCAATTTAAAAACAAGAGTGTTATACCTATGCTACAATTAGATGCAATATACAAAGCGGCTCATGTCCTGAAAGAGGTTGTCCGTCGCACTGATTTGATTTATGCTCCTCAGATAAATCCTGAGAGTACAGTTTATCTGAAGCCCGAAAACCTGCAACTCACAGGATCGTTTAAAGTGCGTGGTGCTTATTACAAGATTTCCCAATTGTCCGATGAAGAAAAGGCGAGAGGCGTGATAGCCTGTTCTGCCGGTAATCATGCGCAAGGGGTGGCATTGGCTGCCACTAAGTGCGGTATCAAGTCGTTGATTTGTCTTCCGGAAGGAGCGCCTATATCTAAAGTTGAGGCTACGAAGCATTATGGGGCGGAAGTTTGTTTGGTTCCGGGAGTCTATGATGATGCTTATCAGAAAGCCCTGCAATTGCGTGATGAAAAGGGATATACTTTTGTTCATCCCTTTGATGACGAGAACGTGATAGCCGGACAAGGTACTATCGGTTTGGAATTATTGGAGGAAATGCCGGATGTGGAGGTAGTCATTGTTCCCATTGGTGGGGGAGGACTGATTTCGGGAGTGGCTTATGCGTTGAAGGCTTTGAAACCATCTGTCAAGGTATATGGCGTACAGGCGTTGGGTGCGGCCAGTATGGCAAATTCTATTCTTCATTCGCGTATTGAGCGTCTTCACTCTGTTTCCACTTTTGCCGATGGAATCGCGGTGAAAGAGCCGGGAACAAATACTTTTGACTTGGTAAATCAGTATGTGGACGGAGTTGTAACTGTGACTGAGGACGAGATTGCCGCAGCTATTCTGGCATTGATAGAACGCCAGCGGATTGTTGCAGAGGGGGCGGGAGCTGTGTCTGTTGCCGCAGCCATGTTCAATAAAGTACCGGTAAAGGGTAAGAAAACTGTCTGCCTGGTGTCCGGAGGCAATATTGATGTGACGATATTGAGCCGTGTCATCAGTCGCGGTATGGCGAAGTCGGGACGTACCTATGCAGTAACTTTGGACTTGATAGACAAGCCGGGGCAGCTGTTGGGAGTCAGCAAAATTGTCGCAGAGCAGGGAGGAAATGTAATTTCTGTACATCATGAGCGAAATAGTGAGAGTGCAGATGTCACCGGATGTGCCCTTCGTGTCGTTATGGAAACCAGAAACGAGGAACATATAGCATCCATTCGTCAAAAACTGTTGGATGCAGGCTATGTGATAATGAAATAAATTATATACCTTACAAGTAGAAAGGAGGAAAATTAAATATTTCTTCCTTTTCTTGCTTCTAATTTTAATTTCTCCACACAAAAAATCGATTTTTATAGTGAAAATATCATTTTATACTTCTTAGAATCCAATTAAAGTCGTACATTTGTCGCAGTTTTGTAATGTAGAGTTTGCAAAAATGACCGATATAATCAAACATCGTGGTATTGTGGAAAACATTGAAGGTTCTCACGTGCGGGTGAGAATCGTACAAACTTCTGCCTGTTCGGCTTGTAGTGTGAAAGGGCATTGCAATGCATCTGAAAGTAAAGAGAAACTGATTGATGTTTTTGACATGAAGGCATCTTCTTACCGCATAGGTGAGGAGGTGATGATTTATGGTACTACTTCCATGGGGATGCAAGCCGTATTGCTGGCTTTTGGTATCCCTTTCTTGGTATTGCTGATTACTTTATTTATTTCCATGCGTCTTACGGGGGGGGATGAGTTAAGGTCGGCGCTTGTTGCTTTGTCAGCCTTGCTCCCGTATTACCTTATTATATATGTATGCAGGAATAAGTTGAGCAAGAAGTTTTCATTTACGCTTGAACCAATAAAAAATAATTAATAAATAACTAACTAAAATTTATGGATTTAATTCTGGTTGCAGTAATTTCGTTGGGAGCGATTGGCTTGATTGCCGCGGTAATCTTGTATGCCGCTTCTAAGAAGTTTGCTGTGTATGAAGATCCGCGGATTGCCAAGGTGAGCGAAGTGCTTCCTCAGGCGAATTGCGGTGGATGTGGTTATCCCGGTTGCTCTGGTTTTGCCGGTGCCTGCGTGAAGGCTGCCGATGCCGGTTCACTGGAGGGTAAGTTATGTCCGGTTGGTGGTGCTCCGGTAATGGAGAAAGTAGCTGCCATTTTGGGATTGGAAGCCGTTGCTGCTGAACCGAAAGTTGCGGTGGTAAGATGTAACGGTAGTTGTGAAAATCGCCCTCGTACTGCTCTGTACGACGGAGCTAAATCGTGTGCCATCGCTCATGCCACTTCAGGTGGTGAGACGGGTTGTACATTCGGTTGTCTGGGTTGTGGTGATTGTGTGGAAGCGTGTCAGTTTGATGCTATTCACATGAATCCTGAAACCGGTCTTCCGGAAGTGGACGAAGAAAAATGTACAGCTTGTGGGGCTTGCAGCAAAGCTTGTCCGCGTAAGATCATTGAAATTCGTCCGAAAGGAAAGAACAACCGCCGCGTAGTGGTGATGTGTGTGAACAAGGATAAGGGAGCTGTTGCCAACAAAGCTTGCAAGGCTAGTTGTATTGGTTGTGGAAAGTGTGTGAAAGTGTGTCCGTTCGAAGCCATTACGTTGGAAAATAATTTGGCATACATTGATCCGGCTAAGTGTAAGTCTTGCCGTAAATGCGAATCGGAATGTCCGAAAGGGGCTATCCAAGCTATCAATTTCCCGCCACGTAAACCGAAAGTAGAAGTGCCGGCTGGTGAGGCTGCTGCAAAACCTGCTGTAAAAGTAGAGGCTTCAAAGGTGGAAACTCCGAAAGCGGAAGCGGTGAAAGCTGAGGCTCCGAAAACGGAAGCATAATCAAAATTCAAAGTAAGTAAAAATTAAAAAGATATAACAGTGAAGACATTTAGAATTGGTGGAGTACATCCAGCAGAAAATAAATTGTCAGCAGGCAAAGCCATTGAAACACTTGCACTTCCTAAGCAAGCGGTATTTCCTTTGTCACAGCATATCGGTGCTCCTGCTACTGCCATCGTGAAAAAAGGCGATGTGGTGAAGGTAGGTACGAAGATTGCTGAGGCGGGTGGCTTTGTTTCAGCAGCCATCTTCTCGTCTGTATCCGGTAAAGTGAACAAGGTAGACGCCGTAATCGATGCTAGCGGTTACCGCAAGCCGGCTATCTTTATCGATGTGGATGGTGACGAATGGGAAGAATCAATAGACCGCAGTTCGACATTGGTGAAAGAGTGTGCTCTCACACCCGAAGAAATCGTTGCTAAAGTGAAAAATGCAGGTGTAGTAGGTATGGGCGGTGCTTGTTTCCCTACTCATGTGAAACTTTCTCCTCCTCCGGGCTGCAAGGCGGAATGTGTAATTATCAATGCTGTAGAATGTGAGCCTTACCTCACTGCCGATCATCGTTTGATGCTGGAAAAGGCAGACGAAGTACTGGTGGGTGTAAGCATCCTGATGAAAGCTGCAAAAGTGACCAAGGGATATATCGGTATTGAAAATAATAAACCGGATGCTATTAAGTTGATGACTGAAAAGGCTGCTCAGTATCCCGGTATAGAGGTAGTTCCTTTGCAGGTGAAATATCCGCAAGGTGGTGAGAAACAGTTGATAGATGCTGTGATCGGTCGCCAGGTTCCTGCTCCTCCCGCTATTCCTATCAATGTGGGTGCGGTAGTTCAGAATGTAGGTACTGCATTTGCCGTTTATGAAGCCGTTCAGAAAAACAAACCTTTGTTTGAACGTATCGTGACTGTTACGGGTAAGTCTGTCAAGAATCCCTCCAACTTCCTCACCCGTATGGGTACCCCGATGA
>OJMK01003217.1_pt1 | contig 10123 bp, 10 predicted proteins | sample 1597201 | NCBI WGS metagenome assembly OJMK01 (sample SAMEA2452125, study PRJEB22498) | human gut metagenome | reverse complement strand
GGGAAAAACGGATGAAAGTCGCTCCCTCCCCCTACTTTATCGCATTTTCTGCAAGTGCCGTTCGTATAAAGGGGCGGACGAAACGAATCTCTGTCGCATGCCGAATCAATTACCGAGCTTCTGCTTGAAATACTCGATCGTCTTTTGCAGGCCCCGTTCGAGTTCGACGGAAGGGCTCCAGCCGCCGAGCCGCCGGGTTGCGAGTGAGATATCCGGTTTTCGTTGCTTCGGGTCGTCGCTTGGCAGTGGGTTGAAGACGATCTCGGATTTCGAGCCGGTCAGCCGGATGACCCTCTCGGCGAGCTCGAGCATCGTGAATTCGTCCGGATTTCCGGTATTCACAGGACCGGTGAAATCGTCTTCGGTCGCCATCATGCGTATCATCGCCTCGATCAGGTCGTCCACATACTGGAAGCTCCGGGTTTGAGTGCCGTCGCCATAGATCGTGATGCTCTCGCCGCGAAGCGCCTGAACGATGAAATTCGAGACGACCCGTCCGTCGTTGGGATTCATTCTGGGCCCATAGGTGTTGAATATCCGGATGATTTTGATCCGTACTCCGTTCTGGCGGTGATAGTCCATAAAGAGAGTTTCGGCACAGCGCTTTCCCTCGTCGTAGCACGACCTCAGTCCGATAGGGTTCACATTGCCCCAATATGTCTCTACCTGCGGATGCACCATAGGATCGCCGTATACCTCGCTGGTCGAAGCCTGCAAGATTTTGGCCTTGGTGCGTTTGGCCAGCCCGAGCATATTGATGGCTCCCATGACCGAGGTTTTCAGGGTCTTGATCGGGTTGTACTGGTAGTGCACGGGCGATGCGGGGCAGGCGAGGTTGTATATTTCGTCGACTTCGGCATGGTACGGCTCGATGATATCGTGGCGTACCAGTTCGAAATGGTCGTTTTCCAGCAGGTGGCGGATATTGTCCTTACTGCCGGTGAAATAGTTGTCCATGCAGATGACGTCGTGCCCTTCGCGCAATAACCGCTCGCAAAGGTGCGAGCCGATAAACCCGGCTCCTCCGGTTACGAGTATTCTCTTCATACGAACTTTTATTACTGTTTATTTCCGATCCGGGTATACGCGAATCCTTTGTTCCGGAGCTCATTCCGATCGTATATGTTCCGGCCGTCGACGATCAGGTTTCCTCGCATGGCTTGGCGGACAACGTTCCAGTCGGGCAGCCGGAACTGCTTCCATTCGGTCACCAGCGCAATGGCGTCGGCTCCTTCGGCGGCTTCGTAAATGTTACGGCAGTAGACAACCCGGTCCCCTATTTTTCTGCGCGCCTCATCCATGGCGATCGGATCGAAAGCCCGGACGGTCGCTCCGGCTTCGAGCAGCCTGTCGATAATGACCAGCGCCGGGGCCTCGCGCATATCGTCGGTTTCGGGTTTGAATGCGAGTCCCCACAGGGCAATCACTTTTCCGTTCAGATCAGCGCCCAGCGCCTCTTTGAGTTTATCCGCCACGATCACTTTCTGAGTCTCGTTAACCGCCTCGACGGCCTCGATGACGCGCATCGGGTATCCGTTTTGCCGTCCGGTATGGCACAGCGCCTTGACATCTTTCGGAAAGCATGACCCGCCGTATCCGCAGCCGGCATAGAGAAAGCGGCTTCCGATACGATCGTCGGCTCCCATGCCCTTGCGTACCATATCGACATTCGCGCCGATACGCTCGCAGAGGTTGGCGATGTCGTTCATAAAGCTGATGCGGGTAGCGAGCATGGCATTGGCCGCGTACTTGGTCATCTCGGCCGACGATACGTCCATAAACAGAATTGGAAAACCGTTGAGTAGAAACGGTTTGTAAAGACGCTCCATCAGCGTGCGTGCCTGTTGGCTGTCCACTCCGACTACCACGCGGTCGGGGTTCATGAAATCCTTGATGGCCGCACCTTCCTTGAGAAATTCGGGATTCGAGGCTACGTCGAAAGGTATGTTCACACCGCGTTTTTCGAGTTCTTCCCGGATGGCGGCTTTTACTTTCTGTGCCGTGCCGACGGGTACGGTGCTTTTGGTTACCAGCAGGGTATAGCGGTTGATTTTATGTCCGAACGTTCGCGCTACGTCCAGCACATAATGCAGATCGGCGCTGCCGTCCTCGTCCGGCGGGGTTCCCACGGCGCTGAAAACGATTTCGACTTTGCCGAGAACCGAGGTAAGATCGGTCGTGAAATGGAGACGTCCTTCACGGACGTTTTTTTTGACAAGTTCCTCGAGTCCCGGCTCATAAATCGGCATGATGCCGTTGTTGAGTTTATCGATCTTTTCGGTGTCGATATCCACGCAAGTAACATTCGTGCCCATTTCGGCAAAACAGGTTCCCGTGACCAAACCGACATATCCGGTTCCTACGATTGCAATGTTCATATTAGCTGATTTGTTTGATGCTCGCCTGGAATGGTCCCCGCATGCCCAAAAGTCCCCCCCCCCGCGCTACATCGAAATTTCCCCGCCAAGCCGGTCCCCGGCGGGCCGTCCCGGTCCATACTTCCGCATGATCCGTTAACGGCTTGCGCAGGGTCTTCGGCGGGCAGGCGGGTTCGATTATCCTCGGCCCTGTCCTTTCAATGCTTCGATGCAGGCCCTGTTGGCACGCCTTCGCTCACGATCTATGATCCATCCCCATTTATTGAAATACTTGACAAGGCTGCCGATGTGGATCAGCAGCATTTTCCCGTTTTTACGCGAAGCGGCCTCGTGGGCATGTACGACGACCGCATCGGGACAGTACACGGTACGGGTAATGCGGTGGATACGACGCGAAAAATCGATATCCTCGGCGTACATGAAATAGCGCTCGTCGAAAAGCCCCGTCTCTTTCAGCGTCCCGATTCTCAAGAACATGAAGCAACCTGAAAGAAAGGGTACGTTCATCTCGCGGTCGTAACCGGTAAAGCGCAGTTCAAAACGTTCCCTGCTCGACTTAAGGAAGCCGGCGGGTAGGAATCTCCGCAGGATCAGGTCGAAAGGTGTGGGCAACAGCTTGCACAGATACTGCGTCTCGCCGTCGGGATACACGGTCTTAGGGGCGACCAGGCCGGCATCTGGGTGCCGATCCATATAGGCGGCGAGGATTTCGATCACGCCCTCGCCGAACCAAATGTCCGGATTGACGATCACATGATAGTCGGCTCCCGCCTCGACGGCCTCGCGCATCGCGATGTTATGCGCTCCGCCGTATCCGATGTTAGCGCTGTGGATATAACGAATACGTCCCGATATTCTTTCCAAAAGACGCAGCGCGTCGTTCGACGAGTTATCGACGACGTATATTTTCGCGACCGGACTTTTCAATAGGCAGTCCAGCACTTTCCCGATTTCGGAATAGGAATGGTGGTAAGCGACGACCGATGCGGTAATCATAAACGTACTTCGGTGATTTTATTGGGTTCGCTGAGTGTCTGGCGAATATCCCCACGAGGTATATTCCACCGGCGATAATCTGTAAACAAGAAAAGAGCGCCGTTTTCAGGACGTATGACGGCAAGGCGATAGCCGAGACGAAGAACGAGACGGGAAAGAGCGACTTCCCCTTTTCGGATAAGCAGGAGCTTGTGTCCGATTCCGGCACCAGGAAAACGATTCTGGTTGGACGCAACGATCTCCCGCAAGACAGAAGTGGTGGTCAGAAGGAAAAAGCTTTGCAAATGAGGGGTGAAATTATTGCGCACTAAAGACTGGAACATGCGGGTACAATAAGAAATACCCAACATGCCTATTTCAGGATGCCGCTCCATGCAACGAATATAGCTTTCTAAAAAATCGTTTTGGGCGGCGTTGACCGAGCTGTTGGTCAGGATGACATAGGCATCGGGCTTATTCTTAATGCGATCGAAGAAAGCCGCATACCCTGAAAAATCCATTCCTTTGTTGCATGATAGAATCAAATGATCTGTTCTGTTACGAATTGCCGAAAGGTCGGGATGTCGGTCCGCAGCGGAGAGAGTTACAGTCAACTCAACCCGTCCCGAGGCCCTATATGGAGAGAAACGTTCCAATTGAGCCTCCAGACCGCAATCGAATGTCGCCCCATGCTTGATCGTTTTCTGGCGGCGCATCGGATAACCTCCCCATTCATGTACACAGACATATACCTGCTTCGAAGCAACCGGCGGACGTCTGCGCAGAGGAGGTCCCGCCGTTTTTCTCCGCTTTTTTAAAACCTCTCTTGCCGACAGCCATGGCAGGCATATCAGTTCGCTAACGAGCAGCGCGTAAAATGCGATCGTATGCTTCAGCGAGCTTGCGTTGTTGCGTTTCATAGTCGTACTGTTCGACAGCCCATGAGCGATTTGCCGCGGCAACTCCCTCTACGTCCGCAGAATCAACGAATGCCGCGACGGCTCGCTCAATATCGGGCGCTTTCGGATCGATAAACAGATTGGCGGAATGGACGATTTCCCGCAGAATATCCAGATCGGGGCAAATCACGAGTAACCCGTAATACATTGCCTCGACGAACACGAGGCCGAACGACTCGCCTTTGGTGAGTAAAATGAACACGTCGTGTGTACTGTAATAAGCCGACGGGTTGTCCTGATACCCGGCCAACACGACCTGTTCGGCCAGTCCCCGGGAGAGGATCAGATGCTCGACCTGTCGCTTGTAAGGCTCGTTCTGCCCGTCACCCACAATGGTCAATCGTGCCGCGGGCTGATAGCGCAACAAGCGATCGAACAAGGTAATCAGCTCGAGCGTTCCTTTCGATGGATCTATTGAGCCGACACAAAGGTAGTTGTAACGATTTGAACGGGGCGGGCGAATAGAAGACGAGCTGTCAAGCAACTGCGGCGAAAGCCAGTTTCGGATAAGAATAGCCTTGTGCGGAACAAGCGCGTACCGCTTGATGGTATATCTGCTTACATGGATTGTCTGTCCGGACAAGAGTTCCACGCTCCACATCACGCATAGATGAAAGGCATAGACAACGGCTCGTTTTATTCCGCGATACCGGGCGGCTGCCTGAACGGGAAGGGTATGAATCGTCGGAACATGAGGAATCCCATGCAGACGGCACAACAGGCTGCAATAGAAGGATGCCTTGGGCTGATGGGAATGCACCAGATCGGGGCCAAACCGTCGGATTGCCCGCATAAGGCGTCGGCATTTTGTCGGAGTGATAGTCCACGAGAGCCATTCCACTGTCTCGACTTCGATACCTATCGCTTGTAAACGGGATATCAGCGGTCCGTTACGGAACGCGAGAACCCGAACGGCATGGGAACGGTGTTGGAAGCTAACCACATCGAACAGATGCTGCTCGCTACCGTAGCTATTAGGCCGGTCGATCACATAAAGTATGCGGCTCATTGCTGTTCGGCTTCTGCTTGTTGGTTGAGTCTTTCCCGCCCGGTACTGGGAAGATCGAAAATCCGGTGTACGAGGTAGTTCTGATAGGGCAGGTAGGATTTGGCATGAACTGATCCAAGCAACCACAGATTGCCTTGATAGAAAATGACCGCGATCAGCAGCATGGAAGCTATCAAACGATTCTTCGCTATACGGAGCGTATCCGGCAGCATGACTAAACCTGCTATCAGGCCGAAGATAAAATAATAGTTGATGCGGGAATTGAGCTCGATAGACTCCCACAACATTCCCCGGCAAAAAATGTATATGGCAAATAAGTTAAGAAGAATATTGGCATAAGGCGTCATACCGTCCAACAACTTTCGTCGTCGGATGATATAAACCAGACCTGCCATATAAAGCAGCAGCTTGGAATTGAGCCCCCATGCTTTTATACCCTCTTCCGACGTGTAAACACCCAACTTGTAAACGGCTCCCGCCCAAGGCAGTACCGGAACGATGAGTTTCTGCACGAGTATTTCGACAACCGGTATTCGTAGGGCAATCACCGTGAACCCAACCATGGTAGTCGTATATAACAGCCATGACGGGAACCTCCGGTTGACAATCCAGTACAACGGTAGTACGACGACTGCAGAAAGGTGAAACAGCGCCGCAATCAGAATGGTCGCCGCATAGCGGACGGTTTGCTGTTGCTGGATATAGCGTAGCGAGTAAATGAAGATACAGACGGCGATCGATTGCCTGATCCCGTTCATATCGAGCGTGAAGAAGCAAAACGTATAATAAGCCAGAATACAGGGAAATCGGTACCGGGGCAAATATTTGCCGATCGAGCCAAACAGCAACAGGTTCGTAACGAAAGCGATCAGAAAAAACATGATGTTGATGTCGGTTCCGATCGTCCTGAACAGCGAGTTCAGCAACATGTAGCCGATATCGGTCGTACCCAGATCCGAAGTGATTCCGCCCGCTTGCTGGGCTTTGCCCAATGTCGTTGTCGTGCGATAGAGCTCGTCGTAGGCAAAATAGTCGGTTCCCGTTTCGTAACGCCATCCTGCTGTGAACCAAAATAGCAGAAAAACGCTCCAATAAAGGAAGTCGCTTTTCCCTTTGTCGAACCCCGGTTGGGAAGACCATATCCAACAAAAAAGAATATAGGCGAAAATTGCCAGATAATATAACATGGCCCTCTCGAATACGTCAGATCATTCGGATCAGTTTGGCCGGTATGCCACCATATACGGCGTTGCTATGATACTCTCCACGCAGAACGACGCTTCCTGCCGCAATGACCGTCCCGTCTCCGATGCTCGCGCCGTCAAGTATAGTCGTTTTGGCTCCGATCCAACAATTGTTCCCGATCCGAATTCCTTCGTGTGTCAGTCCCTGTTCCCTGATAGGAGTTCGGGAATCCGAAAAAACATGATTCTCCGCATGCATGCTGACAAAATTCCCGATCAGCACGTCGTTTCCGATCGTGATACCGCCTACGCAACCGTAAAAGCCGTGCGTGCCAAGTCCCGAACGATCGCCTACGCTCAAACCTTGTCCGATGTTGCTGAGTGTGGAGGAACACTCGATAGTAGTCGATTGTCCCACGCTCACATTGTTTCCCAGTATGATGCCGTGCTCCGACAGAGCGTCCAGATAGGATCCGCGGTCGATTCTTACGTTTCGTCCTGTCCGCAGTTTTCGGGCGCAACGTATCTTGACACCGGCTCCCCTGTATAGTGGTCCGGTTTTGTGACAACAAGTCATCAGTCCTCTCGCCAGCATGCCTGCATTTCTCAGGCAAAGAGCCACCAAATAACCGGTCGGAATGACCGGATTGAGCGTATAAGGCTTCCCTTTGATTCGGGAGAGAACCTGGCTGATAACGGTTCTGATCATATTCGGATGCTGTATCGACCTATCTTGCGCTTTTAAACAGCCTGCCGCAGCCTTAGGATTCGAGGGCTGTTTTGAGCGTTTCGAGGAACCTGTTGCCATATTTCAGGTCGGGTTCCATGTAATTGCCTTCGGCCCATTCATTCCATGATTTGAGAAAGACTATCCGTTGCTCGGCAGGCTTTTCTGCAACGATGTCCAGTACGCGTGCAACGTGCACCCCAAACTTTTCGGGTGTGCCATGATCCAGCACGATACCTTCGGCGCCGCTTCGAGGAGTATGATCCCAACCCGAAAAGATAGACGGAATATATCGCAAATCCTTTTCCTGCTCGCCGACGAACCATGCCGAAGCGCGGCCGTAGTCGAATATGCGGGGATATCGGAGCCAATCGACCTGTATCCGCCCCCAGACTTTACGAGGCAAGGATCGCCCTAACCTTACACAATCTAGCAGCCGGTTCGTGTTGACCGCATCCAGTCCGAGAGAAAGCACCGACTTGCAGTCTTCGATGAATGCCTGCCCGACAAAATAGATTCCCGGCAGCCCGTTCTCCCGGGCAAGCCGCTGCCATAGCTCGACAAAAGCCTGCATGTCGGGATGCTGAAGCGGTTTGTAAACCATGAACAAAGGCTTCCCGTCCACGGTAATGTACCGCCTGTCCCGGAAAGCGGGCAACACGGCATGGAAATGGTCAATGTAATCTTGCTCGCCCAAATAACGCTGTTCGATCAGCGTATTGCGGTTGGTGAGACCGTGAGCGAAGCCTTTCCATGTCTCGTTGGCCCACGCGAGAGCGAAAGGAAAATCCGGTTCGCCGCTGGCGAGAACTTCGTTGAACGGACGCTCCAGCAGGCGCTTGCCGCCGCCGAACCAATAGTGCCAGTACATAAAGCCTTCGACGCCATAGGAGCGCGCCATATCGGCCTGCGCCTGTCTGGTTTCGGGGACTCTCAGATCGTAGTATCCCAGGTCGGCCGGCACTCGAGGCTGATAATGCCCGCGATACAAGGGTTTCGCCTTGCCCACATTGGTCCATTCGGTGAACCCTTTGCCCCACCACGCGTCATTTTCCGGAATCGGGTGGTACTGAGGCAGGTAAAATGCAATGATTCTTGCTTTCACAGCGGTATTTCGGTTGAGGGTTTATGAATCGAGGGAACCCTGTTTCTCAGAGCTATTCTGCGACTGGCTGATCTGACGGATGACGCGGGCCGGCACTCCGGCGGCTATTACTCCTGCCGGAATGTCGTGCGTAACTACGGCATTGGCTCCGATCGTGGAGTTGTCTCCGATGGTAACGCCGGACAGGATCGTCACCTTGTCGGCAATCCGCACGTTGTTTCCGATCGTTACGACACCTTTCGAATAAAGGGGTTGGTCCTCCGGGTGCATTCCCAACTCCTCCGAAGTACCTCGGCCGTGCGAGTTGTCGACGATCGTAACCCGCCCGTACGCACGTAATTTCCGATGCGGATCGCCCGGATAGCCGACAGATGACTCCATTCGCCGATCGAAACGTGTTCGCCGATCGCGATCTCCGGCGTGAAAGACTGGTCGCCGTACCGGTCCCACGCGTTGAGTATGCATCCTTTCTGAATCACGCTATGGCTTCCGATCGAGATGTACTTTCCGCCCCTCAGCGATACGGGTCGCCGGATATAGACATTGGCGCCTATGTGTTTGAAATGGCGTGCCAGCCAAGCCGTGTACAGATAGTCCCCGAGCGTGCTCAGGCGCCCGCCGCTCCGATAGGGAACGAGGTAGGATCCGGCTCTGCCGATTCCTCTCAGCAAGGCCTTGATTGTATCGATCATCGTTTCAGATATTTTTTGAACCGTTCGATGCCGTAGCGGTACAGCGTTCCGGGTACCGTCTTGAGCGCCGCCAACGGGAAATAGCGAAACGCCCAGATTCCGTACTGGCTGAGGAGCAGCATGGCGAATCCGTTCCAACGGTTGCTATTTTCGGTCTCGTAGTAAAAGTCGAGCCGCTTTCCGTAGTCGATGCCGACCCGGTTCCCGCTATGCGGACGAGCGTATCCGGCCAACAGATTGCGCAGGCCCTCGGCGAACTCGTCCGGCGAGGTGATGCACTGCTTCAGCCTATTTCCTTCTTCGGTTCGCAGCGCCGGGTCGGAGCACAGGGCCCGGGCATGACGGGCAAAAGATTCGACATCGGTATGCGTGATTTTCAAGCGCGTCTTGTGACAGACGACTGTTTCGACGAAAGCCGATGGGCATTCCTCCGAGGCGTAGGCGAGAATCGGTTTGCCGTTCACGGCCGCATATTGCGACATGAGTCCCCCGCCGATCGGGTAAGTTCCCATGTAAATGTCGCATGCGCGAAAAACGGCATGGATGTCGCGCCGGCTTCCGAGCAGGAACACCCGTCGCTGGAAACCGTTGTTGCGAATGAACTCCCGGAAGATGCGCGCATCGCCGTCGCCGGCGTACAACAGTACGGCATCGGGATTCTCGTCCAGCGTCCGCTTGACAAAATCGAAATAGAGTCCCTTCCCGCCATAAACTTTGTAATAGCTCCCTCCCGAAAAGATTTTGACGCTATCGGCCGGGACTTCGGCAGGAAATCCTTCGAACGGGGTTTCGTTGAGAATGGGATAATAAGGCAGCATGAAAAGTTGCGACATGGCGAACCTGCGTTTTTCCAGCGAAATCGTCCAGCCGAAATCCCTGAACTCGATGTTGCGATCGAAGATGCCGCTGCCCAACCAGAAAGCATGGTCGGTGAGATTTATGTTATACTTCGCGATTTCCGGCAAAGCGGAAAAAGCGATAAGCGGCATGACCGACCAAGGCGCTATCTGTACCAGCAGGACCTGCGGGGCGTACTCGCGCAGTTTCCGGTGCAACTGTTCCGCCTGCTTCGTCGGGGGGAGCGACGGGGTTAT
>OJMK01003214.1_pt1 | contig 10124 bp, 8 predicted proteins | sample 1597201 | NCBI WGS metagenome assembly OJMK01 (sample SAMEA2452125, study PRJEB22498) | human gut metagenome | reverse complement strand
TATACATAAGATTTCTCCTTAATATTTTCTTAAAAAAGTCTACCTTATAGGTTACAGAATTATCAGAAAATTGTCAATCATATACAATTATGTTTTATCCCTGGTAATCGATTACATTGCTTTTAAACTAACGTTTAAGTTAAGAAAAAAACTTTTCTCCTAGCTAAAGAGAAAAGTTTTTTAAATGTTCAGGGACCGAGGTGTCGTAACGTTCCAGACTACCTACAAAGTCCATATCAATATCAGAATAATAAGAAGGGAGAACTTTTTTGACTGCCTTCATTCCTTCAAGCTCTGTCAAGATGTCCTCAACCCTGTCTTGATCTACATAAAGGTGCACATAACGCATCTTATAAGAATGGTAGACAACATCGCCAAACTTGGCAATTTTACGTAAGTCTCTATTGTAGTATAAATAAACAATAATACCTTGGCGCTTAATCACGACTCCTCTCCTCCTTTATGTTAGTGCCACCCTTTTTATGATGAGGTTTATGAGGGGCAAGAGGTAGGCCAGTATCAATGAAAATCTGATTTGAGATAGCTTGAGCAACCTCCTCTCCAAGTGAAGCTAGTATTATCTGCAAATCGAACTCCGCCTGACGATAGCCTATAACCACCTCGTTTAGATCAATTTGGCGCTTCATTCGTAAAACCTGACGTTTCAAGTCTCTCACATCTGCTCTAAAAGCCTCATACCCCTTAGCTTTATCATAACTTTCCTTTAATTCCTGAAATTCCAAGAGTAGCTCTTGAAGTTCTCTGGCATTTTTGAATCTCTGCTGTTTTAAACGGTAATTCTCTACTTCTGGCAATCTTAAAAAATGTAAAACAAGACTGTCTATTGCTTGATCAATAGCAAGTAGCTCCTCATTGATTATTAACATGTTTCCTATTATAACACAAAAAGCCAGATGAAACGGTTCTTATATAAACCGATTAGCATCTGACTTTTATCTTAGATAAGCTAGACTTATTTTAATTGGTTGTTGGTCATGATTTCATCAATGAAGCCATATTCAAGTGTTTCTTGGGCACTCATCCAATTATCACGTTCAGCATCGACATGAACCTTTTCAATTGGCTGACCAGAATTATCAGCCAAGATTTGCTCCAAGTTATTACGAGTCTTGAGCAAGTGTTCAGCAGCGATAGCCATATCTGTTTGTTGAGTACCACCACCAGTACCACCCATTGGTTGGTGAATCATGTATTCTGCATTTGGCAACATGAAACGTTTACCTTTGGTACCGCTTGAAGCGATAATTGTACCCATTGATGCTGCCATCCCCATAACGATGGTTTGAACATCAGACTTGATGAAGTTCATTGTATCAACAATGGCAAGGCCTGCTGAAACTGACCCACCAGGTGTATTAACATACAGATAGATATCTTTTGTATTGTCTTGAGCATCCAAGAACAAGAGTTGAGCGATAATTGAGTTTGCCATATTATCTTCTATAGGACCTGTTAACATGATAATACGATCCTTGAGCAAACGTGAGTAAATGTCATAAGAACGTTCACCACGTGATGTTTGTTCAATAACTACCGGAATCATATGAATTCTCCTTTTAATATTGTCTTGATGTTATTATATGATTTTAGTCAAATTAGGTCAAATAAAAAGTATATTCCTTAGCACTCATTTAAAAAGAGTGCTAAATAAGCAAAAAAGGGAAAATTTCCCTTTTCAACTTATTTTGTACCAAACAGACGGTCACCTGCATCTCCAAGACCTGGAACAATATAACCATTCTCATTAAGTCTCTCATCCAAAGATGCTGTGTATATATCAATATCTGGGTGAGCATCTTGCAATTTTTTTACACCTTCTGGTGCGGCAACTAAACATACAAACTTGATATTAGCTGCTCCACGTTTTTTAAGTGAATCCACCGCCAAAATTGCTGAACCACCAGTTGCAAGCATTGGGTCCATTACAAAAATCTGACGTTGATCAATATCTTCTGGCAATTTAACCAAGTACTCAACTGGCTCAAGTGTTTCTTCATCACGGTACATACCAATATGACCAACTTTTGCTGCAGGTACGAGGCTAAGGAAACCATCTACCATACCAATACCCGCACGAAGGATTGGAACAATTGCCAATTTTTTACCAGAAAGTTGTTTTTGAACTGTTTTTATAATTGGTGTTTGAATTTCAACCTCTTCAAGAGGAAGATCACGCGATACTTCATAACCCATAAGCATAGCGATTTCATTAACCAACTCACGGAAGTCCTTGGTAGACGTATCCTCACGACGTAAGATTGACAGTTTATGTTGAATCAATGGATGTGAAATAACTTGAAATTTACCCATAATAGTTTCTTCCTTTGCTTTATATTCACTCCATTATATCAAAAAGGCAAAAAAAACGCTTGCTTTACTGCAAACGTTTTTGAAAAGGATTATTTTTTAGGCAAATGAATCTTTCCTGTGACCAAACCATAGCCAAGAAGAGCTAGACTTGCAATTGCTGCAAAGATAGTCGCCAAGATTGAAAGAATGTTGCTGTTTGAACCTTCTGAATCACTTGGCGTCTTAGGAGTCGTAGCAAGTTTGGCAGCAACTTTAGTATTGTTGTCTTTACTTGACTCATCAGACTTAGTTACTTCATCAGCTTTAGCGACTCCGTGAGACTGAACTTCATCTTCAGACTTAGCTGGTTTTGGAGCTTCTGTTTCAGTGACAGACTCTTCTTTAACAGGAGTCGTTGAAACAGTTGGTCCAGTTGCTACAATAGCCTCTGGTACTGGTGACGCAATCTCTGTAGCTTGAGCTACTGGACGACGGTCACCCACAGAACCCTCTGTTGAAGGTTTCGCAGGAACCTCTACATGATGATCATCTGATGAATTATTATCATTAGATGGGCGATCTGTGAAATAAGGGAACGGATTACGAACTGGAGAATCTGGATTCGTCGGCGTTGCTGGTTTATCTTCTTTATTAGTTGATGGTTGATTATTGTCTGCTGGTTTAGAAGGTGTATCTGGTTTGTTAGACTTATCATCAACAGAATGATTACCTTCTGTTGGACTTACTGGTGTTTCTGGCTTATCTGCCTTCTTGTCTTTACCATCTTTAACAGTTACAGTCAAGACACCGTGAGCTTCAGAAACGCCTGTTGAACCATCAACTGTAGGATAAGTATGTGGTTTAAGACCATAACCCGATACCGCATAATAATCTACATTAAAGTCCTCGTTTGGCAATTTAGCACTGTTTTGATTGCCTACGTGTACCAAGCTTTCACTAGATTTATCCCAAATCCAGTCACCTTGATTCGTCATCTTAGGAAGAACTTCTGTAGTATCATCTGCATTCACCTTGATAAGGAAGCTTGGGGCCCATGTTGATTTATTCTCAGCACCGGCAATTCCACCACGGTTAGTCATGTAAGAAGTTACCAAAAGAGTATCTGATGAGCCTTCAACAGGAACCGCATAGTAAGAATAGGTAGATGTACGCCAGTCAGCTGGTACAGAGGCTGTCAAAACCACACCTGAGCCATTAAGTGGACGATATTCTCCACGGAGGCTATCTGATACGAATCCGAGCATGACAACGTCATCACCGACAGCTTCACGCGCTGCTACAGTACCTTCAGCATCCGTAGATTTATTGATACGTGAAGCAGTGAAGAGGTAATACTTGTTACCCATCTTAACAACACTTGGACGTTCCACTTCATCAGTAACCAAGTGGCTAGTAACAAGTGGTGTGTAAAGTTCAGCTACAGATGGATTTTTCTCATTGTCATCAAGTTTCAAGATACCAATAGAACCATTTGCCCATGAAGCAAGGTTATAAAGGTGTTTATTATTGACAATATTGAGGAATGACTTAAGGTTAAAGGCGTCATCTCCTCCATAGTTTGACCAGTTGTAGATTTGTTTTTCGCCTTGGTAGTTTTCGTCACCTGTATTTGATTCGAAAATTAAGTAGCGGCTACCGTTATCTTCAATGATGTGTGGGTCACGAAGACAGTAGTTATCTGTACGGTCTGGATTTCCATCGTGGTTGTGGTCATCGTTGAAAGTACTCATGAATTTTGGATAACTTTGATAATGATAGTTATCCCCACCAAAGAGAATGTGGTCATTTTCAACTGACTTAATAACAACTTCGTCGTTTTCAACAGCTAGGTTAAGTGTAGCACTAGCCAATTGTTGCCAGTTCAATTTACCGCCGCTAGTATCATTCTTAGTGTAGTAAAGTTGGATACTACCGTCAGAGTTTACCGTCGCTGAACCTGACCATTGTTGGTCATCTTCAAGGGCATTATAACCAAAGATTGGACCCGCATTTTTCCAATGTGTAAAGTCATTATCTCCGTATTTACTATAGAGCAAGTAAATGTGGTTTGAGTTTTTATTTGGTGCACCGGCCATTGAGATAACCAACTGATAACCGTTCCAGTTGCTTACTACACCTGACTCAGCATCTTGGACTGGCCAAGAATCCCAAACGTCGATTTCTTCTTTTTTCATCGTTTGGGCATCAACAGTGTTGAAAGCAGGCATATTGATGATTGTATCTGCTTTAAAGTAAGGAACTGCCAATTTGCTGTCTTGCTTCAAGAAGCTAGCAACGATATCTTTCAAGTTACGGTAAGTCAAGCTAGTACCTGTACCCTTGATAGCATCATCGCTAAAGTCAACTTTATTAAGTGCTTTAATTTCTTCCTCAGTCAAGGCAACGATTTGATCTGAGGTCATATTATCTTCAACAATAGACTTGATACGACCGTTAAGTTTGCTAAGGTTTGCATTAGCAGCGCTGTTTTCAGTAGGTTTAAGGGCTACTTCAGTGTGTGTATCAGCTGTTTCTGAGCTTGCTGTTGAAGTTGGTGCCTCTACTGCAGCCTCTGATGTATGAGCTGGAGCAGAAACCGCAGCAACAGTTGCTGAAGGTGTTGTTGCATCTGATGAAGATGTCACTACTGTGCTAGACACCTTTTCTTCGACTACTGATGGAGTTGTGTTGCTTGGTTGTGTCTCTGTAACTGGTGTAGTTGCAACCTCTGAATGTGCAACTGAAGATTCAACTGCTTCTGAAGTTGCCACACTTGTTGCTGTTTCACTGGCTACCGTTAGAGATGCTGTGCTTGTTTCTGGTGTTGCTGTCGCAGTAGCTACCGCTGGTGCTGTTTCTGTAACTTGATCAGCTTTTACCTGAGTGGCACCCAAAAATGCCAAGGTACCAACGAGCGCTGATGTTGCCCCTACTGTGGCAACCTTACGGATGCTATAACGCATCTTTTTGCACTCTGCTTGCTTTGGTGCTACTGTATTTGACTGTGAATTAACTGTACTATCCATATTAAACTCTCCTTTTAGGTTTTCACATGTTTTATTCTATCATTTTTTAATCTAAATTCCAATCTTTTTTTAATGACAAATTTATATTTTTTGTAAAAAACTATTTTTTTGTTAAAATAATAACTACAAAATAAGTAATTTTATCAGGAAATATCACTATATGGAATCAAAATATTCACCTCTAATTTTAGCTCTCGTTTTTTTAATTTTATTTTTTGTTTTTATAATAAAAAATGAGAACGCTAACAATCCTTCCCAAAAAACAAATAAGGTTTCTGTGAGTCAAACCTTTCATCTAGCATCTCATAAAGGATGGTCTAACGACCTACAGACTATCGTGTGGAATCAAGAAAAAAATTACTATGATATCTATTTTCTACACTCTGTGGATGGGGCTACTGACCCTTTTGGACCCAACGGTCAAGATTGGACACATACAACGACTAAAGATTTTATCACCTATAGTAAACAAGAGACTGCTATACCAGCAAAGGGTGGTGACCCTAAAGAGGGGTGGCATTCTGCTTGGACAGGTAGTGTAGTCACAGATAGTCAGGGGATTTCTGGTATCCAAAACGAAGAACCTGTCGCCTATTTTACTGGACTCATGGATGATGGAAGCCAGGCAATCTATGCTAGTGCATCAAATGACAAGGGAGCTAGCTTTACTAAAACCCTAAAAGATGGTAAACCTTTATTGACAAAGGAACAATCCTATAACGGTAAAGATTTCCGCGATCCTTATGTCTTCCACTTCAAAGACAAATTACTCATGTATGTCGCTGAAGGTGACGCCTTAGGTGTTTATCAATCTCAAGATGGTATCAACTGGACCAAAGCAGATAGCAAGGGAGACTCCAAAATCCTACCCGAAACATTTTTTAAGGGTCGTAACTGGCAGGACAACGCTCCTATCGAGTGTCCCGTTCTAAAAACAATGACAACAACTGACGGTCAGGACAAGCAAATTCTCTTTTTTGGAGCTAAGGATACAGCTTCAGGCGAAACAACTGGAACCTACTATACTGTAGGGCATTTAGATGGTAACGGCTTATTTATTGCAGATACAGAAACAAAACGCTTAGATCAAGGCTCTGACTATTATGGCGCTAACTTCACTGGAAGCAATCGAATCGAAGAAAGCAACCATAACCTTATCAGTCTTGGCTGGGTTGGTAATTGGAACTACTTCACGTCAGGCATTCACAGTGACCAAGAGGCCAAGAGTGATTTTCTAAAAACTATCGGTTTTTACGCTACACCCAGACAGCTACAACTGGATAAGGACGGTATTATTCAGTCCGCTCCCCTCTATAAAAATGAACAATTAACCCTCAAAAATCAAAACGGCAACATTTCGAGTCAAAGGCCACTCACCAGTGACAATAGAAAACCTTGGATTGATAAAAGTCACAATCAGAATGCTAATGGCCTTCTTGACCTTGCTGAAAAAAATAGTGCGGGGTATTACCAACTGCATTTTTCAAATATTAAGAAAGAAGGAGGCTATATCTACATTGATATCTGGCAAGGCTCTGATTACGTTAAAATCGCCTACCAAATAACAAGTGGTACCTATCAGGTCTCTGCCTATGCTGCTGAACTGAATAACAGCATGGATGGTAGTCAAACTGCCTCTTCTTACTATTACGATGGTCTCTTGGGTAACGGTCAAGGTTATAAAGCTGACAGTCACTATAAGGAAACTGATAATATCACTATAACGCTTATTACAGATAATCGTAGCTTGGAAATTTTCTTCCCCAATGGCCAAACCTACACTCTAGCCAGATTTAATACCTCTGGCAGGCAGGATGTCAAGGTCTTCTCCACTCAGAAAGATCTTCTATTAAACTTGAAAATCTACGATGTACACTCATAACAATAATAAAAGTGATGCTGTTCGCATCACTTTTATTATTTTCCAAAGACAGAAACGAGACGTTTAACTCCTTCAGTAACAACTGTAGTTGGCGTAGCTACGTTAAAGCGGAAATGTTTTTCTCCTTCGGAACCAAAAGTAATACCGTCATTTAGCACTACCTTGGCTTCTTCTTTAAGTAAACGTCCAAGTTCATTATGGTCTTGATCATAAGCTGAAAAATCAAGCCAAACCAAGTAAGTTCCCTCAGGTTTCATGACCTTGATATTAGTCTTTTCACTAAGTTCCTTGGTTAAAAGGTCAATATTAGTTTCAAAGACAGTCTTCAATTCCTCTAACCAAGGTTGCCCATAGGTCAGAGCTGCTTGGGTGGTAATCAATCCAATGGTTGGAATTTCATGTTGATTATTTGCCAATTGCTTTTGTTTAAAGGCTTTACGTAAGTCTTCATTTTCAATGATAGTAAAACTGTTTTTGGTCCCAGCAATATTAAAGGTTTTAGTAGCCGAACTAAGCACCAAGGTAAAGTCCTTGTAAGCATCTGAAATAGTATTCATAGAGATGTGCTTATTCCCATATAGGGCTAAGTCTTGGTGGATTTCATCAGATACCAAGAGGACACCATGTTTCTGGCACAAATCTGCTACCTTAGTCAATTCTTCTTTAGTCCAGACACGCCCACCTGGGTTATGTGGACTACAGAAAACATAAAGTTTAACATCATTCTCGACGATATCACGTTCCAACTGTTCAAAATCAATTTCGAAATGGCCATTAACCTTAACAAGACTATTTTCAATCAACTGACGATTATTCAAACGGACCGAACGAGCAAAAGGCGGATAAACTGGTGTGTTGATGAGAACAGCATCACCTTCTTTGGTAAAGGCTTGAATAGCTGTTGAAATGGCTGGAACAACACCTTCAATGAGAACAATACTCTCTTTATCAACGACGTAACCGTGTTGATTTTTTTCCCAATTAATGATGGACTGATAAAGCTCTTCACTTGGATAAGGATAACCAAAAATATGTGTCTCAGCATAGTTGATAACTGCATCCCTAATCTCAGGAACAGGTAGGAAGTCCATATCAGCAACCCAAAGCTCAAGTAGTTCTGGATTACTTTCGGCTTCGTGCCATTTCATGGTATTTTGATCCAAGCGATTTGGTTGTGTTGTAAAATCATAACGTGTCATAGATAACTCCTTAAAGACTAAGGGCATTTTCCAAGTCAGCAATCAAATCTTGTGCTGCTTCAATACCAATTGAAAGACGAAGCAAGTCGTCTGTCAAACCATAGGAAGCACGCACATCACCTGGAATATCTGCGTGGGTTTGTGTCGTTGGGTAGGTAATCAAGCTTTCGACACCACCTAGACTCTCCGCAAAGGTAAAGACCTTTAGAGAATTGATAATGGTAGGAATCTTGTCTTGATTAGCCACTTTGAAGGAAATCATACCACCCTTGCCTGGATAGAGGACTTCCTTAACAGCTGGTGACTTTTCTAAGAAAGCTACAACTTCTTGAGCATTGGCTGTCGATGCCTCCATTCGAAGTTTTAAGGTTTTAAGACCACGCATGAGCATATAGCTATCAAATGGTGACAAGGTAGGACCAGTAGTATTGAGGTTATAATAAAGTTTATCGTAGAATTCTTGGTTGCTGGTCACAACAACACCAGCCAAAACATCATTATGCCCTGATAGATATTTAGTAGCTGAATGTACAACGATATCAGCACCTTGAGTAATCGGGGTTTGGTAGATTGGGCTATAGAAAGTATTATCAACAATCACCACCGCACCCTTGTCATGAGCAATTTTGGCCACTTTTTCAATATCAAACTCAAAATCCGCATGTGTTTCAATCGTCGCAAGCACTTTACTCATTTTTGCCTGTTCCCAAAACTCCTGAATATTCTTACTTGCCCGGGGCGGCTTTAATTCCGACGCGTGTGCATACGCATTTTCAATCGTTTGATACTCCATAATAATTTTTGTTGCTGTTTTTTCGCCGATCCCCGGAACTCCCGGAATATTATCCGCCGAATCCCCCATCAAAGCTTTCACATCGATAAATTCTCTCGGCGTTACTTTATATCGTTCAACAACATCTGCAGCATAATAATTCTCAATCTCTGTTTTTCCCTGCTTCGTCTTCGGAATCCGAATCTTCACATGTTCAGTGGCAAGCTGCAGCGTATCTCTGTCTCCTGATATGATCGATACATCCATTCCGCTTTCTTCGCACATGCGTGAAAGCGTTCCCAACAGATCATCCGCTTCAAGCCCCGCTTTTTCTATTGTAGAAATATTCATTGCTTCAAGCACTTCTTTAATTACGGGAACTTGCTGACGAAGTTCTTCTGCCATCGGTTTTCTCGTTCCTTTATACTCCGAAAACATCTCATGACGAAATGTCGGCGCATGAACATCAAATGTAACAGTCAGATACTCCGGTTTCTCCTCATCTAATATTTTAAACATAATATTCAAAAACCCGTACACAGCATTCGTATGCAGACCTTCCGGAGTTGTCAGATCGGGAACTCCATAAAATGCACGATTCAAAATACTATGTCCATCTATCAATACGATTTTCTTTCGCATGGCAGCAATTACCTCCGTTTCACAATCATACTCAAGTATACACTAAAAAGCCTCTTTTTAAAAGGTTGATTTTATGCTATGGTTATCATATGATCATACAAATGAAAGGAATTATATACATGGACAGCATAATTTTTGACGTAGACGGCACACTATGGGATTCTGCCGATTCTGTTGCCGCCGCATGGAATTTGGCAATCAAAAAGTTCTCTTCCCTCGACATTACACTTGACAGGGAAATTCTCGGAAGTGTTTTCGGGAAAACAATGACCGACATCGGAGATATTCTTTTC
>OJMK01003212.1_pt1 | contig 10125 bp, 8 predicted proteins | sample 1597201 | NCBI WGS metagenome assembly OJMK01 (sample SAMEA2452125, study PRJEB22498) | human gut metagenome | reverse complement strand
CGCCCAGAATATCCGTCGGGTAATGGACACAGAGGTACATCCGCGAAAATGCGATGAGAACGCCTACCGGCAGAGCCGCCATCGCCCACTGCTTTTTCCCGGCCATCCAAAGGGCTGTCACTGAGGCGAAGGACGCCGCCGTATGGCCCGAAGGAAAGGAGAAATCGTCCGGGTACGGGATAAGCAGTTGTACCTCCGTAAGGATGCCGCATGGACGGACGCGGGCCACCAGTGGCTTGAGAAGAAGATTGCAGAGGACAGCGTCGATGAGGAGCGCCGCTGCCAGCACACATCCGACCCGCCGCGTTTTGCGGAACACCAGCAGCACCGCTGTCAGCGTCACCCAGAGAATACCGGAGTCTCCCAGACGGGTAATAAAACACATGCTTCCATCCAGCATGGGGCTGTGCAGGGATTGCAGGAATTGCAGGAAAGTGAGTTCGGCGTTCATAAAGCTCCCTCTTTCTCGTTTCGTTATGTACAGGATACCAGAAGTTTATGAACAGAAAACCACAAAGTCTTAAACAGTCGTTAAAACAGCCGGCTCCGCCGCTGAGTTTTGCAGCATTTCAGTTCCCGGCATTCCTGATGGACAAGGGAAAAATTAAAAAGAAAAGCCGACTGAGAATACCTCTCGGTCGGCTTTTTCTATGCCGGTGGTGGGGGTCGAACCCACACGTGTTATTAGCACAAGGGATTTTGAGTTTTTATCCGCATCTTCCATCTGGTGTCATCCAGTGATATCTAGTGATATCTGGTTCCCACTCTGCAAAGGCAAAATTCACGCCTCAACGAACAATAATTTGAAATATCCACGATTTTTCGATGCGTTTTTCCTCTACTCTGTTTTTTCGGTTTGGACCGCCCAAATGGAAATTGGAGGGATGTTCAGGAGGGATGCAGGGCAAAACGCTCCTCTGCTTAGGCACAAAACGAAAGGAAAGTCAAGGATAATGAATCAAAATCAAGCAAAAGAGTATTATAAAAAATTATTTGTGAACTATCCTGATGTGCTGTCTGTCGAAGAAGCAACAACTTTACTCGGTTTCAAAAGCCAGACTGCCATCATCAGAAGAATCCATCAACATAGAATTCGCTGCCTGAAAGTCGGACGATCTTTCATGATTCCGAAAGAATATCTCATCGACTATCTTTTGGATAGCTAAATTATATAGCCATTATATTACATAGCGCACCACTTTTCAATAAGAAAAGAGTGCGCTTTTTATTTTCAAACGAAAGGCGGTTGATTTTTTGAACACAAGCTGGAGCAAAACGTTGAAAAAGCCACATGACCCTTGACTACTTTTACGGACAAGCCGGAGAACTGTTTTCGTTCTACCGCATTCCCAAGGCTCTTTTTCAGGAGCCACGGTTCCAGAGTCTGTCCACCGATGCAAAAACCCTGTACGGCATCCTGCTGGACCGCATGAGCCTGTCTGTGAAAAACGGCTGGCTGGACGAGCAGAACCGGGTGTTCATTATCTTCACGATAGAGGATGTCAAGAGGGCGTTGTGTTGCGCAGACAACAAAGCGACCAAGCTGCTCCGGGAACTCGAAAAGTTTGGTCTGATTGAACGAAAACGCAGAGGTCTGGGAAAGCCAAGTTTGGTGTATGTGAAGAACTTTTCGGCAGAATCGTCAAAATCAATATTCCAGAATCGTGATTTTCACGATTCTGGAGGCTTCAAAAACGCAAGTCAAGACCCTTCAAAATCACGATGTAATAAGACTAAAGAGAATGATACTGAAATGAGTGAGACTGATCCATTCTATTCTGAAGAAGCGGATGGGATGAGCAAACGCACCCAACTGGAAGAATATTTTTCTCAGTCTTTGGAGATAGACCTTTTGCTCCGGCTCTGCCCGGATGACGAGGACATTATCTACCAGATCGTAGACTTGCTGGTGGACACCTGCGCTACCAACCGTAAGCTGCTGCACATTGCTGGGGACGATAAGCCCGCCGAGGTGGTACGCAGTCGGTTTATGAAGCTGAACGCTGACCACATCAAATTTGTGTTGAAGTGCCTTGCAGAGAACAGCAGCCCAATCAGGAACATGAAGCAATACCTGCTCGCTTCTCTGTACAACGCAACGACCACCATGCAGCTTTACTATCAGAATCAGACCAACCACGATTTAGCGAAACGGGGGTGATAAAAATTTCCAAAAAAGCAACCACGATTGCCATTGTCAACCAAAAGGGAGGCACTGGCAAAACAACAACCTGTGAAAACTTGGGTGTCGGTCTTGCCGCCGAGGGTAAGAAGGTCCTACTTGTAGACGCTGACCCGCAGGGTTCACTCACCATTAGTATGGGCTGGCAGAAGCCGGACGAACTGCCCGTTACTCTTTCTACCCTGATGCAGAAAGCCATGAACGACCAGTGCATTCCGCCCGGTGAAGGTGTGCTGCACCATGCAGAGGGTGTAGACCTCATCCCGGCCAACATTGAGCTGGCAGGGCTGGAAGTTGCCCTTGTCAATACCATGAGCCGGGAAAAAATGCTGAAGCAAGTCTTGGACAGTGCAAAGCAGGACTATGACTATATTCTGCTGGACTGCACTCCTTCCCTTGGGATGCTGACCGTCAATGCACTGGCAGCAGCGGACACTACCCTGATTCCTGTGCAGGCGCAGTATCTGTCGGCAAAGGGTCTGGAACAGCTTTTGCAGACGGTGCAGAAGGTCCGGCGGCAGATCAACCCGAAACTGAAAATCGAGGGCATTCTGCTGACCATGACGGACAACCGCACCAACTACGGACAGCAGATCGACAATTTGATTCGAGGTGCCTACGGCAGCAAGATCAAGGTGTTTGACCAAACCATTCCCCGGTCTGTCCGAGCTGCGGAGATCAGTGCAGTGGGCAAAAGCATTTTCCAGCACGACCCCAAAGGTAAGGTGGCAGAAGCCTACCAGTCTCTAACGAAGGAGGTGCTGACCAATGCCGAAAAACAGCTTAAACGTGTCGCTGAAAGGGGCAGATGATATTTTCTCCACCGAGGAATCCCGGCAGGAGCAGCAGCGGGAACAGGTGCAGCAGATTCCCATCGGGGAGCTGTTTCCTTTCAAGAATCATCCCTTTAAGGTCTTGGATGACGAGTCCATGCAGCGCACGGTGGAAAGCGTAGAGCAGTACGGCGTGTTGTCTCCGCTGATCGCCCGCCCACGCCCGGAGGGTGGCTATGAAATCATCTCCGGGCATCGCTGTCAGCACGCTGCACAGCTTGCCGGGCTGGAAACCCTGCCGGTCATTGTCCGCAACATGGATGATGATGCCGCCGTTTTGCTCATGGTGGACAGCAATCTCCAACGTGAGAACATCTTGCCCAGTGAAAGGGCTTTCGCCTACAAAATGAAGCTGGAGGCAATCGAACGAACTGCTGGACGACCCAAAAATGTGGGACAAGTTGTCCCAGATTATTTCGGGAAACGCAGTACAGAGGTTGTTGCTGAAGGAACAGGTGAAAGTTATAAGCAAGTCCAGCGTTTTATCCGCTTGACCAACCTTATCCCTGAACTGCTGGACATGGTAGACGAAAAGAAGATTGCTTTCAATCCCGCTGTGGAGTTGTCATATCTCGACACGAACCAACAGCGGGATTTTTTAGAAGCAATGAACGATACCCAGAATGCACCGTCCCTTTCCCAAGCGCAGCGGCTTAAAAAGCTGGCGCAGGAAGGGCACTTCTCGTATGACGTTGCCTTTGCGGTCATGGGAGAAGAGAAAAAGGACGAGCTGGACAAGGTGGTCATCAAAAACGACACCCTGCGGAAATACTTTCCTCGCAGCTACACCCCGAAACAGATGGAGGACACTATCATCAAGCTGCTGGATCAATGGCAACGTAAACAGCAGCGGCAGAATGAACGCTGACTTATACCGTAACGAAAGACCCGATGGGGTCTTTTTTGTTTGCAAAAATTTGGAGGACAACGACTATGAATACCACGATTGATTTCAAGACCGCAAAGACCATTGAGAACATGAGCCGCAAAATCGACAGCATGGAGCGTGCCGTTTCCGGCTTCTTCAACAAGATGAGCGACATTGCAGAGCGCAAGTAAGCAGGAACAATCTTCGGTGCTGAGCCAACTCGAGGCGAAATGCGATATGCCGGAATGCAATCCCACAAAGTGCCGGAAGGGGAGGAATGACCATGCAATTTAACCATGATGAGCTGATGCTGATGATGCTCTACAATCCGGGCACTCGGCTGGGTTTGATGCAGGAGCTTCGGCTGATGCAGCGTTATCTTCTGCCAGATGAAACTGCCCTGCATGAACTTTCGGAGTGCGTTATCGAGAAGCTGAAACTCATGACGGATGCCGAATTTTCTGAAACTGAATTTCCGCTCGAATAATCGCTGCCGCCGACGGGCGGCATACATAAAGAGTTTCATGTCATTTAATATTATGGTATAATAAAAGCGCAGTGTATTAATTGGGAGGCAATTTATATGAGAATCAAAAGCAATTTGGTTGGAACAAATATTTATATCAGAAATTATGAATTAGCTGACAAACTTTTTTGTACAAATATGTGGTTTGACAAAGTAAATGGCAAATACTTAAGCGATCCCACAGAAGAATTTGTAGATGACAATTTTCGTCAAGCTGTTGATGATATGTACAACAACCCCGATGGTTATTATTTCATAGTCAACCGTATCTGTGATAATTTGCGAATCGGAACCTTTTGTGCTTTTCCTGCTGAAACAGAACAAAGTATAGACATAGGATATTGTATCCATCAGTCTTATTGGCGACAAGGTTATGCAACCGAATGTCTAAAAATGATTATTGAATGGGCTCGGACTCAAAATTTCACTACGATTACAGCCGAAGTTGCAAAAGATAATATCGCTTCCTGTAAGCTCCTTGAAAAATTCAATTTCAAAATAAAGAAGGAATCTTCTTACAAAAAATATCATATGAACATCGAATTCAAAAGTTACATATTTGAATATCATATCACAAAGCCACACTAAGACGGTTCCCTTGCATTGCTATTGACATGTTTTTTACAAATAATTATACTGCGAGGTCAAATCATGGATACCATTCCTTTGACATCCCTAAACCGCCTTCTCCTTTCTACTTTTCTAAAGAATTGCACCTTTTGCCACAACTCACGAGACAAAAAAGGTACATTTACCTTTGAAGAATATCAACAGATCAAGAATGAAAATGTTGAAATTATCAATGATGATTCTACCTACCCGTTTATCAGCTATCTGACCGATCTTCTTGCAAAATCCAAGCCATCCGATGTTGCTGTCAAAAAACTGCATGACCTCATCGACCAGATTGCCGCAGCGACCGGGCATGACAGCACCGATATTTTCCGTGTGCTTCTGGCGAAGCTGATTGAAAAGCCCGACGAACAGCAGACATTCGATACCCTGCTGGAACTGGCTGAAAAGATTGCCGCAAAGCACTAAAACAACTTTACATGGAATCCATCGCGAGTGACCTATATGGTTGCTCGCTTTTTCTTTACCCTAAAACCTGAAAGGAGGAACGCAATGCCAAACAAAACAGAAGAATACCTTGCCCTTGCCCAGCGAACGGCGAACGGACTGACCCGGTATTGGGAAAACTGGACGGACTACCTGACCACTGCATCCCGGCTGTACAAGTACCCCTTTGCAGACCAGCTGATGATCTACGCCCAGCGCCCCGATGCCACCGCCTGCGCCGACTTCGACATCTGGAACAACCGGATGAACCGCTATGTGCGTCGGGGTGCCAAGGGCATTGCTCTGCTGGATGAATCCAGCGGATTCCCCCGGCTGCACTACGTTTTCGATGTGTCGGACACCGGGGTGCGCCGCAATTCCCGTGACCCGGAGGTGTGGCAGTACAACGATGACCTGAAACAGCCGATTTCGGAAATGTTGAGCAAGACCTACGGCATCAGCGGGGAGCGTGTCAGCCAGCAGCTTGCCGATGTTGCCGGGAAACTGGTGGCGGATTACTGGGACAACAACAGCGAGGACATCAGCGCCATCGTTGACGGTTCGCTGCTGATGGATTATGATGAAGCCGGGGTGGAGATGCAGTTCAAGTCTGCCGCCGCCATTAGCGTCACCTACACGCTGCTGGAACGCTGTGGATTTGAGCCGGATGGCTATTTTGACAAAGACAGTTTTCAGGCCATCTACGATTTTTCTACCCCGGACACTGTCTACACACTCGGTGCCGCAGTCAGCGACATCAGCCGCGAAGTCCTGCGCACCGTCGAGCGGGCAGTCAAAACGACCATCCGCCGCCGAAACAATGAAAGGAGCCAGCATGAATATGAGCAGCAATCTGAACTACACGCAGACCGGGGATTATCTTCTCCCGAACCTGACTCTGCATCAGCCGAAGAACCCGCTGGGCAAGTACGGCAGGATGCGCCTGAACTTTCTGAAACAGCAGCACCCGGTTCTGTACCACACGATGCTCCTGAACGGGAGCCTGTACCCGACCCTGACCGAACTGGAGCAGACCGCAGCAGCGATGAAGAAGCAACTGATGGCCGATCTGCTGGCGAAGAACCCGGCCCCGGACAAGGAGAAGAATCAGATGGCGTGGGTACAGCACATGAACAGCCTACAGGAGCAGGTCGAGGAAGTGATTCGGACGGAACTGATCTACAGCTAAGTTTTCTGGATGCCGTCATCCCCACCGAAGCCCAGCAAATTGAACATATCGACCGAGCGGAGAGCGAAAAATCGCCCTCCGCTTTTGTTTTGTCGCAGGCTGAAATTGAGAATGAACTGCGCAAGCATGGTTCCGGTTTTCAGGATGGCAAGCAGCGGATCATCGAACTGTACCAGACACAGCCCGACCGCAAACTCCGCGCTAAAGCATTGGCGAAAGAGTACGGCATCGGCGGACATTCGCAGGATTTTCTGGATGGCAGCAGCGGTTTTGTAAATCATGATGGAAAAGGACTTGAATTTGACCACTACCCGGATCATCAAAAGGTTACGTTAAGCTGGACACAGGTCGAGAAATACATCGACCTGATGATTCAGTCTGACCGCTACCTGACCGATAAGGAAAAAGAGCATCGTGCCGCCGTGCAGGAAGCGGAACGACAGCTCCCAATGCTGGATGGTGATGCCGCTGCCGAATACAATGCTCTGAAAGAGCAGTACCCCAATACCCTGATTGGCTTTGAACTGGGCGGATATTTTCTGTTCTATGACAAAGATGCAATCACTGTAAAGGAAGTTTTTCGTTCTAATTTGCTGTCACAGGAAAATGCGCTGGGAAAAGTCAAAGTGACCGGCTTTTTGCGCAGAGAGTGGGTAGCAAAATCGCAGAAGCTGTGGGCCGAGGGCAACAGCATCTATCTAGCCGGACAGGGCGGAGATGGTACCCACCATCAGACAAAATATCTGCGAGAGGAAGATTATCTGCCGATCGGCATCATCATCAAGCTAGATGGCCGGGATTTCCGTGTGGATCACGTCAACTTCATGTTCAAATCCGTCAGCTTGCAGGACATGGACTTGACCAACAGCGGACAGCCCATCTTCCGGGTTGAACGGTTGCCCAATATCCGGGAACTGTATGAACAGCAGCAGGATGAAATTATTGACGTTTCTCCTGAAAAGGCTGTTGATTACAAGGTCGGTGACGAAGTTGTTGTTGACCTTCCCACCCGAACCATCGAAGGCAAAATCGGCTATGTTGGCGAAACCGATGTGCGCATCGACACCAGCGCGCATGGGCAGTCGTGGGATAACGAGGTACTCAACAAGCAGCAATTCGAGGACGGTCTGCGGCGGGATGAACCTACACCTGATGAGGAACTGGACAAGTTGCCTATCTCTGTGGAGGTCAATGGCGAGTGGCAGACCTTTCCGGATGCTGCTGCCGCAGACGAAGCCCTGAACGCTGAACCGATGCCGGAAGCCGCAGGAAATTTTCACATCACGGATGATAATTTGGGTGTCGGAGGCCCCAAGCAGAAATTCGCCCGCAATATTGAAGCCATCCAGACCTTGCGCACTTTGGAGCAGGAGCATCGCGGTGCCACCGCCGAGGAGCAGCAGGTGCTTTCGCAGTATGTAGGCTGGGGCGGTCTTGCAGATGTCTTTGACCCCAACAAGGAAAACTGGTCTGCCGAGTACACCCAACTGAAAGGGTTGCTCACCGAAGAGGAGTATGCCGCCGCCCGCGCTTCCACTCTGAATGCCCACTATACCTCTCCGGTGGTAATTCGCGCCATCTATGATGCTGTGGAAAAGATGGGCTTCCAGTCTGGAAATATCTTGGAGCCTTCCATGGGTATTGGCAACTTTTTCGGTATGCTGCCCTCTGGCATGGCTGACAGCCGTCTGTATGGTGTGGAACTGGATTCCATCACCGGACGCATCGCCCAAAAACTATATCCACAGGCCGACATTACGGTTGCTGGCTTTGAAACCACCGACCGCCGAGATTTTTACGACCTTGCCGTAGGTAATGTCCCTTTCGGTCAGTACAAAGTCAACGACAAGGCGTACAACAAACTGGGTTTTTCTATCCACAACTACTTTTTCGCCAAGACTATCGACCAGATCCGACCGGGCGGCATGATTGCTTTCGTGACCAGCCGTTTCACGATGGACAGCAAGGACAGCACCGCCCGCAAGTACATGGCAGAACGAGCCGATTTGCTGGGGGCCATTCGTCTGCCCAACAATGCGTTCCGTGCCAACGCTGGTACGGATGTTGTCAGCGACATTATCTTCCTGCAGAAGCGTGACCGCCCCATCGACCATGAGCCGGACTGGGTGCAGTTGGGCAAAACCGAGGATGGCTTTGCCATCAACCAGTATTTCGTAGACCACCCGGAGATGGTGCTGGGCGAACTGACCACCGAAAGCACCCAATACGGACGAGAGGAATTGACCGTTGCTCCCATCGAGGGTGCAAACCTTGCAGACCAGCTTGCCGAAGCGGTGCAGCACATCGAGGGGCAGTACACCGCCGCCGAGGTGGACACTCCCGACATTGCCGAAGAAGAAGCCACCCGGCGCACTCTGCCTGCCGACCCGGAGGTGAAGAATTTCGCCTACACGGTGGTGGACGGCGAGGTTTTCTACCGGGAAAATTCCGTGATGACACAAGTGGAATTGTCCGACACCGCCAAAGGGCGTGTCACCGGCATGGTGGAGCTGCGGCAAATCGTCAAGGACCTGATCGACCAGCAGTTGAACGACTTCCCGGAGGAGGATATTAAGGCGACACAGGCAAAGTTGAACGCCGCCTATGATGCCTTTACTGCAAAATACGGTCTAATCAACGATAAGAAAAATGCCCGCTTGTTCGATGATGATAGCTCCTACTATCTGCTCTGCTCACTGGAAAACTTGGATGAAAACAGGCAGTTGAAAAGCAAAGCGGATATGTTCACCAAGCGGACGATTCGCCCGGAACGTGTTGTTACCAGTGTGGATACCCCCAGCGAAGCACTGGCGGTATCTATTGGTGAGCATGGCAAAGTGGATTTGCCCTATATGGCAAAACTGCTGGGCACACCCGGCGAGTACGGACGCATTACTACCGAACTGTCCGGTGTGATCTTCAAAGATCCTGCCGCCGATGCAGATGACCCGGAAGCCGGCTGGCAGACTGCGGACGAATACCTTTCGGGTAATGTGCGCGATAAGCTACGCATGGCACAGCTTGCTGCGGAGAGCCACCCGGAGTTCAAGGTCAATGTGGACGCACTGACTAAGGCGCAGCCCAAAGATCTGGAAGCATCTGAAATTGATGTGCGTTTGGGTGCCACATGGCTTGATCCCTCTATTGTGCAGCAGTTCATGATGGAAACTTTTCAACCGCCCTATCGTATCCGCTACAACAATGCCATCACCGTTCGCTACTCCCCTTACACTTCCGAATGGCGGATCAGCAATAAATCTGCTACTGGCTTCGGTGACATTATGGCCACCGAAACCTACGGTACCCGCAGGGCCAATGCTTACAAGATTTTGGAGGATACCTTGAATTTGCGTGACAGCCGCGTTTATGATACCATCGTGGAGGATGGGAAAGAAAAGCGTGTACTGAATCAAAACGAAACCACCCTCGCCCAGCAGAAACAGCAGGCTATCAAGGACGCTTTTGCTG
>OJMK01003182.1_pt1 | contig 10193 bp, 7 predicted proteins | sample 1597201 | NCBI WGS metagenome assembly OJMK01 (sample SAMEA2452125, study PRJEB22498) | human gut metagenome | reverse complement strand
GACGCCCTGGCGGTTTGACAGCTTCACGCAGGACGACTACCGCACGCTGTATGAGGAGCTGCGCACCAGCGTCCTAAAGGTGGATGCCTACTCGGATCTGGATACGCTGCCGGACACCCCGAACGTCACGGTGGACCGCCTGCCGTAACCCCCCCACTTGGCCCCTCTGTGAGAGGGTTCCGCCCCTGCGGGGCACCTCCCTCGCCGAGAGAAGCAGGAGGCTGCGCTTTGTTATGCTTTTGTAATGTTTTTTACGCCGTTTTGTCATTGAATTAACAGCGCAAATGCGGTATACTGGAAGCAAAGCGGCAGGGAACCGCCCTGCTGCGCAACTGAAAACAACCTAAGGAGATCAAAACCATGAAAAAGTTTCTCGCTTTTGTAATGGCTGCCAGCATGGCGCTCTCTCTGTCTGCCTGCGTCGGTTCTACCCCCGCAAGCTCCACGGCCAGCACCACGACGGAGGCTACCTCTGAGGCCGCCGCTTCCACCTCCGGCAGCAAGACCGATGTCGCCTTTGTTACCGACGTCGGCAACATCGATGACCAGTCCTTCAACCAGTACACCTGGCAGGGCGTGCAGGATTTCTGCTCCGCAAACAGCCTGAACGCCAACTACTACCGTCCCACCGAGGACTCCGACGCCGCCCGTCTGGAGCAGATGGACAACGCTGTCAATGACGGCGCTAAGGCCGTCGTCGTTGCCGGCTACCTGTTCGGTTCCTCTATCGCTGAGGCTCAGGCCAAGTACCCCGACGTTGAGTTCCTGGCTCTGGACGTTTCCACCGTCGACCTGGGCGACACTGCCCCCGCTGAGAACACCGCTCTGATCACCTACAAGGAAGAGCAGGCCGGTTACCTGGCTGGCTACGCCGCTGTTTACGACGGCTACAAAGAGCTGGGCTTCCTGGGCGGCATGGCTGTTCCCGCTGTTATCCGTTACGGCTACGGCTTCGTGCAGGGCGCTGACGCTGCTGCTGCTGAGCTGGGTCAGAACATCGAGATCAACTACTTCTATGGCGGCCAGTTCTACGGCGATGCAAACATCACCTCCCGTATGGAGGGCTGGTACTCCAACGGCACTCAGGTCGTCTTTGCCTGCGGCGGCGGCATCTACACCTCCGCTGTTGAGGCTGCTCTGAAGAACAACGGCTACGTCATCGGCGTTGACGTTGACCAGAACTACATCGGTGCAAACGGCGTTGCAGATGGCACCTACGCTTATAACCCGTTCATCACCTCCGCTATGAAGGGCCTGTCCGAGGCTGTCAACACTGCTCTGGCTGATATCGATGCCGGCAGCTGGGGCGACATCGCAGGTTCCAATGGCAACTTCGGTCTGGAGGACGGCGATTATATCGGCCTGCCCACCGATGCAGACAGCTGGAACTTCGAGTCCTTCACCACCGACGAGTACGAGGAAGTCAAGGGCAAGATCAAGAGCGGCGAGATCACTGTTGATAACAGCTCCGACGACGCTACCAAGCCCACCGTCAGCGAGTTCACCACCGTCAACTACATCCAGTAAGCTGTTGTCCGGCAGGCCTGCCTGCGGACGATCGATAGTTCTTTTCAAAGCGGGGCATCCTGTAACGGGGTGTCCCGCTTTTTTTTGTCTTCTATTGGCGTAATGCGGGAAAAATGCAGCGTACTCTTCGTGAAAAGAGTACAAAAGTAATACTATTGTCTGTGCTTTCTGCCAAAAAGCAAAAAAGACATGTGCAAATTGCCGCAAATCAGGTATAATGGAACTTAAAGAAGTATCGGTGTCGAAACGACACGAAAGGAGAGTGAGCAGATTGGCAGAGGATTTTGTGATCGAAATGCTCCACATTACCAAGGAGTTCCCTGGAATCAAGGCAAACGACGATATCACCCTGCAGCTGCGCAAAGGCGAGGTACATGCCCTGCTGGGCGAGAACGGCGCCGGCAAAAGTACGCTGATGAGCGTGCTGTTTGGCCTGTACCAACCGGAAGCTGGTCAAATCCGCAAAAACGGCAAGGAGGTTGTCATTCGCAACCCCAATGATGCAAACGCACTGGGCATCGGCATGGTGCACCAGCACTTCAAGCTGGTGGAATGCTTCAGCGTGCTGGACAACATCATTCTGGGGGTGGAACCCAACAAGATGGGCTTTTTGCAGAAGGCCGAGGCACGCAAAAAGGTGATGGCCCTGAGCGAAAAGTACGGCCTGCGCGTGGACCCGGATGCACTGATCAGCGATATCTCTGTTGGTATGCAGCAGCGCGTTGAGATCCTGAAGATGCTGTACCGCGACAACGAGATTCTGATCTTCGACGAGCCTACTGCAGTGCTGACCCCGCAGGAGATCGACGAACTGATGGAGATCATGCGCGGGTTCAAGAAGGAAGGCAAGTCCATCCTGTTCATTACCCACAAGCTCAACGAGATCATGGCGGTGGCAGACCGCTGCACTGTTCTGCGCAAGGGCAAGTATATGGGCACCGTGGACATCAAGGACACCACCAAGGAAGAGCTTTCCCGCATGATGGTTGGCCGTGATGTGCAGCTGCAGGTGGACAAAAAGCCCGCAGACCCCGGCAGGGTGGTGCTGGATGTGGAAAACGTTACCATGCACAGCGCCCAGCACAAGAAGGATGCAGTCCGGAATGTCTCTTTTCAGGTGCACGCCGGTGAGATCGTCTGTCTTGCTGGTATCGAGGGCAACGGTCAGACCGAGTTCGTCTACGGCCTGACTGGTCTGGAAAAGATCAGCAGCGGCAAGATCACGCTGGACGGCAAGGACATCACCAACGAGTCCATCCGTCAGCGCTCCAAGGACGGCATGAGCCATATCCCGGAGGACCGCCACAAGCACGGCCTTGTGCTGGACTACAGTCTGGAAAACAACATGGTGCTGCAGCGCTACTGGCAGCCCGAGTTCCAGAAGGGCGGCTTTATCCGCAGCGATAAGGTGCGCGAATATTCCGATAAGCTCATTGCCCAGTACGATGTGCGCAGCGGTCAGGGCAGCCTGACCACCGTGCGCAGCATGTCCGGCGGCAACCAGCAGAAGGCCATCATTGCCCGTGAGATCGATAAGGACCCGAAGCTCTTGGTGGCAGTCCAGCCCACCCGCGGTCTGGACGTTGGTGCAATTGAATACATCCACCGTCAGATCGTGGCCGAGCGCGATAAGGGTACGGCTGTGCTGCTGGTCAGTCTGGAGCTGGACGAGGTGATGAACCTGTCCGACCGCATCCTTGTGATGTACGAGGGCGAGGTCGTGGGCGAATTTGACCCCAAGACCACCACCGTGCAGGAGCTGGGCCTGTATATGGCAGGCGCACGCAAGCAGGGAAAGGAGAGCAAATAACACATGAACAAGAAAAAACTTTCCCACAGCAGTCTGAACAGCTCCATCACCAGTGTGCTGGCTGCTCTGCTGTGCATCCTGATCGGCCTTGTGGTCGGTTTTCTGGTGCTGCTGGCCATCAACCCGGCCCACGCATGGGGCGACGGCTTTGTGCGCATCCTGAAGGGCGGCTTCCATGACGCGCCCTACGGTGTCGGCAAGGAGCTGGCAAATGCGGCTCCCCTCATTATGACCGGTCTGTCCGTGGCCTTTGCCTTCAAGACCGGCCTGTTCAACATCGGTGCGGCGGGTCAGTATACGCTGGGCGCTTACGGCGCTCTGTACTGCGCCATCATGCTCAAGCTGCCGTGGTTCGTCTGTCTGATTGCAGCCACCATTCTGGGCGGCATCTGGGGTGCGATCCCCGGCTTCTTCAAGGCCTACTTCAACATCAACGAAGTCATTACCTCCATCATGTTCAACTGGATCGGCCTGTATCTGGTCAATGAGCTCATTTACCAGAACGGCACCGGCCCCATGTACGATGTGCGCAATACCCGCACCATCAACATCAGCAAGAACGCCGATTACGCTCAGTCCATCATCCCGGATTTCGGCCTGAACAAGCTGTTCCAGACCAACAGCACCACCATCGCCATCTTCCTGGCGGCAGCAGTGGCAGTTCTGATCTGGGTGGTGCTGAACAAGACCACCTTCGGCTACGAGCTCAAGGCAGTCGGCCTGAACAAGAGCGCTGCCCGCTACGCCGGCATCAACGAGAAGAAGAACATCATCCTCTCCATGGCCATTGCCGGTGCGCTGGCCGGTTTTGGTGCGGGCCTGTACTATCTGTCCAATGTGTCCCAGTGGAACCCGCTGAACTCCACCAGCCTGCCGACAATGGGCTTCAACGGCATTTCCGTTGCACTGCTGGCAAGCTCCAACCCCATTGGCACCATTTTCTCGGCAATCTTCATTTCCCATATTTCGGTGGGCGGCTCCTTCCTTTCCACCAAGTATTACCCCACTGAGATCTCGGACTTGATCAGCGGTATCATCATCTACCTGTGTGCATTCTCCATGCTGTTCCGCGGCAAGATCCACGCACTGCTGTTCAAGAATGCCGATAAAACCAATGTGAACGCAGAGCCTGCTGCTCCTGCAAAATCTGCAACCGAAAAGGAGGGCAAGTGATATGCTGCTTCTGATCAAATATACGCTGCTGTATGGCATCGTTCTGATGCTGGTGGCACTGGGCGGTATGTTCAGTGAGCACTCCGGCATCATCAACATTGCACTGGAAGGCATCATGGTCATTGGCGGTGTGGCGGGTGTTCTCACCCTGACCATGCTGCCTGCCGAAATGCCGGTCTTCCTCGTGGTGCTGATCTCTGTTCTGGTGGCGGCACTGGCCGGTATGGTGTACAGTCTGCTGCTGGCCTTTGCCTCCATCAACCTGAAGGCGGATCAGACCATCGGCGGCACGGCCCTGAACCTGCTGGCCACGGCCATCGCGGTGGTCCTTGCCAAGAATTTCAGCGATAGCGGCAGTGCAAAGCTGAACTACACCAACAGGCCCTTCCTGTTCAGCATCGGCGGGCTGGAGCTGAGCATTTTTGTGCCGCTGGGCATCATTCTGCTGATCATCAGCTATGTGGTGTTGTACAAGACCCGCTTTGGCCTGCGTCTGCGTGCCTGCGGCGAGCATCCGCAGGCAGCGGACTCTGTGGGCATCAATGTCTACAAGATGCGCTATGCCGGTGTTGTCATTTCCGGTGCACTGGGCGCAATCGGCGGTATGGCCTACATTGTGCCCCCGGTGCAGACCTGGAACTTTGAGGTGGGCGTGGCCGGCGCAGGCTTCCTTGCCATGGCTGTTATGATCTTTGGCCAGTGGAAGCCCTTCAACATCTTTGGCGCAGCCATGTTCTTTGCTGTGTTCAAGAGTCTGGCAAACATTGCAGACTCCACCTTCCTGGCACAGCTGCACTGGTCCAGCAACATCTACAACATGATGCCGTTCGTGGCGTCCATGATCATTCTGGCGTTTACCTCCAAGAACAGCATGGCACCCAAGGCAGAGGGCATCCCCTACGACAAGGGGTCCCGCTAAAACGACGATTTGTGTTCCCAAAACAAGGGCGCAGCTGCTTTTTCGGGCGGCTGCGCCCTTTTTGGCTTAAAATTGGGCAAAGTTTACAGAATGATACTTGCTTTTGTTTGGAATTTTGCTATACTATATCTTACAATGTCGTACTATTGAAAAAACGAGGAGCGTGATACGATGCGCGTTTATGATCTGATCGCAAAAAAGCGTGATGGCGGTACGCACAGCCGTGAGGAGCTGGAGCAGATCGTCAATGGCTATGTCAGCGGAGAAGTGACTGATTACCAGATGGCTGCATGGATGATGGCTGTCTATCTGCGCGGCATGACCGATGAGGAGACCGCAGAGCTGACCGATGTGATGGCTCACAGCGGTGTGATGGTGGATCTTTCGCCCATTCCGGGCATCAAGGTGGACAAGCACTCCACCGGTGGCGTGGGCGATAAGACCACGCTGGTCATTGCCCCCATCGTGGCGGCCTGCGGCGTGAAGATCGCCAAGATGAGCGGCCGGGGCCTTGGCCATACCGGAGGCACCATCGATAAGATGGAGAGCGTGCCCGGCACCAGAACTGCCCTCTCACAGGAGGAGTTCTTTGCGCAGGTGAACAGGATCGGTCTGTCGGTCATTGGCCAGAGCGAGGGCATTGCCATTGCAGATAAAAAAATGTATGCCCTGCGGGATGTGACCGCAACCGTCAGCTGCATCCCACTCATCGCATCCAGCATCATGTCCAAGAAACTGGCTTCCGGCTCGGATGCCATCCTGCTGGATGTGACCACCGGCACCGGAGCTTTTATGAAAACAGTAGACCAGAGCATTGAGCTGGCCAAGCTGATGGTATCCATTGGTACCCATCACGGCCGCCGGGTGGCTGCCATGATCACCGATATGGACACCCCGCTGGGCCATAACATTGGCAACAGTCTGGAAGTCATGGAAAGCATGGATGTGCTCAAGGGCCATGGCCCCGCCGACCTGACCGAGGTCTGCCTGCAGCTGGCGGCGAACATGCTGGTGCTGGCCGATAAGGGCACTCCTGCCGAGTGCCGCGCCATGGCCGAGGCGGTGATTGCCGATGGGTCTGCCTTTGCTAAGTGCAAGGAGATGTTTGCGGCGCAGGGCGGCGATACCCGCGTGCTGGACGATTACAGCCTGTTTGAGCAGCCCGCGGCAAGCTTTGAGCTGCTGGCAGAGCAGGACGGTTACATTGTGGCGAACGATGCCGAGAAGATCGGCTCTGCCAGCGTACTGCTGGGTGCGGGCCGACAGAAAAAGGGCGACCCGCTGGATTTTGCCGCCGGCATCACCCTGCATAAAAAGCGCGGCGACTACGTAAAGAAGGGCGAGAGCCTTGCCACCTTCTACGGCGCAGCCGATAAGTTTGAAGCTGCCGCCGCCGAGTACCGCAGCGGCCTTGGATACGGCCCTGAGAAGCCGGAGGAAGCCCCGCTGGTGTATGCCCTTGTAACGAAGGACGGCGTGGCGCGCTATTAAATGAAATAAAAGCTTCCGGGACGGTATCTCCCGGGGCTTTTTTGCGTCATTTGGCAGGTTTTTGTTGCATAATGTGGAAAACAGTGGAACTTTGGCAGGAGATATGGTATACTATGATGGATTTGTGCTGTCCCGGCAGAAGGGACGCGGAAAGAGAAAGGACTTGTTATGAAGATCATTCTGGTGGGCGGCGGCAAGGTTGGTACCGCGCTGGCGCGGCAGCTCAGTGAGGAAGACCATAATGTGACCATTGTGGATACCAACAAAGCGCGTGTGGAGCACCTGACTGAAAGCTACGATGTGCTGGGCATCGTGGGCAACGGTTCCTCGATCACCACGCTGGCAGAGGCCGGCATTGAAGACGCGGATGTGTTCATTGCCGTGACCGGTTCGGATGAGCTGAACCTGCTGTGCTGCATGTTTGCCAAAAAGGCGGGCCACTGCCATGCAATTGCCCGTGTGCGCAACCCGTCCTACAGTCATGAGCTGGACTTTATCAAAAAGCAGATCGGCATTTCGGCCATCATCAATCCGGAAATGGCTGCAGCAAAGGAAATCTCCCATCTGCTGCGCTTCCCGGGTGCAAGCAAGATCGACACCTTTGCAGACGGCCGTGTGCGGCTGATCAAGTTTGCACTCACTGCAGAGCAGGGGCTGGATGGCGTGGCCATCCGCGAGATCCCCACCCGCCTGAAGAGCGACATTCTGGTGTGTGCAGTGGAGCGCAGCGGCGGCGTGATCATCCCGAACGGTAACTTTGTACTGCAGAACGGCGATCAGGTCACCTTCCTTGCAACACAGGAAAAGGCCCACGAGTTCTTCCAGCGCATCCACCTGCCGGTGCGCCCGGTGCGCAATGCCTTCATCGTGGGCGGCGGTGCCATCGCCTTCTATCTGAGCCAGGAGCTGCTGGAAAACCACGTGCGTGTGCGCATCGTGGAGCGCGACCCTGCCCGCTGCATGGAGCTGGCCGAGCAGCTGCCCGGCGCACAGATCCTGAACGAGGACGGCTCCAACCGCGAATTCCTACTCTCGGAGGGCATGGAGTCCACCGAGGCTTTTGTGGCCCTGACCAACATTGACGAGGAGAATGTGCTGCTGACCCTGTTTGCCAAAAAGCACTCCAAGGGCAAGCTGGTCACCAAAGTCAACCGTCTGGAATTTGATGATATTCTGGCCGGTCTGGATCTGGGCAGCGTGGTCTACCCCAAGTACATGACCTGCGATTACATCGTGCAGTATGTGCGTGCACTGCAGAACGAAGCGGGCAGCAACATCAAGACGCTGTACCGCATTCTGGACGACCGCGTGGAAGCGCTGGAATTTACCGTCCACGAGAAGAGCGCTGCCACCGGTGTCCCCCTGAGCCAGCTGCACCTGAAAAAGAATCTGCTGCTGTGCTGCATCACCCGCGGCCATCAGATCCTGATCCCGCGCGGCGGCGACCAGATCCAGGTGGGCGACAACGTGATCGTGGTCACGCTGGAGCATGGCCTGCATGACCTGCGCGATATTCTGGACAAGGGCGCAGAGGGTTGACGGAGGCAGACTATGAATTATGCGATCGTTTTCCGTCTGCTGGGCTATGTCATGCTGATCGAGGGTGCGCTGCTGCTGCTGCCCGCAGCGGCCAGCTGGATCTACGGCGAATGGTTCGTGCTGGGCGTGTTTCTGATCACGGCGGCAGTCAGCGCCGCCATCGGCTACGCCCTGCGCGGCATCAAGCCTAAAAGCAAGATGTTCTATATGCGGGAGGGCTTTGCTGCTACCTCGCTGAGCTGGATCGTCATTTCCATCGTGGGCGCCGTTCCGTTTGTGGTGGCGGGCTGCATCCCGAACCCGGTGGATGCCCTGTTTGAGACGGTGTCCGGCTTTACCACCACCGGTGCCAGCATCCTGCCCGGGGTGGAGGATCTGCCCAAGGGCATCCTGTTCTGGCGCAGCTTCACCCACTGGATCGGCGGCATGGGCGTTCTGGTGTTCCTGCTCTCGCTGCTGCCCCTGACCGGCGGCTCCCACGTCAACCTGATGAAGGCAGAAAGCCCCGGCCCTCAGGTGGATAAGCTGGTGCCCAAGGTGCAGTCTACCGCAAAGATCCTGTACAGCATCTATTTTGCACTCACCGTGCTGGAGGTGGTATTCCTGCTGCTGGGCGGCATGCCGCTGTTTGAGTCCATGCTCACGGCCTTCGGTACGGCGGGCACCGGCGGCTTCGGCTTCAAGAACGACAGCTTTACCAGCTTTTCTCCCTACATCCAGTGGGTCGTGACCATCTTCATGATCCTGTTTGGTGTCAACTTCAATGCCTACTTCCTGCTGTTGCTGCGCAAATTCAACCGCGCCATCAGCGAGGAAGTGCGCGGCTACTTCGCCATTATTCTGGTGGCAATTGGCATTATCACGGCCAATATCTACAGCCTTTATAACAGCTTTGGCGAAGCGGTGCGTCAGGCAGCCTTTCAGGTGGGTTCCATCATTACGACCACTGGCTTTTCCAGCTGCGATTTTGACTTGTGGCCCACCCTCTCCAAAGAAATTCTGGTGGTGCTCATGTTCATTGGTGCCTGCGCAGGCAGCACCGGCGGCGGCATCAAGGTGAGCCGCCTCCTCATTCTGGGCAAGACCTTGGGCAAGGAGCTCAAGCAGGCACTGCACCCGCAGGTGGTGGCCCCCGTCCGCATGGACGGCAAGCTGCTCAACCACGAGACCATCCGCACCACCAATGTGTTTATGGGCGCGTATTTCTTCATCTTCGTGGTATCCTTCCTGCTCATCAGTCTGGATGGCTTTGATATGGTGACGAACTTCACAGCCATTGCAGCTACTTTGAACAACATCGGCCCGGGCCTTGCGCAGGTAGGCCCCATGATGAACTTTGGCAGCTTTACGAACCCTGCAAAGCTGGTGATGATCTTTGACATGCTGGCCGGCCGTCTGGAGATCTTCCCGATGCTGGTGCTGTTCCTGCCGGACACATGGCGCAGATTCTAAAAAGCAATTATAAAAAGCCATCTGTGATCTTCTGCTCGTATTGAGCATTTGGAAAGATACAGATGGCTTTTTTGCGCGTAACGGTAAGCTGCACAAACCCCTCTCTTTTCGTGGAAGGCGGATCTGCGAAGCAAAGACGAAGAAGTTTTTATACTTCCACTTTTTCCTGTGCCCGGTACTGCAGGGCTTCCAGCACACAGTCCTCATCCAGCAGCTGTTTGCCTGCCAGATCGGCCACCGTGCGGGCCACCCGCAGGATACGGTCATGGGCGCGGGCGGAAA
>OJMK01003160.1_pt1 | contig 10277 bp, 10 predicted proteins | sample 1597201 | NCBI WGS metagenome assembly OJMK01 (sample SAMEA2452125, study PRJEB22498) | human gut metagenome | reverse complement strand
CTCAGCCAGTACGAAGAGTGGAGATACCAAAGCCTGATGGCGGTGTCAGAAACCTAGGAGTACCAACAGTAACAGACAGATTTGTACAACAGGCCATTGCACAGGTACTTACACCAATCTACGAGGAACAATTCCATGCCCACAGTTATGGATTTAGACCAAATAGATGTGCACAGCAAGCAATCCTAACAGCGTTAGACATGATGAATGATGGTAATGATTGGATTGTAGACATTGACTTGGAAAAGTTCTTTGACACAGTGAATCATGACAAACTTATGACCATTATCGGTAGAACTATCAAAGATGGAGACGTCATCTCTATCGTTAGAAAATATCTTGTCAGTGGAATCATGATTGACGATGAGTATGAGGATTCTATAGTGGGAACACCACAAGGTGGAAACCTTTCGCCTCTTCTGGCGAATATTATGCTGAATGAACTAGATATGGAAATGGAGACCAGAGGGCTAAACTTTGTACGTTACGCAGACGACTGTATCATTATGGTCAGAAGTGAAATGTCTGCCAATCGAGTTATGAGGAATATCTCACGATTTATTGAAGAGAAACTAGGACTTAAGGTCAACATGACTAAAAGCAAAGTAGACAGACCAGATGGACTTAAATATCTTGGTTTTGGATTCTTTTTCGACACGCAAGCACAACAATACAAGGCAAGACCACATGCAAAATCAATAGCTAAGCTCAAAACGAAAATGAAATGGCTCACGAGAAGAAACTGGAGTGTCAGCAATCGCTATAAGATTGAAAAGCTTAACCAGCTAACCCGTGGATGGATCAATTATTTCGGAATCGGTTATATGAAGTGGTTATGCAAAGATATGGATGCGCTAATTCGTAGAAGATTGCGTATGTGTATCTGGGTGCATTGGAAAACCCCAAAAAATCGTGCGCAAAACCTAATGAAGTTAGGAATGTATAGTAAGAAGGCTTATGCAATAGCATACAGTGGTGCACGGGTAGCACGATTAAGTGAAGGTGCGCTAAACTATGTAATTACCAATAAGAGACTAGCCTCATTTGGCTTGGTCTCAATGTATGACTACTATACCGAGAGGTTTGTTAAATGTTAAGTTGATTGAACCGCCGTGTACCGAACGGTACGCACGGTGGTGTGAGAGGTCGGCTAATCAACTAATGATTAGCCTCCTACTCGATTAACGGGTGAAAGTCCCCAATCCGCCCTAGTAGTGGGAAGGATACAGCCAAGACCAAGGGTGTCCATCGTGAGGTGGAATCTGAAGGAAGGTGGAGGCAAATCTCTGGTCTGACGAACAGAAATCACATCAGGCTATAGTTAAGGATAAGGCTGCGAAACAAACCAAAGTCCAATAACTACTCGGAATTAACTATAGTAAATGTGGCAGATGTATGGAGAGAAAGAAACGTGTGGTACCAAGGGAGGTCTCGTCAGCGGATGGAAACAGGGTATGAAATCCGTGAGTAACAACGAATGGCGAGAAGTCAGCAGAAGCCATAGTAAACTGATGGCTGCAAACATCGGCGAAGGGCTGAACTTTAGGAGACACAAGCAATGAATGTAACTGAAAGTGGATTTAAGAACAGACAACTTCATATGGAAGACTATCTGCAAATGGTATCTGCGGAACAGAAAGAGTATGCAGAAGTGTTCGACTACTCTAAGATTACTGAAAAGAGCAGTGTCATCACAGACTATTGGACGAACAATCTTTTGGAATTGATCTTGCGAAAAGATAATCTTAATAAGGCTTATAAGCAAGTCAAAAGAAACAAGGGAAAAGGTGGAATTGATGGAATGCAGGTGGATGAACTTCTGCCCTTCCTTAGAGAAAACCAGAGAAGCCTGATACAAAAGATAAGGGAAGGTAAATATAAACCGAGCCCAGTTCGAAGGGTAGAAATACCAAAGGAAACAAAAGGCGAATATCGACAACTGGGGATACCTACAGTAGTCGACAGAGTTATTCAACAGGCAATCGCACAGGAATTAACGCCAATCTATGAGGAGCAATTCTCAGAGAACAGTTTTGGATTCAGACCAGGAAGAGGAGCGCACGACGCTCTGAGACAATGCCAAAAGAATGTAGACGAGGGCTATGTATATGTAATAGATATGGACTTGGAAAAGTTCTTTGATACAGTAAGCCAGAGTAAACTGATAGAGGTATTGTCAAGAACCATAAAAGATGGCAGAGTCATATCGCTGATACATAAATATCTGAATGCGGGAGTTATAGCAGACGGAATATTTGAACGTACAGAGGTAGGGATGCCGCAAGGAGGACCATTAAGTCCACTGCTTAGTAATGTGATGCTAAATGAATTAGATAAAGAACTGGAGCGCAGAGGACACAGATTTGTCCGATATGCAGATGATTGCATGATATTGTGTAAGAGCAAAAAGAGTGCAGAGAGAACCTTGAGAAATATCATTCCATTTATTGAAGGAAAACTTTTCCTGAAGGTAAACAGGAAGAAAACGGAGGTAGCACATATCAGCAAAGTCAAATATCTAGGCTACACCTTTTACAGATATAAAGGGAAATGCAGACTCAGAGTACATGCAAAGTCAGTGGTTAAGATGAAAAATAAAATCCGGGAATTGACAGACCGGAACAAAGGAATAAGCAATAAAAAACGAGAAAAGGAGTATCAGGAGTACGTGCGAGGATGGGTGCAATACTACAGACTTGCAGATATGAAAGGACTTCTAAAAAGAACAGATGAATGGGCAAGACGGAGAATCCGAGCAGTCTATTGGAAACAATGGAAGAAAATAAAAACAAGATACCGAATGCTAAAAGCATTGGGTATGGAACACTGGATGGCGAAAGAACTAGCATGTAGTAGAAAAGGTTACTGGAGAATGGCACAAGTGCTGAACCAAATTTTTTCGAAAAAAATAATAGCCAGATTGGGATACACGTCCATGTCTGACTATTATCTAACAGTATGTGAAAACTAAAGAACCGCCGTGTACCGAACGGTATGCACGGTGGTGTGAGAGGTCGGCTAATCAATTAATGATTAGCCTCCTACTCGATTGTTTTTTTTATATGTGAGAAATATTTCAAACTAAAAAATCTCATATTTAGAATAAAAAAGAAGATAAAAACAGAAAATCCGTTGATAAACTTAAAATAATGGCATATAATAAGAATAAGCAATGGATAGAATGAAAAATCAAGGAGATAATGCTATGAAACTATTAAAAGTTGAAGTTCAGGGACTTCCATTATTTAAAGAAAAAATGAGCTTAGATTTTTATGCAGCACAAAGAATTTCTAAGACACATAAGATGAATTTACATCGTATATCATCAAACATGTACGTAAATCCAACAACAGCAATTGCAGGAATTAATGCTTCCGGAAAAACTTCTGTTTTGAAAATATTAATGTTTGTCTTCGAAATGCTGAATAATGAACCAATAAATCATATTAAAACAAGAAATATACTAGGGAATACGAATAAATGTACAATTACATCTTATTTTTATTCTAAAAGACAGATGGTGTATAAATTACAAACAACAATTCAATGTATCGGGCAGGATATTGAAAGTGGATGGAAATATCAGATTACGGATGAAAAAATGTGGGAAAAACAATCACTAAATAATATGACAAAAAAAGAAATGTTTCGATTTTCTGATCATCAGATTATAGAAGAAAGAAATGAAAATGAAGCGTTTTTGCCAGATGATGTAAGTATTATGATTGCATATCATAAAAAGTATGCCGAAAAAATTGAAATAAAGAACATGATGTCATTCACAAATATGAATGTATTACGTGTAACAGAAAACATTCCAGCTTCCGTTATTTCTTTTTTGGATCCTACAGTTGAAAAACTATATTTTGAAAATCTAGAAAAAAAACAGATCATTCATCTAAAATTTAAAGGAAAGAAAGAGCTTGTGCTAAACAATCAAAAAGATCTTGAAAATTATCTTTCTTCTGGAACAATTAAAGGAATTGTTATGTTTATGATGTTGATTAACGTAATGAAAAAAGGTGGATATTTAATTGTAGATGAAATAGAAAATCATTATAACAAAGAAATTGTTTCTTCAATCATAAAATTCTTCATGGATATTAGACTAAATAAGAATGGAGCAACTTTAATATTTACAACCCATTATCCAGAACTTTTGGACTTATATGAAAGAAATGATAGTATTTATATTACAAGGAATGAAAATGGAATTTACTTAGAAAAGCTTTCTGATGTATTAAAACGAAATGATATTAAGAAAAGTGATGTATATCAGAGCGGGATGCTGGAAGGAACTACTCCAACATACAGTTCTTATATTGCATTAAAAAAACATATTGCTGCGGCATTAGAAGATTAATGGGGGGAGTAATATGGAAGGATTAAAATTATCAAAATACAACGCTTGTATATGCGAAGGATCCGCAGAAATGGCAATTATAGATATTTTGTTGGATCATGAACTACTTATATTTCAAAGAGAAGATCTGATCGAAGAAACGCCTCTTTTATGCCGAAATGGTAAGAAATTTGAAGAACAATATCTAAGAAGACAATTTGATGATCAGATTACAGTTTTTCGAATTTTGGATTCAAGAAGAGAAAAGTTTAAATTAAGTAAAGCGTATCAATCAAAGGTTCATGTCATTAATGTTATTACGGCTCCTGAAATTGAAATGCTAATTATCCATAATGAAGGAAAATACAGGCAATTTAAGAAATCTAATAAAAAACCAAGTGACTTTTGCAAAATAGATTTGAAAATGGCAAATGTAAAAGATTACGATTTTGTAAAAGAATATTTCCGGGATCCGGCGGTTTTAATTAGGGCTATTACCAAATATAAAGAAAATGTTAAGACTCGGAATGATGAAAAAATGCTATGGAATTTATTAAGACATTGAATATGCAGTTGTGCAGAATAAAAAAACGAAAGAGCAGATTCTTAATTGAGTCTGTTCTTTTTTTATGTGTAGAAATATGTTCTTTTTTATATGTGAGAAACATTTTTCATTAAATCTTTCATATTTAAAATAAAGAGGTTCACCGTGAAGAAAGATAACAAATCAATTTTTGCTTTTTGGGATAAAGAAGAATAGAAGGATCCTCAAAATCGTATTTTGAGATGTTTCAAAAACAAAAAGAACAAAAACATAAAAAGGAGAAGAGTAAGATGGAAAAATGTTTTGATGAAAATAAAGTAGCAAAACTTACGGGAACAGCAATACAGGATGATGAAACATTTAAAACAGAAGGTGGATTTATCCCAGAAAGAGATCAGTTTTATTTTGAAATGAAGCAGGGAGATCATGTTTTTATGGTTGGATTTAAAGACCTGCTGATATGCTTGAGACTGCTTGAAGAAATGGGGGAGATTCCAAAGATCAATGGGAAATGGTGGACACAGATAGAAACGCTTTACGGTGGTGAGCTTTGCATGGTAAAATATAAAGAAACCAAGTAAAGCCATGCATAGGAGAGATGTGATGAAAGAAATCAAGTTTACTACAAGATATGATGATCCAACTTTGCCTTTTTCAGATAAAGATTTTAAAGGGAAATATGAAGGTCGTATAGGAGATAAATCTGATTATATACAGATGATTAATGGAGAAAAAAAACATTTAGCGTTATGTCCGAGATGTAATAACCCTGTTGTCATTCTTGGGATATATAAGAGAATTAATGTTGCTCCTCATGCGAGACATGCAAAAGGAGTAGATATTCCTAAAGTAGTTAAATTTAACGAATATAAGTATAAGAATTGTCCTTATCATAAGAAAAACGCAAATTATGTGAAAGAATATGTTCCAGAAACAGAGGAACCAGAAAGACAGAAATTATATCAGATCACAAAAGAGCATTTTGATAAGGCAATTTATCTATTACAAAAGGGAACAGGGATTTATATAACGCTATCTATGGCTGAAGAACTTGCAGAAAATTATGTGGCTGAACGTGCATATAATTATATTGATGCAACAGTTTATAATATTCCGTGGTATTTGCTTTATAGCTTGATGGGTGGGTTTCCTTTGTATCATATGCTCATAAAAAAGAATACGATAATTTATAGACATCTTCGTAAATTGAAGTTCGATTTAAGAAATAGTATGGTTGAAGGATATGTCTATGTAGAAGAAAATGAGGGATATTTATTAACTGCTACAAATTACAGATACATAGTAGATAAAAATGATCATTTAAATGAGAAGCTAGATTTTTCAATTCTTCGCCCTGATAAGAAAGTGTCTACTGGCTTATATGAACGGGTAGATAAATTTTCTATCGGTGTAGATTCATATTATTTTTCAAATCTGATCAATTATAAAAACTGGAAACCACGACAAAAGGTATTAGATATTGCAGCAAAATATATGAAACCAGATCAGACAGTTGAAGTTCAAGATAATAGTGACTGGATGGATTGATTTTTCTGATAGAATATTGTATTATATATAGAGAAATAATATTGAAATAAATTTACCAGTTTGTTCTCCAGTGTCCTTCGGGCCTGGGGACTTTTTTATATATGAAAAAGAATTATTGCAAGAAATCTCATATTTAAAATAAAAAGGAGATTTTGCTATGGAAAAAGTAGAAAGATGCTTTTGTAAAAACTGCAAAAAAGAAACAGGAATTGTATGGGGGACGACATCGAGAACTACTTATATAAAAGAAATTCCCTTTGATTTTTCAGAAACAATTGCCATATGTAAAGAATGTGGACACGAAGTGGTTCCAAAGGGGTTGATCGCCTTCAATATGAAAGAATTTGGAGATCAATATTATACACTTCTTGAAAATGAAGCTAAATTGTGTAATGATGAAATCGAGGATCATACAGATTGCCAGGAGTGCGGAGAAGACTACCTGTTTAAAATGAAGGATAATTTTCATGAGTTTTCAATTGGGTTAAAAACAATTCTTTCTTGTTTAGCAATGGCTGAAAAAGAGGGCGCTGTTCCTAAAATTCCGTATGAATGGTGGTGGCTAATTAATAGGAGGTACTGATGGACACATTCAAAACAAAACCTGGAATACCAGAAGAAATTCTGATCACAGAAGAAAATTTTGCTAATGAAACTGGGAGACAATTCCCTTATGCTATGAAAAAAAATGAGAAGATAACTTATAAGGCGGTTTGTCCTGCCTGTGATAATCCGATACAGATCATTGGGCTGTTTAAAAGAGAAGAAGAAGTAAAAAGAAAACCATATGGAAGACATACGACAATCGATCTACCTGGATTAACCGTATACAGTGAAGAGGATTATCTGAATTGTCCATATCATAATCCCAACCCACATAATAGTGATGCAAAAAGAAAACCTGGGAATAAAAAATCTCAATATTTTTATAATCTTATGAAAGAACATTTCGACTTAATTGTATTAATTTTGGAAAAGAAATTGCAGATCTATGTCAGTTATCATTTTGCAGAGACGCTATTACGCAGTTGGAGAGATAATGAAGGATGGAGATATTATGATACAAATTATAATAATCTTCCATACATGTTACTATTTGCAGAAATGGCACGTCCTATGTTTGGAAAACTAATTCAAAAAGACAGTAATGTAGAAAAAGCGATTCTAGAAAAGGGAATCAATTTTCAATTAGAAGATGTGGGGATGGATTATTATCGCAAAATTAAGCAGAGAGATGGATTTTTGGATGCAACTTTCTATCTTACTCATCATCATTTTGAAAGAAAGGGAGAACATACAGAAGAAACATATCTATACCGTGTTGTAGAAGGCAAAAATAAGATATATGAAGAAAAGATCGTTGTAGAAAAAGGAAGATTGTATGAGATAACCCAAAAACAAGGAAAAAGAAGTGCAAGAGAAGAACGGCTGATAGAAATAGCAAATAAGATATTGTAACGAAAAGTGAGGAGCAGGTATATTCGTATCTGTTCTTTTTTTTGCTTTAAAAGCTATCTTAATTGCTTCAGTTTCATATTTTTTCTCTCAAAATTCATATTTGAATTGAGAAAAGATAAATCCGGATGCTCCAACAGAAGGAGAATTCGTGATAAATATGAAGAAAATAGTAATGGCGCTGCAGATTATGTGGTATGGAATACAGTTAGCAAAAGAAATTAAGAAATTTCATCAATGGTATAAGAAAAGAACCGATGGTAATTCATCGGCTCCTAATGGCATTACTGAGAAAGAAACTCCACCTTCTAACTCAGATATAAAAATTGGAAATATTACAGTCGAGAATAGTCCCGGCTGCAATATCAATGTTGGGTATCAGTTTCATGCTAATGGCAAAACTGACTCACCCATGTGAACATAAAGAAAATTAGAAAATAAAAATCAAGCATCCGGATATTCTCTCACAAAACAATATGAGAATGTTCGGTTTTGCTTTTATTTTTTTTCTTTCAATTTAAATATGAGAGATATGAATTTTTTTATTTTTCACATATAAGATTTTGTAACTCAGGAAAAGAAAAAAAATAAGCAGACACACCAGATATCTTTTTCCAAATATCTCATATTTATATTGTAATACTATTTTTCAGAAAGGAGGCCGCAGAAAATGCGATTACGAAAAATTGGAGGAAAGGTGATTGCTTGTGCCTGTTTAAGCCTAAGTGTTTTGATGTGTGTCCCTATGAGTGCTGCACATGCCGCAATTCCAGTCGATACAAATTATGCACAGTGGGATTATAAACCTTTTATATATCCATCTAAAAATTCAGATGGATCAGAACAGACAAAACAACCGGATTTTGATGGAAAAATCAAAGAAGACAAAAAAAATGAGAACCAATACTTTGAATTTCAGTATTCCGATAAAGTATCAAATAATGCATTAAAAGAATATGTCGAAAATGATAAGGTTGCAATTTCTGATCTTCTCGGATTGGTTAAAGCATGGGATCGCGAAGAAAATGAATTAACAAGCAGCATCAGAGTTGCAAAGATCGAATATCCTGCAAGCAAAAAGGATAATTATAAACCAGCAACCGTCTTAAATCCATCCAAAACATCAAAACTTGATACTTATTTTAATCATTTGAATAAAGATGAATATGTTGATATTAAGATCACATATGAAGTGTCAGATACTGGCGGAAATACAGTGCAACAAACAGGATATGTGCGTGTTAAATACAATAATCCACCTGTCTTAAAATCTGATTATCTCGCTTATACAGTGGAAGAATTAGCTGAAAGAGGAGATGAGATCTTAAATGAGATCAAAACAAATGCTTTTGCAAGTGATATTGAAGATGATGCAAATAAGATCAAATTAACACCAAAACTGGTGAATCCGAATCCATTGACTTTAAATGATATTAAAGATCAAGGAAGTCACATTATCACATTTACAGTTACAGATAGTGGCGGAAAAACAGCAACTTCTAAACCAGAAGTTTATATCACAACAGGAGATCCTTATAACTTAGCAAATAAGAAAACAACAAGATTTATTAGTTACAAATACATGTATACTTTAAAAAAAGACAGTATTTGGAGAAAAGCTGATCGCTGGAGTTATCTTGAAAAGGTTTTAAAGAATAACGAAAGTGATCATCCTACGGTTAAATACACCTATGAATTTACTGTTGGAGATTATAAGGATTGAGATTCTTGGCAAAATGTGCTAAGATAAAATTGCAAGTTTTGGTTTTGTCTTTCAAAGACTAAACATAAGAGGAGAACAGATACAGTGTCTGTTCTTCTTTTTTTGTGCAAAAATATGAAAATCCCTTTCAGTGCCAGATTAATTTTCTCAAATCGCATATTTGGTATGAGAAGAAAAAGTTCGGGTGCTCCAATAGAAAGGAATATCCGATTATGAAGAATATATTAATGGTGCTGCAGATTGCGTGGTACGGAATACAGTTAACAAAGGAAATTAAGAAATTTCATCAATGGCGTAAGAAAAGAGCCGATGATAAAACACCGACTCCTAATACCATTACTGAGGAAGAAGCTCCACCTTCTAGCTCAGATACAACTATCACAGTCGAAAAGAATAAAGACTGTGATATCAACATAAACGTTTATCCAAAACTGGATAAATAAAACTTAATAATCAGCATCCGGACGTTTTCTTTTAAGTATTATGCTTAAGAATTCGTTCGGATTATTTTTCTTTTCATATTAAATATGAGATTTTTGAGAAAAAATATTTTTCATATATAAGAATTTTTAAAACTCATATTTAAAATGAGTATTAATTTTCCAAGTAGAAATTTATCGTTCTCCTCATCCGTCATATTTACAATGTAGTTATAAATGACGATC
>OJMK01003146.1_pt1 | contig 10306 bp, 7 predicted proteins | sample 1597201 | NCBI WGS metagenome assembly OJMK01 (sample SAMEA2452125, study PRJEB22498) | human gut metagenome | reverse complement strand
GCAATCGTCATATGAAAGCGCTCGGGAGCCGCTTCGCTCCCGGGCTCGACCATCAGATTTTTCATATTCTACCCGTTTAAGTCAATACACACCTTTCCCGAACGAGCAAGAATTATACCCGACGGGCCGCCTTGGGATAGAACACCCTCTTTTCGGAAAGCAGAAACAGCGCGGCTACCGCCGACGCCAGAAAATCCGCGAACGGAATACTGAGCCAAACGCCCGTCAGGCCGAACCAGCGGGAAAAGAAATAAAGGGCCGGTATCAAGAAAATCACCTGCCGGGAGAGCCCCATGAAAATCGCTTTCCAAGCCTTGCTGATGGACTGGAAAAAAGTAGAGACCACGATCTGGAACCCGACGACCGGCAGCATGACATATGCAAGCCGAAGCCCCCGGGCCGAAATATCGATCAATCCGGGATCGGTCGTGAAAGCGCGGACGAGGAGCCGCGGCATCAGCTCGCAGGCCACGAAGCCGACCACCATGATCAGCGTAGCGATCCGGATCGTCAGCTTGAGCACGTCTTTCATACGCTTGAGCTTCTGGGCTCCGTAATTGAATCCGACGATCGGCTGCATGCCCTGACAGAGTCCCATGGCGGTCATAACGATCAGAATGCCGTAGCTGTTGATGATTCCGAAAGCGCCGATCGCCAGATCGCCTCCCTCGCGGACCAGCTGATTGTTCATGATGACATTGACGATACTCGCCGCCAGATTCATCAGGAAAGGAGCCATGCCGATCGACACGATATTGCGGATGATTCTCTTTTTCGGGACCCAGCAGTCGCGGCGGAAATGTACCGGATGCTTCGGATTGAAGAAATGGCTCAGCACGAACAACGAGCTGACGAACATCGAAATGACCGTCGCGACGGCCGCCCCTTTGATTTCCATGCCGAACCCGAAGATAAACAGCGGATCGAGCAGGATATTCAGCCCCACGCCGATCAGAATGGTATACATCGACTTGCTGGGATACCCGCTCGCGCGCATGATGTTGCTGAAGCTGTAGCTCAGATTCGACAGCACGCTGCCGGGAATTACGATCCGCAAATAGTCCTTGGCATAGGGAATCGTCTGGTCGCTGCCTCCGAAAGCGCGCAGAATATCGTCCAGATACAGCATCGAGCAGGTGATCAGTACCGCCGAGAGCAGAAACGTCAGCACGAAAGCATTGCCCAAAATATTACGAGCCCATTTTATATCCCTCATTCCCAGCACGATCGATATGCGAGCCGCCGAACCGACTCCGATCAGCGTACCGATAGCCGTTACGAGCGCCGTCAGCGGGAAAGTCAGCGCCAGCCCCGAAATGGCCAGCGGCCCTACGCCCTGTCCGATGAAAATCCGGTCCACGATGTTGTACAGCGACATCATGACCATCCCGATGATCGACGGAATCGAGTATTCGAGCAGCAACCGCCCCACGCGCTCCGTGCCCAACCGGGCCGTCGCTCCATCCAATTGCTTCGCCATATTACGATCGTTTAACGTCCGTTCGAGAACAAGGCCGACCGAGGAATCGCACCGGCCAATACGGAGATTGCAAAGATACCGAAAATCCGAAAAAAACAGAGACGGGCGGCGGAAAAACTCGCAACCGTTTGTTCCTCCGGCGGCCAAGGTACGGTTACGGACCGGACTTGGCCGTGGACAAGCGACGGAACGAAACGGAAATTTCGCAAGCCGCGAGGAATCGATTATCTTTGCAGCCGAACCGACAGAGCCATGAACGCGAAAACCAAAGGATACATTCTCGGAGCGGTGGCCGCTGCCACCTACGGCATGAACCCGCTGTTCGCCCTTCCGCTGTACGAAAACGGAATGGACACGGATTCCGTCCTGCTGTTCAGATACCTGTTCGCGCTTCCGCTGCTGGGCGTCATGCTCAAGGCCAGAGGCCGCGACTTCAGGCTGCAGCGCCGGGAGATCCTGCCGCTGATCGTGTTGGGCCTGCTGGTCGCCGTTTCCTCCCTGACCCTGTTCCAAAGCTATCACTACATGGATGCCGGCATCGCATCGACCTTGCTGTTCGTCTATCCGATCCTCGTGGCGCTGATCATGGCGGTCGCTTTCAAGGAGAAAGTGACGCTGCAAACCGCATTGTGCATCTTACTGGCGCTCTGCGGCATCGGATTGCTCTACCGGAACGGAGACGGATCGACCCTGAACCTGACCGGAACGATCATGGTATTCGCATCGGCCCTCTCGTACGCTCTTTATATCGTCGGAATCAACCGGACGGTCCTGAAGAACGTGGCAACGCTCAAAGTCACATTCTACATCCTGCTGTCCGGACTGACGCTGTTTTTCGTCCGTCTGGATTTCGGCGAACACATAACCGTCCCGGACCAATGGTACTTGTGGGGAAATCTGCTCGCTCTGGCGATCTTCCCGACGGCCATCTCGTTCCTATGTACGACCAGCGCCATTCAATACATCGGATCGACCCCGACAGCCATTCTCGGGGCGCTGGAGCCCGTCACGGCCGTCTTTTTCGGAGTCGCCGTCTTCGGCGAACCGCTGACGCCGAGAATCGGCTGCGGCATAGCGATGATCATTCTGGCCGTCACCCTCATCATCGCCGGCGGCAACATAACGACCTACATGATACGCTTTCGGAAACTGTTCCCGAAACTCCCGATCCGAAAACCGTAACAAGCCTCCGCAACCGTTCGTCATGGTCCCCGCGCGACATGCGCCTTCACACGAGGCTCATCGACGCCCGAATACAGGAGCGCTGTTCAGGACTTTTGAAGCGACCGATTTCCCGACGGATTTTTCGCCCGACGGCATGGTAAGCGATCACGGACAAGCGCATGAGCCGCTAAATCAACCTCCCCCGCAAAGGCATATTTTCGCTCCCGCACCGGCAATAAGGCGCGAGCCTGTCGATGACGGACCGACGCCGACATCCCGTGCGGCGTCTTCACGAAATTTCGCAATACATGCCCGTCGGCCGACAAGGCGCAAAGAAAGAGGGCCGATACACTTTTCGGCACTCCGCACGAAGCCGTATCCGGCGAATCCGGAAGTGGGGATACCGGGCATATCCGGCGGTTTCGTTTCTTTCGCTCCCTTTTCGCGCGGCCGGACTATGAGAACCGGACGAGTCGGCTGTTAAGAATTTTTCTACATTTTCTAACTTTGCATCGTCTTTTACTGATGCGCGTCACTATGTCCGAATACGCCGATATACTGCCGATATTGCAAACGATGGCGACCGTCATTTGCCTGGGCGGAGCATCCCTGCTCTTTCTGCGCGGAAGGGGCAACCGCTCCCGACGCATGCTGGCCGTCGTCATGTCGATATGGGGACTCATCTATACGGTGCGTGTCGCGGGAACGCTCATGGGAAATCCGGACCTGAACTTCACGAGTACCGGCGCGGCGGACACGCTCGTACTGGTAGTAGGCAACTTTTTCCTGATCGTGCTGTTGCTCTATCCTTTGGAAGTAGTACGCCCGGGATGGCTTAGCCTGAAACGGGCGGGAATATTGCTGTTTCCTTACGCCGCGCTGTCGCTGCTCTATTACGCCGGCCTGTATCTGCTCGGCCAAGAGCCGCTGCTGCTGCGCGATACGGACCAGTTCATGGAACATATCGGGGAGTTCAACGTCTGGTACCGCCTGCTGATGATCGCATCCATCGTGCTGTATCTCGCGTTCCTGTTCCGGCTGACGTGGCGCTACAAGGAGGTCTACCGGCAGTGGTGCCACGACAATTACTCCGACCAAAAGAATATAGATATTTCATGGCTGCGCCGTTACGGCATCGGCGTGGCGCTGATCGGCGTGGCCTATTTCTGGCTGCTTTTCGACGGAAGCACCTACTGTCTCATCGTACACAATCTCACGGTGCAGTGTTTTTTCTGCTACACCTTGTACAAAGGACTCTTTCAAGACAATCCCTACACGGAGGACTTTTTCCGACACACGCTGGACGAGACGGATGCACGCCGGGAGGCCGAGCTCCGGGAGGAACGACTGTCGGCCAACCATGCCGATTCCCCGGGGGACGAAAGCATATTCCTCAGAAAACTGCCCGCTTACCGCGACGAGGTGGCCCGCTGGATGGCAGAGAGAAAGCCCTATCTGAGAGGGGACTTCAAGCTTATGGACGTGTCGGAGATACTGCCTCTGAACCGCACTTACCTTTCCCGAGTATTCAACGACGGTTTCGGGGATAGCTTCAGCAGCGTAGTGCGCGGTTACCGCATGCGCGAGGCGGAGGAGATGCTCGTCAGCCACAGGGATATCCCCGTGGGACAGGTCGGCGAGCTATGCGGTTTCTCGTCCCCTTCGGTTTTCCACCGCGCTTTCGTAGAGAGTCACGGCGGCCTTACTCCGAACCGCTATCGCAGACAATCGACCCAGGAGTAATCCTCTCGCCGGCTCCGCATCCTGCAATAGCCCTTTCCACGCTTCTTTTTTACGAATTGCAAATTTAATTTCACGAAACGGCAACGATCCGACCGCAATTTCCCGGCATTTTTGTGTGCTAAAGTTTCTTTCCGTTCTCCGAATATTTATCCGGACCCGACGGAGTAGGAGAAAACAAACGTAAGAACCGCCCTTCCTTTCCGTCCCGACAGGAACACGATTGGAATTTGCATTGGCAAAAACGTTGGTTAAAACGTTGGTTTATAATTACGAAGGTACGAAAAAAGAGGGAATTTACCAACATTCGTAAAAAAAAGCCGCTAATCAACAGTTTGGCTGCACCTTATTTTGCAGGAATTCTGTTTCATACTTCCGTATTTATCGCTCAACCGTTTTAACCAACGAATAATCAGGCTATCCGCCGCGCCGTTCGGCGCGGCCGCAGGTCGCCGTATCAGAACGCCCTGCGGGCAACCGGCCGATTATCAGTTTCGTATAAGTTGAACGTATGATGAATATGAAGCGTTGTGCTGTTCTTTTATACTTGATTTTTCTTTACGGCGCGCACGTACAGGCCCGCTCTGCCGTAGATCCGGTACGGATCTATTTCCGCCATGGCTATTCCGTACTGGACCTGTCGCTGCGCGATAACCGCCGGACTCTCGACGACTTTGTCGGACGGCTGGAGACTTATGCGTCCGATACCACTCGGAAGCTTATCGTATTTTCGGTAGAAGGCAACGCCTCTCCGGACGGGACGAACGAGGCTAACCTACGCTTGAGCCGCCGCCGTACGGAAAGCGTATTGGCCTATATTCGTTCGCGCGTATCGTTTCCCGATTCGCTGATCGTCACGACTGCCGAGGGCGTGGACTGGGACGGTCTGGCCGCTTCGGTGGAGTCCGACCCTTCCGTTTCGGATCGGGACGAGGTGCTGAACATTTTGCAGAATACGCCCGTATGGATTTATGACAGGCAGGGACGCATCGTCGACGGACGCAAGAAACAGCTCATGGAACTATGCGGCGGAAAGATTTATCGCCTATTGCAGGAGCGTTTCTTCGCAGAGCTTCGCAACTGCACGATCGAATTGCATTACACGACAGGGGATGCTCCCGGCCAGCAGATAGCTCGGGTCCACGATTCCATGCCGCATCCCGCAGCTTCCATACAAGACCGGCCCCGGACGGATGAAGCCGATCGTACTACTCCGAACGAACAGCATCCGAAGCAGGCTCCCGGACAGATTGCGGAACAAGTTCCCGGAACGGCTTCCGTCTCCGCACGGCATGAGCCTCTGTACCGCTTGGCGATCAAAACCAACCTGCTATACGACGCGGTAGGGATGCCGTCGCTGGAAGCGGAATACCGCATCGACGACCGCTGGAGCGTGAACCTCGAAGGCGAGGTGGCCTGGTGGTCGAAAAAGCCGAGGCACAGATACTATCAGATCGCTACGATCAGCCCCGAAGCGCGATACTGGTTCAAAACCAGACAGCCGTGGCACGGCCACTACCTGGGAGTTTTCGTGGGCGGAAGCTGGTACGACCTGGAGAACGGCGCCCGTGGCTACAAGGGCGATTTCTGGATGGTCGGGCTCAGCTACGGCTATATGTTTCCCCTTGGCCGCCGCCTTTCCCTGGAGACGGGGCTCGGCATAGGCTTTCTGCACACGAAGTACGAAGAGTATCTGCCCATCGACGGGCACTATGTCTATCAGCAGACCAGCCGGACGAACTGGCTGGGCCCCGTCAAGCTCAAATTCGCCCTTGTCTGGCGGCTCTGGGACGCGAACCGGAAAGGAGGTGCGCGATGAACAGGAGATACGGCGGAATATTCCTTTGTCTGTGCGGCGTATCGTTGCTGCTGTGCGGTTGCCGCAAGGAACTGTGCTACGACCACGACATGCACGGGCTGAACGTGCGCGTCGTCGTGCAGCCTGAATGGGAGTGCGTTTGGGAGCGCGATCACGGCATGAACTGGGACGACAACTGGGCGGAAGAAAGATTCGGCTGCGGATATGAAGACCTCTGTCCCGATCCGGCTACGGGAATCGCGGCTTTCGTCTATGACGGGAACGGATCGCGTACCGAGCGCCACCTGTCGGCCGAAGGAGGCGAGCTGCCGATGAGCGAGGGGAGGAAATCGATCCTGCTGCACAATGACGATACCCGCTTTATCGTCTTCAGTGACATGAACTCATGGGCTTCGGCCTCGGCTACCACGCGTACCCGCACCCGTTCCACTTACAGCGAAACGCACGAGGACGAGCGCACGGTCGATATGCTCTACGGCGAATGGATCGAGAGGTACGAAGCGAAACCGACGGAAAAGCCCGTGACGCTCCCGGCGAAACTGCAACCGCTGGTCTATACCTACCTGATCCGCTACGAGTTCGCTCAGGGGCTGGAGCATGTGGCATTGGCGCGGGGGGCGCTCTCGGGCATGGCCGAATCGGTCTATCTGCAGGACGGACGCACAGGCGACGAAACCGCGACAGTCCTTTTCGAGGGCGAGCTGAAGGAATTCGGGGTCGAGGCGCGTGTCGCCTCGTTCGGAGCACCGGGCTACACGCCGGGCGCACCCATGCAGCGGTCGGACAATCGCTACGGACTGAACTTGGAAGTGATACTCGGCAATGGCAAGCTCAAGAGCTTCGAGTTCGACGTAACGGAGCAGGTAGCCGCACAGCCTCGCGGAGGCGTGATTACGGTCGCCGGGCTCGCGGTCACGGACGACGAGGCCGGAGGCGATGCCGGTTTCGAGGTGGAAGTAGACGGCTGGGGTCCGTACGAGGACATCGAGTTACCGCTCGATTGAAAGCGAGCGTAAATCGGGAAATACACGCGAACAATCATGTAAAACCATTTTAAACAACGAAAAGATGAAAAAAAGTTTTCTTTTACTCGCCGGGGCCGCAGCGGTTCTGGCAAGTTGCAGCAAGACCGAGACGACGGACCGGCCGCAGGGCTCGGCCATCGGCTTCGCAGGAGCATGGATCGGCCATGCCGTGGAATCGAAGGCTCAGAACGACGCGAACATTACCACCGAGGAAATCGACCATTTCTTCGTATTCGGCGGATACGACGGCTTCAACAACGTATTCGGAACGGCGGAGGCCGGAGAGCAAACGATCGGAACGAAAGTAACGAAGGCCGCAGACTCTTGGACTTATTCTCCCGTAAGATACTGGGTGGAGGATAAAACCTACGACTTTGCCGCCTATTCCCCGGATTTGACAGATGTTGCCACCGTAGCTGCGGATGCAGCCAACAAAGCGATCTCGTTCACGAATTTCGTATCGGACAAGGACCATCAGCATGACCTAATATACGCTCACGTATCGAATGCGACGCATGAACGAAAGGTGCAGTTCTCCTTCAGCCATGCACTTTCCATGATCCGTTTTACTTTCAAAAGCGCTTTCGGAGAAAACACGACCCTGCATATCAAAGACTTCAAATTCTACGGCATGAACTCGCAGGGCAACTATTCCTACCGGACGGATAAAATGGATTGGGACAATCATACCACCCCTGTTATCGAAAGCACGGCATTCACAAACAGCGAGCTGGAGATTCCGGGAACCGAAGGAGAAGTTACGAACGACTACCTCGTCATCCCGCAAAGCGTGTCTGCTCAGGCTATGACCGTATCCTTCACGGCCGAAATCTGGACAAACGGCGCCGAAGCGGCAACGAAAAGCAAGCCCATCAGTGTTCAGTTACAGCCTTTGGAAAACGGCTGGACTGCCGGGCAGTGCTATAACTATACCGTAACGATCGACGGTGAGAATCTGGAAATGAAGCCGATCGAGTTCGGCGATCCGACCGTAACGGAATGGCCGAACAAGCCGACCGACATACCGGTCGAGATTCCGATGTAAACAGGAATTCAGGTCTATCCGACGATACGGTCGGAAAACATCGTAACGGGTCGGGCGGGGTTGAACCGATCGGTAAGCCCGGCGGAAACGATATGACAGCATATCGCTTCCGCCGGGTATCGGGGAGAAAGGCCGGAAGCCTGCCTCTGTCCCCTCCCGGCCGCAAAATCCATAGGAAATCAATGTCAGAACGATGAAACGCAACGATACGATCCGGGCTATTGGAATGTCGGTCTCGTGGACATTGCTGCTGGCGGGCTGCTCGACGGAGAGCGGCACGGATGCGCCACAGCGAGCCATCGGCTTTACGACGACCGTTACGCGGTCGGCAGTGACTTCGCTGGGGAACGACGGGGACGCATTCTCCGTATGGGCCCGCGAGATCCCCTCAGGCGGCACGCCCCGGCTGATTCTGACGCGCAAGGCCGTAACATGCACGGGCGGATCGTGGCAGTACGACGACCTGCAATATTGGCGGGACGAGGCAATGTACGATTTCTATGCCCTCTATCCGGCCGGACAAGAGGCCGAGCTGGAAAATCATACCGTCGCGGGGGAGATTCCGTACTTGCGCATCAGGGATTTCGACGCCACGCGGTCGGTAGACCTGATGACGGCCGAGAAAACGGGGCTCGCATACCGGCCACCGGCACAACGCGTCGCCTTCACCTTCCGTCATCTGCTCTCTCAGATACAGATCATAGGCCGTATCGATCCTGCGCTGGCAGCCTCCGGAGTTTCGGCGACGATACGCTCGGTCAAGCTCTACGGCATGCCGGGAACGGGGGAGTGCGCCGTACAGCCCGAAGGAAACGGCACATGGAGCCTCGGGGAGGCGACGGATGCCGACAATCCTTTTGCCCGGGATCCCGTCTCTCGGGAACTGACGCCCGCCGGAATCTCCGTCTTCGCGGACGATCTGCTGCTGTTCCCCCAGCAGGTGGGCGACGGCTTCGTGCTGGAGATCGAGTACGAATATGCGGGGACCGGCACGAGCGGCACGTTCGCAAAGAGCATCAGCCTCGCCGGCGCAGGCATTGGCACATGGGAAGCGGGATGCAGCTACCGCTATACCTTCACGGTGGGCAACGAGTACATCCTGTTCGAGAAACCGGAGGTCATTCCCTGGTCTTCGGCCTCGGGCGGCAACATCACGGTAGAATGATCCCCGAATAACGACGACAGACGAGATACGGATATGAATATGAATAAAAAAACGCTATATGTCGCAATCCTGCTGGCCGCGCTGACCGCCTGCCAGAAAGCGGAATACACCGCCCCGGCGACGCTCTCGGACGAGCCGATACGCTTCGGCGCGCCAGGTATCGCGCTGGACGGCGAGCTGTTGTCGCGCGCCGCGGGACCCGTGAACGAGTTTCCCGAGGGCGGATCGTTCGGGGTATTGGGCTATTGTCTGGCTATGAAAGGCGACAATACGGACCTCGACTACAGCACGGGACCCGACCCGTGGAACTCCAAAGCCCCGCGCAGCACGCCCCACCTGTTTCATAAGACCGAAGTCGCCTACAACGGCTCGGCTTGTTACTATACCGGCACGCAGCGACACTGGTACGAGCGACAGGATTACCTATACAGCTTTTTTGCCTACTATCCCTACAGCGACGACTGCTTCGCCGTCACCCCGGAGACACAGGCGGGCATGGGCGCTCCTACGATGAGATTCTCCATGCCGTTCGAGGGCGGCACGGAAAATACCCCGCGCGAGATCGAGCGGATACCCGACGCGATGGTGGCGGCTTCGACGGACGTAACGCGCGGCGACGGGCATGTGGACCTCCGATTCTACCATCTGCTGACCTGCCTGAACTTCAAGGTCAGCAACCATAACGAAACGAACGCCGTCGTCGTTCGCGGCCTGCGCCTGAAAGGGACTTTCTACCGCTCGATAGAGATCGACATGGCCGGTGATGAAGTGCGCTATCCGGCGGACGCCTATTCCGGGACTTTCGTTTTCCTCGACGGAGCCCGCGAGGAGGACGACGTGAACGTGACATACGGCAGTCCGGCGGAGA
>OJMK01003136.1_pt1 | contig 10319 bp, 9 predicted proteins | sample 1597201 | NCBI WGS metagenome assembly OJMK01 (sample SAMEA2452125, study PRJEB22498) | human gut metagenome | reverse complement strand
AGCCTCCCGGAAGACTGGGACCCGGCCAAAGTTCACGCCTATTGTTTCGCCACGTCGAAAAACGGCCGCATGGCTTCCGACAGCCGACACTTGGCAATTTCTTGATTTATGATTTCAGATTAGATGATTTCCACTCTAAACTCTAAATTTTAAACTTTAAACTATTACCATGAACATTTACTTTTTAATTGGTATGTTTTCCACCTTAAGCCTGAACACGTTCCTCGCACAAGTATCCGACAGCCTGTTGGCCGGAACTGTGAGCCTGCTGGGCGGGGTGTTAAGTTCCATCATCGTCGCCTGGTTGAAGAATCGATGGCACGTGAAACGTTAGCACCCGTACCCTAGCGGCTACCCTCTAGAAGAAGGACCCCGAAAAGTTTTTAAGTGACTTTTCGGGGTTTATTTTTCCGAATCAACAAAAGCGTTTCGTGTTTTTGAGGTATTTCACTTCCTGTTTTTGAGGTTCGAATCAAATGTAAACTCTATCCTCCCATTTTTATATCAAAAAATATAAAATATTTGAATATTGTACCCATATTTTGATTATTTTTCATGCCACGTGAGAAATGGTCGTAACTAAAAAAAGAAGAAGATGTTATTCCATAAATATTGCACTATACTCCTGTTATTATCCGTTATTATCTCTTGTAAATCAAACCCTTCACGAGAGATGGAGAATTCTATCATCTGGAAAGTTGACCCACACACCAAACTATCCTCCTACATTGATTCAGTAGAATATATCGCGTTGGAAACACATCCGGACGGCCTGTTTAACATGGTCGAAAAACTCGTTGTGCAGGATGATAAAATATTTATTCTCGATTTCCGAAACTGCAAGCAAGTATTTGTATTCGATACCACCGGAAAATTCCTATTCCCGGTAGGAGCCTTGGGACGAGCCCCCGGAGAATTTCTTGAAACCCGCAATTTCACTGTGGATTCAAACTACATTTATGTCATTGATAACTTTCAGGCACGTCTATTACTATATGACTTAAACGGAACTTACATTGAAACCAAACAATTACCGGGAGTCTTCTACGACATCGCCATTCTGGGAAATGGCGACTACATGTTTAGCTGGCAACCCCTAAAAGACCTGCCAGTAAAAAAAGAGAATAAAATCACCATTACAGATAAAAACATGAACGTGAAAAAGGAATTATTACCCGCAAATGAATCCGATTGCTGTAATTCTACCAAGTTATCTTTTTTCACGCAAAATGCTGAAAACATCATATACCATACACTCTTATCCGACACGATCTACCTACTTGACCGTCACGATGCTTTCACATTCTCAACCTTGACGATAGATTTTACCAATCATTCCATTCCCATGAAATGGAGACAAGACTATTCTAAAGTCACTGAAAACTATCAATACCTATACACAACACCTTTTGTTACTCCAAAATACATTCTCGGAACTAACGATTCCGAACCATATCTTATTGATCGGAAAAATAAAAAAGTCATTTTGAACAGTAGAGAAAAAGATGATTATTTCCTATTAGATCCGGACTTCGTGGCAGGAAACAAAGTTTTCTCCTACCTCTTAAACGACACATACCAAGCCATGATAAAAGACGGTATGAAAAGAGCCCCAAAAGAAATAGAAGAAAAACTGGAAAAGGACCATTATGTCCTGATCAAATACATTCTCAAATAACATTAATCCTTCAAACATCCCAATGGAATAATTTTTACTCCATCTTCCCTTGTATATGCCAGTTCACCACCCGTCAAAATAATTAAAAGATCAGGAAGTCTCAACGGCATTTGCGTTTCTTTCTTGTTTCTTTCTATGATGAGATTTTTTAATTCAAGTAAATGCTTGGCACCATCCTCAATTTCACGGCTACCAAGTTTACATTCAATTAAAGCATATCGCCCATCATCCAAATGAAGAACGGCATCAGCTTCTAAACCATATCGATCATGATAATACGAGAGAGTGCCCCCCATTGCTTGTGAATAGATTCTTAAATCACGCACACACATGCATTCATAAATGAACCCGAATGTCTTCAAGTCCAGTTCGAGACTTTGCGGAGATGCCCCCATCGCCGCAACCGCGATGGAAGGGTCTACAAAGCAACGTTTTTTTCCAGTTCTAATAACTGTTGCAGAACGAATAGCCGGACACCAAGCCTCAATATCTTCAATGACAAACAATTTCTCCAATGCCTCCACGTAATCATCAAATGTTTTGGTGGAAGTTCCTTCCATTTCAACAGAAACATCTGCTAACATACTCGTCTTTTTGGCTAATGTACACAAATTCCTTGAATAAGAACGCAGGATTAGTTTCGCCAGAGCAGGATTACGTTGAACTTTATCTACTTTGGAAATATCTTCGCTACAAATAACATCTATATAATCTCTAGCAATCAACAATTTAGCGGCCATACTCATATCATCCAAAGAAGCCGGCCATCCTCCTCGACAAGCTGCAAAAATAAGCTCCTCTATAGACAAGTTCGACACTATTCCATCAATATCCAACTCCTTATTGTCAAAGAGTTCCCTTAATGAAATTTTCCCATTAGATTCTTTTGATTCATAAAGGCTCATAGGATACATTGACATTTTAGATATACGCCCTGTACCCGTATGCATAATTTCATCATCATCAATCACTGTTGAACCCGTCAATATAAACTGCCCCCTCAATCGTCTTTCATCCACAGCATGGCGAACAGCATCCCATAAAACGGGTGCAACCTGCCACTCATCAATCAATCTAGGTGTTTCTCCTTTAAGTAAAAGAGAAGGCTTGGTACGTGCAGCCGCCAGATACCCCTCTCGCGTATCCGGATCCTGCATTTTTATCACACTTTTGGCCTGCATCTCCGCCGTGGTTGTTTTACCACACCACTTGGGACCTTTTATCTGAACCGCTCCAAAAGCTTCAAGGCGTAGTTTCAACAGATCGTCAGCAATTCGTTTCAAATATTCCATAAGACAGGATTTTATTTTAAGCAAAAGTAGCTCATTTTTTTATACTAACAAAACCATTTCGTGTTTTTGAGGTATTTTACTTCCGTTTTTTGAGGCATTTCACTTCGTGTTTTTGAGGCGTTTCACTTCGTGTTTTTGAGGTAGCAACACTAAAGATAGCTGGAATTCGTTCCGACGGAAACATCCTTCCTTTGCCCACGATGTCGGGTAGAACCATAACCGAGGTGTAACCCGCGTACAAAAGATGCTCAAAGAAAACGGCAACACTCCGGCAATTTTTGATGTCAACACAATCACCGCTTTCCGCATGAACGTTTCGGCAACCGATGAATCTGACTTAGTCAAAAATCAAAAAGTAACTAAGTCAATGACTAAGTCAAAAAATAAATCCATTGAAGAGAGAATGGGGCTGAATTCTAAGTCTCATCAGCAACAGAAATAGCAGAATATATTGGTTTCCAACATCGTAGTAATTTCAAAAAACGATATATAAACCCATTATTAGGTAATCGGCTACAAATGACTATACCAGATAAACCAACGAGCCGTTTTCAAAAATATAAATCCATTAGATAGGAACGAACGTAATGCGTATATGCTATGTTTTCACAGAATACGAATAAAATGCACACCCCATTTACAAAGAAACCTCTATAATTGAATTACGATAAAATTCTCATAATTTTATCATATTTCCTTTGATTTTTCCAGAATTTTTAGTATATATTTGAGGCATTATCCACTTGAGGAAAAGCGTGAGACACCTGTATTGTAACTACATGTTATTTTTACTCTTGAATACGTGAAACATTGGATAAAACTATATTAATTTTATATGAATTTATCACTTATGAAAAAAGTCGTCTTCATTATAATCACGTTCTTTTGTATTGTTGCATGTTCATCAAACAAAGGACAAGATAATCTCATCACAATTCCCATAGACCCGACATCTAGCCAATCTGTGGACTGGGAACAATTATTCGACACGGCATCCATGCAGGTAATTCCACTTGAAACAACAGATCAATCTTTATTAGCATGGGTAGATAGAGTGATAATAACAGACACATTGTATTCCTTTTCCTCTGACAATAGCATATATACATTTAATCAAAATGGAAAGTTTTTATTCAAAATAGCCCATCAAGGAAGAGGTCCCGGGGAATATCTTGTACTAGATGATTTCTACATAGATGAAGATAATCATTATTACATACTTGACAATAACAGTTTCAAAATCATAGAATATTCCCCCAAAGGAGAGTTTGTAGATGAAATAAATACAGGACTATTCGGTCTCGCATTCACAAAAATATCCAATGATTTATGGGCCATATATATCGGCTCATCAAAATCTCCTAGCTCCCACTGCCGTTTAAATTACTTTTCTAAACAAGAGAGAAAAATCATACATGAATTTATCGAGATTTCGGACAATGAATTAAACTGGAGGCATTTTAAAGACAACAATAACTTCATACCCAGGGATTCAAAAAATTTATTTTTTACCTATTCCCTAAATGATACTATCTATCAATTAACGGAAAAAGAACTCATTCCCTGTTATCGATTTGAGTGTGGAAAACATCAAATGCCACAAAAAATGCTAAAAGACTCATACAATGATGTTACCGATTTCATCGAAACTATAAAAAATCATGATTACGTGGCCCGTATTACCCCGGTATTCCTCACGAACAAAGAAATCATGTTCGGCTTTCAATATCAAGACAATTATCTACATTCGCTTTATCAATGTCATGCGACAACAATCATAAATCACTATCGGAATTTCCTCGGGATTCCCCACTTCTCTATTTCAACCCGCGATGCAATTTTTCCCTCCGGGTATCAAAACGATTATTTCTATTATCTGATCGACCCCGCCTTTATTCCCGACAAATTTAAAAATGCTTTCTGCCAAGCGCATAATTTGTCACAATTAGATGAAAATTCAAATCCCATATTAGTAAAAGTCAAACTATTCACAAGATACCCATAATAAGTTCATGGTTCTATTATCAACATTTTTAATTTCAACGACATGAAAGTCTTTTACTTTATCATCTGTATTCTTATTTTCTATCAATGCAAAAATACAAAGAATATACAAGAATATCCCACACTTAATGTAACTGTAGAAGGAGACTTTCAAGGCATACCGGCCGATTCTCTTTTCTCGTCTGTAACTTATATTCCACTGGAAACATCAAAACATTCATTGCTTGCAAGCATGAATAAAGTTCAGATTCATGACAGCACCATATATATACTGGATAAAAAGCAAGAAATCATTTTTGCCTTCGATTCAGATGGAAAATATAAAAATAAATTAGATAAACACGGTAGAGGCCGTGGGGAATATCTTTCACTAGATGACTTTTTCATCACGGATAGCATCATTTACATTCTAGCATCCGATCAACAGAAAATATCCGTTTACAATTCAAATTTCGAGTTCAATTTCGATTTTCCTATCGCTACACACGGAACATCAATTACATTTAGTAATGACAGTTTATTCATTTTTACAAATTACTGTTCTAAAGAATTAAAAAATTTCTATATATACAACAGATTTACAGGAGAGTATTTAGACAAATTCGGAGATTTCTCCCAAAAACAGTTAGGAGTTGCATATAAACAGATGACATTTGCCAACTACCGGAATTCCGTGTATTGCTTTTTCCCGTATGACTACTCGATCTACAAATGCCATGGGAAATTAGAAAAAGTCTGTAACATCAATTTTGGAAAAAGTTACATGTACCCATCCGATTTAAAAAATTATTCAGATGAAGAACGTACAAACTATATAACGCGATATGCTGATCCTCTTCAACAGCCCATCGGAAGAATAAATAATCTATTTATATGCGACAATTTTCTCTTTTTCAATTTCGTGAAAGGCATCTTTCCATACATTTATTTCAAACATGCGAAACAGGAAGTAGCTCACGTTGGAAGTATTATCCATTCTCATCAATTTCCACTAATAAACAATGATTTTGTCTATATAGATGAAAATACATATATCTGCTTTTGTCAAGCAGAATCCATACTTTCCCTTGAAGAAAAACCTCACAATTTACAGTCCGTAAAAATAGACGATAACCCAATTCTTGGATTATACAAACTAAAATGTTATGAGATTGTTTACTCAAATCTACTTCCTCATTGTAAATGGAGTGGTTATCAGGACGATTATTGTCCATGGGAAAATTAAATTTTGTTGAGGATGATTTCAAATCATCCTCAATCTCAAAATGCTCAATACTAAAAATAAATTCATGAAAACTATATTATTTATATCAACAATTACATTACTTCTATCCTGTTCTAATTCACAAAATTCGAATTCAACTATTTCTATAGATTTAGATGCATCTAAATCTATATCTATCAATAATATATTTTCTAAAATGGAAATTATTCCATTGGAAACAAATGAAAAATCCATAATACAAAATATAGATAAAATTATTGAATACCAATCATTTATTTACATTCTTGATAGACGACAAAAAGCTGTATTAATATTTGACAGTCATGGAAAATTTATTTCAAAAATAAATACGATCGGTAGAGCTCCTGACGAATTTTATCTACTTGAAGATATTGTAATCAACAGATTTGCAAATACATTAGAATGCCTAGACCCCATGGGAAAAATTTTAACATATAGTTTACAAGGGCAATACCAGTCATCAATCTATTTACCCCACCCTCCTATGGCATATCATTATCTACATATCTTAAATCAAGACTCCATATTACTATATACAAACCCAACAAAATATAATGATTACACGTTTAGAATTTTCTCTCGACAACAAGATACTTTCGTATCTCAATTCATGAAACAAAAGAAAATTATAAATGGAGAATGTAGGCAGCCGATACAAGTCTATAAAGATTCAATCTATTTTACACAAGCATTTTCTAATGAAATATACAAAATCTCCAATGATACACTTTTACCAGCTTATCAATGGGATTTCGGAAAATATACATACAACTTATCAAAAATGAAATTTCCAGATTTAACAAATCCAGAAGAACAAATAAAATTTTACAAAGAAGTTATGTATTCTTCAAAAATACCATACACACTCGGATTTAATAGTCAAAACGATCGATATTTATTTTGTTCTTTATTTATGAAAAATAAAATTTTAAATATCCTTTACGATAAGACTACAAAAAGAAAAGTTGTATTTTCAAAATCAAAAGAAGATATAGGACTTTATCCTTTATACATGGATAATAATAAAATTATAGGTATAACTGATGAAACATTAGTTCCACTAGAACCTTTGGAAAATACTCAAAATATAGAAATAATAAAGAAAGAAATAATCTACACTTTAACAGATTATTCAAATCCGATTCTTATAAAATATATTTTCAAATAAAACCCTCTATTGAAAATTCTCATAATTCTATCATATTTCCTTTGATTTTTCCAGAATTTTTAGTATATATTTGAGGCATTGCTTTTACAGCTAAAAGATATAAGCAAATTTATAAATCCGAGAGTAAAGGCGATGCCGGGAAAGTCCATCGCAAAATGATCCCGACAATCGCCTGCCCTCTCCTAAACAATGAAAGGAGGTGAGACGAAGATAGAAAATTTCGAAAACTAAAACGAATTATATCTTCAATAATAAAAGAACTACATAAAAAATTAGAGACATATGTCATCTCTCAAGTTGAAAAGATACATACTTGAAAAAGACAATATCATTACTCCAAAAAAGAATAAATATGAAGAAAAAAATTTTAAGCATAAGTGCAATTTTTGCAACAGGGATTCTTATGTCTCTTATCTTAAATTACAAAGTAGAAAAAAATCATTCTAAACATCTATTTAACTTTGACAATATTGAGGCATTAGCTCGCGGAGAAGCGCCCGATGGTGATCACGTTGTCTGTCGTTGTTCAAGAATGACATCAGGAAGTTGTGCCGCCAATAACATGAGTAACGTATGCGGTGGTGGAGAAAACTATGATTGTTCTTTGCGTAATACTAGTTGTAATTAAGTCAAAAAATAACAATCAATATTTAACAAAGGAATAAGTTCAGTAAGTGGACTTATTCCCTTTAAAAATCTATATTTCCAATGAAAATTATACCAATACTAATTATTATTTTCCTATGTTCCTGTCAACAAGAGGATACAAACATATTTCCATTACCTCAAAATCATAGAAATATTCAATATCACCATCTTGATTTAGATACTCTAATTATGGAACATATTGAATCTTCTTATTTAGGTCTATCAGGAATAACCATTAATAATGAAATATATTTCATGGATACATATTATTGCTATTTCTTTAAATTTGATACGCTCGGCCATTTCAAAAATCGTTACCTTGGTCAAGGTCGCGCCCCCAATGAAGTCCCTGTAAGAAAAATTGCAGGCTGTGCCCCACTACCTAATAAAGGCTTATTTTTACTTGGATTTCAACTAGATCATTACATTTATGATTCAACATTTAATATCCAGAATTTGTTTTTTCTTAAAAGAAATGAAAGTAGCGATATAACAAAAACTTCAGCAATATATACACATCAATATGACCGATTAGTATGTAGGTATTATAAAGATAATATTTATTTTAACATGTATTCTGAACATCCTAATTTAGATTATATCGAACAAACAGATCGCTATATGAAAAAATGTAGGCACATCTCCGAAGTAAACATAGAAAAAGGAAAAGACGGGAGAATGTTAGGAGGAGGGTATCCTGAAATTTATCAACAAAACCCTCTAAAATATTTAATATTTTCTGGTGTCAACTTTGATATAGACCAACAAGGGAACTTCTATGTTTCATATGAAGCAGATTCTTTAATTTATAAATATGACTTCAAATATAATCCTATTTTATCATTTGGCTATTCTGGAAACAATATAAATACAAATTATAAAAAGATTCACAGCTATAAAGAATGCCGAAAATTCTATTATGACGAACGTGAGACTAAAGGTTATTATGGTTGGCTACAGTATATTAACGAAACAAACATATTATTCCGTTCATACTCAAAAGGGGACAAAGAGTCCACGGATGGATTACAAATCTATAAAAATTCAACATTATTAGGAGATATTGATGTACCCAAAAACTTTAAAATCATCGGATATATTAAACCTTATTATTATACTCAAGCAATAATCGAAGAAGAAGAAGAAAGAATAATTATATATCGATTTAAATTAAATAACCTATAAAGCTATCATGAAACTCTCAATATCCTATATCATCATATTAATGCAATGCTATTTTTTATGCTCATGTGATCATATTCAAAAAAAACAAATCACAACAAATTCTCAAGAGTCAATCCCTATATCAAATTTAAAATGGAAAAACAAGATTTATGATTTTCAAAAAGTTAGACAAGATACAATTATCACTGCCCGTTATACATTTTATAATACGGGTGATAAAGATTTGATAATACAATATGTCAATCCTGATTGCAATTGTACAACCTATCAATTATCAAAAAAAATGATTCCAGTAAACGATTCAGCATATATAGAATTGAGTTTAAACACGAAAAACAAAATAGGTAAACAACACCTTTACACAACAATTAAAGCAAACACGAAAGCTCAAATGTATAAATTAATTCTTAAAGGGTATGTTGAACATCATTAATATTAAAATTGCCTTTAAAAATTCTCATAATTTTATCATATTTCCATTCTTATTTCCAGAAAGTTTTCCCCAACTTTGAAAAATAATAAAGGATCGAAAATGTTTGTTATATGTATTATAGATTTATACTACCACTGACCCTCCTACTGTTGGCGTGCAACGGGAAAGAGAAACAGAAAGAAGAGAACGAGGATGAGCAATATGCCAAAATCGAACAACAAGACGAGAAGACGATCGTGAAAGTGCAGGTGGCACGGGAAGATCGGTTTAACTTGGAATTAGTGAGTAACGGGAAAGCCGAGGCGAATCGGAAAGCGGCTCTTAATTTCGAGGTGGCTGATGTCGTGAGAAAGGTGAACGTGAAAAACGGGGATCGGGTAAAAAAAGGGGATATTATTGCAGAAGTTGACGACGAAAAGGCCACGTTTGCACTGGAAGACGCTCGTTTGTCCTTACAGAAAGCCTTCCTCGATTTAAAACTGGCCATCATAAATGAAGGATTCAAAACATTGGATGACACCGTACAACTCCCCCCGCGACGCAAAGAAGCCATGTACTTGCAATGCGGCTACACGTCCAGCGTGAAAGCCTTCGAAAAAGCGCAAAAAGAGTATACCCTCGTAAAAACCAGAGCCCCTTTTGACGGGATTATCGCTGATCTTGAG
>OJMK01003124.1_pt1 | contig 10348 bp, 8 predicted proteins | sample 1597201 | NCBI WGS metagenome assembly OJMK01 (sample SAMEA2452125, study PRJEB22498) | human gut metagenome | reverse complement strand
GCACGGCCCCCGAGCGGACAAACCCGCCCGCCATGGCCTGCGCCATATTTCCGAATCCAAGAAATCCGATTTTCATATAAGTTTGGTATAATTTATCATTCGTACAGCAACCACTCATAAAACGGGCTTCTTAAGCCCGCGCCGGCCGAATATCAACGAGCCGACGCGCACCATCGTCGAGCCGCACTCGACCGCCAGCGGATAGTCGTGCGACATGCCCATCGACAGCGTGTCGAACCGCGGCCCGAAGTAGGGTTGCAGCAGTTCGAAACAGCGTTTCAGCTCCATGAAATCGCGGCGTATCGCCGTGCCGTCGTCGGTATTGGTGGCAATGCCCATCACGCCCCGCACGCAGACGTCCGGCATACGGGCAAACGGGGCCGTGCGGACATACTCCATCAGTTCGGCCATATTCCAGCCCGTCTTGGTCTCCTCCTCGGCGACGTGGATCTCCAGGAGGATTTCGAGCGTCCGGCCGCACTTGGCCGCCTCGCGCTGGATAGCCTCGGCCAGCCGCGCGCTGTCGACCGAATGGATCAGCGCGACGAACGGGGCGATGTATTTGATCTTGTTGGTTTGCAGGTGGCCGATCATGTGCCACTCGATGTCCTTGGGCAGGGCTTCGTGTTTTTCGCGCAGTTCCTGCGGGCGGCTCTCGCCGAAAACGCGGTGGCCGGCGTCGTAGGCCGCGCGGATCGCCTCCGCAGGGTGGGTTTTCGACACGGCGACCAGCTTCACCCCCTCGGGAAGCGTCGAGCGCACGAACGACAGTTGACAGGCTATTGAAGACATAAGTTTTTCGGTATTTGCCCGGTAAAAATACGCAAAATTCGTACAACACGAAACAGACCCGGGAAAAATCCGGGTCTGCGACTCGTTTTTCTGCACGAAAACACTATTTCGCCATGACGATCTCCGAGCAGCCGAACTCCCCGGGAAGGGTCCGCTGCGTCTTCTTCAGCGCATCGTAGACGTGAATGCGGCGCATGCCGTCCGCCTCGCACAGCAGGTAGATTTCCAGCGAATCCTTATCGGGAGCGTACTCCGTGACCGAAAGCGCCGTGCCCGGAACTTCGGCCAGCGTCTCGCCGAAAGCGCCGTCACCGGCGGCGTTGAACAGCCGCAGCTGCGTTTTGCCCCCGGCCGACACGGCATAGCCGCCGACCTGATACCGTTTTTCCGGCTCGTCGGCCGAGGCGACCACGGTCCAAAAGGGGATCATCGCATCGGCCCCGACGGCTTCGCCCGGTCCCGCCCCGCCGTAGACCCTCAACACCAGCGGAGCGCACGTCCCGTCGGCATTGCGCTGCGCGAGCAGCAGGTCGGAACCGACCCGCACGAACGGCTGCACGGCCAGCGTCTGCACAACCTCGTCGGGCACCTGCCAGGAGACCGGAACCGGGGAGGGAGAGCGGGTCGCGCTTCGGGTCGTCAGCGTCAGCCGCCCCGCGTCGTGGGAAATGAGTCCGACGGAGGAATCGGTGACCTGCCCGGCAAACAGGTAATTCCGGTACCCGAAATCGTCATAATAATTCATCGTGAGGTCGAAACCTGCCATCGAACCGGAGCAGACGCCGTAAATCCAGCCCGAGCCGGGAAGCCCCACGGCGCAGGCGATTCCCCGGCCGATGCCGAGCGTCGCAACCCGTGTCACCCCGCCCGTTGACAGGTCGATGCGCTCGATCAGGGTTTCGTCCGTATCGGATTTCGAAATGCCGTAGAGCGCTTCGGCTTTCGGGGTTCCGTTGGCAACGCGGATCTTGCCCAGCGGCATCATCCTGCCGCGGCGGAGCAACAGCACCCGAACCGTCGAAGCGGGGTAGTGCCCCGGGGCCAGAAAGGTGACGCTCGTGGCGGAACGCACCGTGACGATCCCGCGCACGCCCTTGGCATAACCCTCCGGAGCGAACCCCTCGGCACTCTCCTGCCAATGGATTTCGAGCATGATTTCGTCATCAGCCTCGAACCCTTCGGCCGAGACGGTCACCCCGTCGCCGGGCGCAAAGACCCACGAATCGGGCGGCATGACGACGTTCTTCACGAAAACGGGAACCCGGTCCTTGTCCGAAGAACAGGCCCCGAAGATCGCCCCGGAAAGGAGCAGGAACAACATCTTTCTCATTCAAATAGCTGGATTTCATATTTTTACCGCCACTCCGGGGGGGGGTATTTCCGGGGTGCGCAGAAAGCGCATCCGCTCACAAAGATAACGTTTTTTCGCCGTTATCCGATTTGTTTTCCATCTTTGGCGTCGTAACGACATTTTTATTCACCAGTCGGAAGATTCGGTTTTGAATCCATCCGACTTTTTCGTATCTTTGGTCTCAAAACCTGAAAAACATGAAAAAAATCCGATTGATTCTTGCAGCGGCGGCCGCCCTCACATACGGCGCGGCGTCGGCCTGCACCAATTTCATCGTCACCCGAGGAGCCTCGACCGACGGTTCGGTGATGGTCACCTATGCGGCGGACTCCCACGCGCTCTACGGCGCACTGTACCACACCCCCGGCGGCAAACACAAGTCCGGGGCGATGCTGCCCGTCTACGAATGGGACACAGGCCGTTACCTGACGGACATCCCGCAGGTCCGCGAAACCTGGTCGACCATCGGCAACATGAACGAACATTCGCTCATCATCGGCGAGACGACCTACGGAGGCCGCCCCGAACTGGAGGACTCGACGGGCCGCATGGACTACGGGTCGCTGATCTACATCACCTTGCAGCGTGCCAAAACCGCGCGTGAGGCCATCGGCGTGATCGCCGAGCTGGCCGACACCTACGGCTACGCGTCGAGCGGTGAGTCGTTCTCGATCGCCGACCCCGACGAAGCGTGGATCATGGAGCTGATCGGCAAGGGTTTCAAGGACGACGGCAAGGGCGGCAACGCCCGCAAAGGCATCGTCTGGGTAGCCCGCCGCATTCCCGACGGCTACGTCTCGGCCCACGCCAACCAGGCCCGCATCACCACCTTCCCGAAGGACGATCCCGAGAACTGCCTCTACTCCCCGGACGTGATCTCGTTCGCCCGTGAAATGGGTTACTACGACGGCCCGGACGCCGATTTCAGCTTCTCGGACGCCTACGCGCCGCTCGACTTCGGCGGCATGCGCGCCTGCGAAGCCCGCGTGTGGGCCTTCTTCCGCACCGTGGCCGACGACATGGACCGATACACCGACTACGCGATGGGCCACAACAAGAACAACCGCATGCCGCTGTGGGTCAAGCCCCGCGCGAAGGTGTCGCCCAAGACGCTCTTCGACTGCATGCGCGACCACTACGAGGGGACCCCGATGGACATGACCACGGATCTCGGCGCCGGAGGCCACAACTGCCCCTACCGCTGGCGTCCGATGGAATTCGAGGTCGACGGCGTGAAGTACGTCAACGAGCGCGCCACGGCCACCCAGCAGACCGGATTCTGGTTCGTGGCGCAGGCCCGGCCCGACGTGACGCGCGACATGGGCATCCTCTGGTTCGGCGTGGACGACGCGGCCACCTCGTGCCTGACGCCGATCTTCTGCTCGGCGCAGGAGGTCCCCGGGTGTTTCCGCGAGGACAACGGCTCGATGCTCGAATATTCGCCCACGTCGGCGTTCTGGCTCTTCAACCGCACGACCAATTTCGCCTACATGCGCTACGACATGATCTCCGCGGACATCCGCAAGGTCACGGACAAGTGGGAGAACGACATGCTCCGCAACGTGCAGGCGCTCAACGCCCGAGTCGGAAAAATGTCGCCCGAGGCACGCCGCAGCCACCTCACGCAGCTGAGCGTGGAGACGGCGCAGCAGCTGTTCGACCGCTGGCAGCGGCTCAACAACTACCTGCTGGTGAAATACATGGACGGCAACGTCAAGAGCGAGCACGGCGACGTGCTGACGTTCCTCGACGGCGACGGCTCTGCGGCACATTTCGTGGATAACGGAAACGGAAAACAGATTCCCGGCAAGATCCAGTTCCCGGGCTACAACGAGAAATGGAAGCGCGCCGTGGCCAAAGACAATGGTGAAATACTAAAAGTAGTGAAATGATGCGGTACGACATCATCATCGTGGGCAGCGGCCCCGGAGGCTATGTGGCGGCGATCCGCGCCGCGCAGTTAGGGAAAAAGACGGCGCTCGTGGAGCGCGCCGAACCGGGAGGCGTCTGCCTCAACTGGGGCTGCATCCCGACCAAGGCGTTGCTCAAGAGCGCGCAGGTCTACGGATACTGCAAAAACGCGGAGCATTACGGACTGGAACTTGCAGGGGAGGTGCGCCCCAACCTCGAAGCCATCGTGGCGCGTTCGCGCAGCGTGGCCGAAACCATGTCGAAGGGCGTGCGGTTCCTGCTGAACAAGAACAAGATCGACCTGATCCCCGGATTCGGGCGGCTCACGGCCCCGGGGCGCATAGACGTCGACGGGGCGGAGTACGAGGCCGACCACATCGTCCTCGCCACGGGAGCCAGGCCGCGCGAAATGGCCTTCATGCCCATCGACGGCGAGCATGTGATCTCGTCGCGGCAGGCGCTGACGCTCACGCGCCTGCCCGAATCAATGATCGTCGTAGGTTCGGGAGCCATCGGCAGCGAGTTCGCGTGGTTCTACGCCGCGCTGGGCGTGCGGGTCACCATCGTCGAATACATGCCCCGCATGATGCCGCTCGAAGACGAGGAGGTGTCGAAGACCATGGAGCGCGCATTCCGCAAACTGCGCGCGACGGTGCTCACTTCGACCACGGTGAAAGCAGTGAAGGTCAACGCCGAAGGGCTTTGCGAAGTGGAGATCGAGGGCAAAAAAGGCGCGGAGACCCTGACGGCCGATGTCGTGCTGTCGGCCGTGGGCATCCAATCCAACATCGAAGGCATCGGCCTCGAAGAGCTGGGCGTCGCCGTCGAACGCGACAAGGTCGTCGTGGACGAATTCTACCGCACCAACGTTCCGGGCGTCTACGCCATCGGCGACATCGTGCCGGGTCCGGCGCTGGCGCACGTGGCTTCGGCCGAGGCCGTCTGCTGCGTGGAGTCCATCTGCGGACTCGCCCCCGCGCCGGTGGACTACACGACCATTCCGTCGTGCATCTTCACCCAGCCCGAAGTGGCGTCGGTCGGCATGACCGAACAGCAGGCGCAGGAGCGCGGCATCGCCTATAAAGCCGGCCGCTTCCCCTTCACCGCATCGGGCAAGGCCACGGCGGCGGGCGACCGCGACGGATTCGTCAAACTGCTCTTCGACGAAGAGGACCGCCTGCTGGGAGCGCACATGGTCGGGGCGTCGGTGACCGAGATGCTGGCCGAGCCGACGCTGGCGCGCACGCTGGGCGTCACGGCCCACCGGATCGCCCGCACGATCCACGCCCATCCGACGATGAACGAAGGCGTCATGGAAGCCGCCGAAGCGGCCCTGGGCGCGGCGATCCACCTGTAAAGGCCTCCGGCCATCCCCGGAAAAAACATGCGGCGGACCAACAAGGTTCGGTATTTGTAGGTAAAGAGAAGCGCAGGACAGAGTAAATATCTTGTTTGCAGGTATTTAATTCTCTGTTCTGCATCTGTTCTGAGCAATAAAATTGCAGAATCGGGCAGGTTTAACGGTGAGTTTCGTTACTTATCCGTTACCTGCCCGAAATACTTTGATTTGCATCAAAACATTCGTTTTCAGTTCGTTGCATCGAATTACCGCATACCAAATAACTTGACTTAACGTTTAACAAAACCACAAAGTTCAGGTTATCATGCAACGCAGCACTTTCAAAGTCCTTTTCTATGTAAAAAGGCAGTCGGAAAAACACGGTCAGGTTCCCGTTATGGGCCGTATCACCATCAATGGCACGATGTCGCAGTTCAGCTGCAAACTCTCGGTTCGTTCTTCTCTCTGGGATGCCAAAGCGAACAAAGCCGCAGGCAGAAGCCTCGAATCGCAGCGCATCAACGAGAAGCTGGAGAATATCAAGACCAATATCGGCAAGCAGTACCAGCGTCTCTGCGACCGGGATTCGTATGTTACGGCCGAAAAAGTCCGTAACGCCTTTCTGGGTATGGGGGACGACTGCCGCCTGCTGTTACAGACTTTCGACGAATACCTCGCAGGCTTTCTCAAACGTGTGGGCAAAGACCGCGCCTATTCCAGCTATGAGGACTACTGCAAACGCCGCCGCCGTCTTGCCTCCTTCCTCGAATACGAATATCATGTCAAGGATATTGCGTTCAAAGAACTGAAGCGGGAGTTTATCGAAAAGTTTGTGGTCTACCTCTCCTCAGTACAAGGGATGCGTTCCGGGACGATCCATTCTACGCTCAAAAAACTGAAGCTGATGACCTATACGGCGTATAAGAACGGCTGGATTGCCGCCGATCCTTTCGCAGGTTTCTACGTGAGGCCGGAGTACTCGGAACGGCGTTACCTCTCGGCTTCGGAATTGCAGGCCGTCATGGACGTCCGACTGCCCAATTACCGGACGGGCATCAACCGGGATGCCTTCGTCTTCTGTGCCTTTACAGGCCTGAGCCATGCGGACGTGGTGAAACTTACCCACGCAGATATTTATACGGACGATAACGGGGATCGGTGGATTATCGACAGGCGCCAGAAAACGGGTACGCAGTTCCGGGTCAAACTGCTTCCCGTCGCCGCAATGCTCTACGACCGTTATAAGGACATGCATCTCTCGGGAGACCGGGTCTTCCCGCTCAAAGGCACCTATAATACGTTGAACATGTCATTACGGCATGTTGCCAGACACGCCGGTCTGTCATTCAACCCGACGATCCACATGGCCCGGCATACCTTTGCCACGACGGTCACGCTTACGCAAGGCGTGCCTCTGGAAACGGTCAGCAAGATGCTGGGGCACAAACGGATCACCACGACCCAAATCTACGCTAAAATCACCAATGACAAGATCGGACAGGATATGAAGGCATTGAGCGAGAAACTCAGCAGCGTCTTCAAGGTCGCGCAGTAATCCGGCGCAATCCCGGAATATCATATATATCTAATATCTCCGTCACTTGTTTCCGCCGGCAGGGAATTAAACGCCGGAGATAAAAATCCGCAAGGCCATGCGAATCGTCCGAGGACGAGCCTTGCGGATTTTTATCCCCGGTGTTTTGCTGGTCGCATGTAGATTTGCAGCGTGATGTAATCACAGGTAATTTCGATATGGAGTCGCAGTGAACCGGGGCTTGTCGTAAGCTTTGAGGCTTGGCGGTAGATTTGGACTGCGATTCCATTAACCTGAGAGAATGGCTGTTTAGAATTGTAGGTTTGAAGACCTGGTACATGTGATAGCATACGACTCTCACAAAACTAACAAGTTATGCACTATTTGTATTATGTGGGTCTGGATGTGTCGAAAGAGACTTTCGATGCGTCTTTGGTCGCCTTCGAGGATGCAAACGAGATGGCTCACCGCAAATTCGCCAACTCCCGAAAAGGGATCTGCTCGTGTCTGCACTGGGTTGAGAAGCGGCATGGTATTCGGCTCGTCGATGTGATTTTCTGCGCCGAGGATATGGGGAGCTACATATCCGAGATGGCGGTTTGTGCTTCCGACAGGACGCTGAATTTCAATTTTTCACTGATCTCGCCGTTGGTAATCAAGTATTCGATGGGTATTGCCCGTGGCAAAACAGACAGAGTGGATGCCCGGCGTATCGCCGAGTATGCGATCACTCACTATCGGAAGATAGCCCTTTATCTGCCGGCAGAGAAGGAACTGTGTCAGTTGCGCACATGGCTGATCTTAAGGGCTCATCTGGCAAAACAACGTGTAGCGAAACTGGTGTTGCTCGAAAAATTAGACTACAAAGAGAAATTCGCGGATGTATCTATTCAACGTTCCATGCTCCAGGAGGAGATCGCGTATGCAGAAACTCATATGAAAACCATCGAACGGGAAATGAAGGAACTGATAACCGCCGACAGCAACATTTGCCGGAACTACAAGCTGCTGACCAGCATCAAAGGTGTAGGGCCGATCACGGCCATTGTGATGCTCTGTTCGACGCTTAATTTCACCAAAATCACAGACCACCGCAAGTTTGCCTGCTATTGCGGGCTGGCTCCGTTCGAACATAGCTCCGGCACAAGCGTTTGCGGGGGATGCCACACATCGAGCATGGCGAATCGAGACATTAAAGTACAACTGAACCGCAGAGCACTGATTGCCATCAGGTGTGATCCGCAACTAAAGGCATTTACGAACGCAAAGTGGCTGAAGGTAAACATAAATTCAGCGTCCTGAATGCTGTGAGGGCCAAAATCGCCGCCAGATGCTTTGCCGTCGTAAGGCGTGGAACACCATATGTAGCGTTGCAGATATAATCCGGCATACATATCTGCCATTCGATAAGATTTTGAGATCATTCAAAATCTCAAAATCTTATTGTCGGAACAGTCCGTCTAATTGGGAGCCGAACCTACTCATAATTAATGTATTGTCATTTCCGTACTCCGCAAATTAACGATTCTGACTATGGGATGCAAGGCTATACAAGCGCTTCGCGGCCTTGCATCCCATAGCCAGAATCATTTTGCTAAACGCTACGACAAAAAATGACAATTTCCGGGCATGAAACTTTTTGCAGCTTTTATTTGGTTTTATCTTAGAATTCTACCGTCGGAATAGGCGGCTTTCTGCGGCCCGGACGCTACCCTGCGGACTGCCCCTCCAATAGCCATAATCCACGACACGCACGTCATATACCCCAATAGGCATAACAACCGCTCCCGACATTTCGTTCAGCTGTCCGTTATAATTCGCATTGTCTGTTCAAAACGGTCGTCTGTTGTTCTTCTTCTCGTGGAGATAATTCAGCTCACCGCTGTAAATGTCCATGACAAATCGCAGCATATTGTCGACCAAGGCCGTAAGCCTTGTACTCTCATTCCCTAACAGGTGGAGTATTTCCGATACTTTGTGCTTGGTTCGGGTACTGACATAGATCGCAGAGCGGTTGCGGCAATCCACCGGAGCGAAGAACGTGCGTTCAAAATCCGGTAGCGTGAGCTTTTTCCGACGGAAACCGGAATGTTCTTTTACGGTACTCGCAGTGGAGTCTATGCCTGTTTTCTCAGCAGTCGGTGCCGATGCTCCGGATACCGTTTCCGATGTGTTTCCCTCGGGAGTGTCCGTATCTTCCTCTTCCGGTTCGGGAATCCTGCGGACGACTTTCGAATCCAAAGGGGCCTGTCCGGCGATCATCTGACGCATCAACTCCTCGTCGACTTCGATACGGGGATGTTTAGAAGGATTGGGTGCAGGTTTGTCTGTTTCTTTCAATGAATCCATGGTGCAACGTTTTTGAGATTGATTGTTAGCTATACGGTCGTAAAGCGTGTATGCCCGGTTTTGTGTTTTAAACCATTCAAAATACCGTTTTCCGTTTAATGTGGTTTATATCGGGATAATGAACAGAATAAGAAAACCGACCTTTCATGCTGCAATATACAACCGGGTGAAATGCTTCGGTTCCGATGTCCGCTCCAGACCGCTCCAGTCCGCACCGAGGGTTTGTTTTGGCGCCCGCAGGGTTGTGTCCCGTCCTGAAAAAGGTTTACAGAAAAGAGTAAATCTTATGCAGCAAACAACGAATTCAGACTTATCACGTCATTATTTACCGCGTCAGTTGCGTCATCTGATTTTACAGGAGTATTTGAGCGGAGTCAAGACGGCTCGCCAACTCTCCGAAGAACATGGTATTCCCATGTCTACGATTCATAAGATGGGTCAGCGCTGGAAAGCGAAAAATAGTTGTAGCTTTGTGAGTACCCCTAATCCTTATCCGATCATGTCCCGCGTTACTAGTGAAGAAGCCAGTGAATTATTATCCGAGAACAAAGCCCTTCGGCGGCGCTTGGAAGAGGCTTTATTACGTCTGGAAGGCTATGAGATCATGGGAGATATCCTTCAGGAAGAATACGGTATCGACCTATTAAAAAAATCCGCAGCCGGACAGTCCAGCGTCTCAAAGAAAGACACACAGCAATGAGCCTGTCGTTTCTGTGCGGGTTGTTCGGCTATACCCGTCAGGCCTATTATAAACATTTACGGCGTAATAGGGAAGGATCCTTGTCCGATACCCTTCTTTTGGAGCGGGTGGGTTACTACCGGAAACTGATGCCCAGGCTCGGCGGTCGTAAACTGTGGCATTTGCTGCAACAAGACGGATTTCCGGTCAGCCGGGATCGGTTATTTACGCTGCTTTCGGAAAACAATCTTCTGGTCAAACGTCGGAAGAAATACAGCGTTACGACCTGCTCGCGGCACTGGATGCGTAAATATCCGAATCTGATCCGGGGTTTCGACCTCGAGCGGCCGCATCGTTTATGGGTCGGAGATATTACGTACATTTCTTTGAAAG
>OJMK01003122.1_pt1 | contig 10353 bp, 9 predicted proteins | sample 1597201 | NCBI WGS metagenome assembly OJMK01 (sample SAMEA2452125, study PRJEB22498) | human gut metagenome | reverse complement strand
TACGTTTGCGGTTTCTGACGGGAATAATCACAGAGGCTTCCCGGGCGAAATTCTCCTGTCCGAAGTCTATACGCTGAAATTCGGGAGCTAACCAGGCTCCGATCGCCTGGAGGTGGGCTGTACAAACGGCTTCCATCTCCAACTGCACTTCCCGGTTGGCCGGATCGACATAATCGAACTGTTTTTCACCGGATAACCGCAGATCGGTGGGCTGTACGGTATAAAGGGTTTCCGGTATATGTACGATTTTTCCTAAACGCGAAATACTTAACCTTAATTCGTAGAGAGCTGCAAAACGGTAATCGGTATTCATTTGAGCGACTACTTGCTGAAAACTGTCGTTACGGAATAATAATAGTTGCCCGAAATCAAAATCGTTCCGTATACTTCCGGTTTGATATTCCAAGGTGGGATGGTGTATTTTTTTGCCTTGCCGGATTTCCTGGTAATCACTGTAAAACAGTGCTCCGTCATTACTTTCGGCTATCTGGTACATGCGCCCGATTGCATAAGGATGCAGCTCGATGGGAGAAGTACCGGTATAGAAAAGGATATAATCCGAATCTGCCTGCCTGGCTATTTGTTGTAAAGCAGGGGTGTCGGTAAAAGAAGATACGACAGTCGTTTTTACTGGTTCGGGACTTCGAAAAAGTTCTTTTTGCAGTAAGAAGGTATGAATTGAATACATATTTCCGGAATTTTTCGTTCAAAACTATAAAAAATAAAAATTATTCTATAAATCAAACTGTTTTTGCACCTTATGGTGATGATCCTGTACTTATATCAAAAATAAGCATTACTAATAATTCAGGTAAAAATATTCAAGGAAAATGGTTCGAGTATTGGGGACATGATGTTTATCAAATGACATATCGTGCTCAACAATATGCAACTTATAGAGAAGTAAGAAAGGATTATCCTTATTATTTTAGAAAAGAATTTTCAAAAAACTTTAAAAGAACTTATACAAAAATTGAAAACGGGGCCAAAGTTGATTTTCAGTTTACAGGATTTCATTATCCAAAAAAAGATACAAAAAACAAGATTGCATCAATAGATGAGGTCAATGAACTAATACATCCCTTTGTAAGCGATCATGCTACATATGAGGATTTAAATATACCGTCTATGTTTGTATCTTGTTTAAATGATAATGTTATCAATAAAATACGTTTTTCTGGTAAATCTTTTTTTAAAAACAAAGACTTATTAAATCCTTCAGGAATATATTCTAATGAAGATTTATTAGAAAAAGATGCATTAATTGTTAATAGTGGATTTGAATTAGGAAAAGACGAAACGATTGATCTTTATTACTTGATAGGATATTTACCAGAAAATATTAGTTATGAAAATTTAGTAATCAAATATAAATTTCTTAAAGATCATATATTAAGTGATACCATGAAGAAATGGTCGAAAGATTTAATGACAATGGAAGTATTTAATTCAAAAGAAGAATGGATTAAAAGAGAGTTGGTATGGCACAATTATTTTTTACGCTCTTGTATCACATATGATACTTCATTGCATCAACATATATTAAATCAAGGATGTAATTACCAATATATTATTGGGAATAATGTATTTGTTAGAGATATTGCTCAGCATTTAATGCCTTATATTTATTCTGATCCTAAAATGGCTAAGGAATTAATAGATTATGAATTAAAAATGGTAGATAATGATGGGATGATCTTTGGTGGATTAACAGGTAATGGTGTTTTAGTACAAGATCCACGTGTAAAAAGTGATTTGCCAGTATTTTTTGTGAAAAATAATGCTGGAGGATCTGATATTGGTAAGCCTCGAGAAGACGGAAGACCACCTTTAGAACAACGATATGATGATCAAGAGTTATGGCGAGAGACTTTGATTATTTAAATGAAACAAAAGTAGGCTTTTTTTCATTAAATAAAAATCCTAGAACGGTATTAGAAATATGTAAACAACTATTTGATTATACAAAAAATGTTGTAGGTACAGGGAAGCATGGATTGGTTCGATTGTGATGGAATGATTGGTCTAGGGCGCTTTATCATAAAAAAAGAAGGCCAGTTCCTCCAGAAGATGCTAAAACTGCATCTAAAATTGGAGAAAGTTTATTTACATCTGGGTTAGCAACTTATTGTACACAAATTTTTGCACAATTGTTACGTGAAATAAATGATCCTAAAGCAGAAGAAGTTCAACAGTATTGTGATGAAATGAAAGAAGCTATTAATGAAATATGGAATGGAAAGTGGATCCAAAGAATTTGGGTAAATGATAGATATGGGTTTGTAGGAGATAAAGATGAATTTTTTTTAGAAGGACAACCTTGGGCGCTTATTTCAAATACATTATCAAAAGATAAAGTAAAAACATTAATTCGTAACATGAAAGAGTTAATAATGGATCCATCACCTATCGGTGCTATAAAACAACGAGTGTCTCCAGAATTTCCTGAAAAAAGTAATGATGGATGGGTCTGGTGGTCTTTAAATGGACCATTGATTTGGGGGTTGGTTCAATATGATCCTAGCTTGGCTTTTAAAGAATATTTAAAGAATAGTCTTGCAAATCATGCAACTCAATATCCTGATATTTGGTTTGGAATTTGGTCAGCGGATGATAATTATACATCGTTTTTAAATGAATATCCTGGTTATACTCGTTTTAGAGCTGGTGTAATAGAAAATAAAATGAATTATATGAATGGAACTCCTGATGATTATGATTTACCAGATGCTATCAACTTTCCAGTTGCATGTGTTCATCCACATGCTTGGCCACTTTATGATATTGTAAAATTTTTACAATTAGAATTCCATGTAAATGGTTTCAAAATGACGCCATCTATTCCTAAAGATGAATATAAAGTGTCAACCAAATTAATTGGCTATCAACAAACCAAAAAAGAAATTAGCGGTTATTATAAGCCACTAAAAGGTGGAAAATGCCGAGTTGAAATAAATTTAATGTATGTTAAGAATAAATTTACTAAGTTATTTGTCAATGGTATAGAACATGATTTTTCATTAAATAATAATAGTGTTTCTTTTATGGTTGATATTGATGATGAATTGACATGGAAGTTGTTATAAAATGATGATTAAGTACTAAATATTTTAAGTGTGTTTTTATGAACTGTTAGTTTTGCTAGTGAATTTTTAAAAAATTACTAGCAAAGGTAAATCAAATTAACGAAAGGTAAAGTAGATATTGTATAAATAGAATATTTTTGTAGGAAAAGAATGTATAAAATGTAGATTATATTATTCTGTATGCCTACAAAAATGTATTGAAAGAATGTTAATGATAACAAATAATCATAAACACGCCTAAAAGACGTGGTATGTACTCGCCCTGGAAGGGCACGATGTTGCTAAAGGCTTCACTTTCTGAAGCCTGACAGTTGCAACGCCTTTACTGGCTAGCCCTCAAAGGGCTTTTGTTTTTGTTCTTTTTTACTACAGAGCACGGTGGGGTGAGTAGGTAATTCTACCTATATATAGAATATCCTGAATTTTTATAAGTCGCCGTCAACTTTTCAAGCACAAACAAGTGGGATTTTAAGCCCGGACACTTATGATTGTATAATAAACAATTCGTCTATTTTCGCTAGTTGACAGTCAATGCCACTTCTAATATTAAAAACCACAGAATTTCTTAAAAATCTTGGTTATGAAGTAACTTTAGGTGCTTCGGAAAATGCTAAACAATAACTCACCTAATTTCGAATTTTCTTAAATATTTTCAACTTGTTTTTAAGTCATCTTTTTTTTCGTAAAAATGTTGATTTTATTTATACACTTTCTTACTGTATCACAAAAATACGCTTTCGCCCCAAAATGCCTACTCCCGTATTTATATTTTAAATTTGAATGTCTATTAAATATCATCAATGTTGATTTTGATTTTAAATACCCACATTATATCTACCACTGTATATTTTGTTTTTTAATCTCTTCCTTATTAAAGTATCTATCTTCGTATTTTAAGTTGCTTGTAGCCTATATTGGATTATTGTTCTTAAAATATACTGTTTTTATTGTTACTTCTTCGCACAAAATCAAAATCATGTCAATAGATAATAAAAAAAGACCCCCTATATTTTATTAAATATAAGAATTCTCTTAAAAAGTCTTAACTTAATGACATTGGGATACAGAGTATCCTTTTTCTTTACTTTAATAATGAATTATTTTATACTTATAACAAGAGTTATATATAACATATGTTATATAAAGGAGAAATTTATGCCAGCTAGAAGAAAAATTCAAAAAGAAGATATTATACAAGAAAGTGTTTCAATTGTTGCTAAAGAGGGAATAAATGCTTTAAATGCTAGAAAGATTGCTAAAAAGCTAGGCTGTTCAACACAACCACTTTTTTATATTTATGAAAATATGGATGATTTAAAAAAAGATGTGATGAATGAAATTGTAAAGATTTTTGATATAGAAGTTTTAAAAAGTGAAACGGGGCAATTAGAATATAAGGATATAGGAATTAATTATATTCGTTTTGCTAAAGAAGAACCTGAATTATTTAAAATTATGTTTAACCGAAAAATAAATGAAGGAGCATTTGATTTTATTGATTTAACAGGATCAGCAAAGACAATCCTTGAAACAATCTCTAAACAAACGGGTATGTCAAATGAAGATGCTAAACAATTCCATTTAAGAATGTGGTTATATGTCAATGGGATTGCTAGTTTAGCAGCCAATCAAACTGTTGAATTTAATGATGGAGAAATTGCAGAATTGTTGAAGGATCAATATGTTTCAATGCTTCTTTATGAAGTAAAAAAAGGAAATGTAAAAGAAGAAATTTTGGTACAACTTGCTAAAAAGAATAAGGAAGGAAAAGAATGATGGAAAAAGTAATAGAGGTTTCACATCTTACAAAAGAGTATAAAAATTTAAAAGCAATTGATGATTTATCCTTTAATGTTTATCAAGGAGAAATTTTAGGATTATTAGGACCTAATGGTTGTGGAAAAAGTACAACTATTAACTCTATTTTATCATTACTTAAATATCAAGAAGGATTTATTAAGGTTTTTGGTAAAGAAATGAAACCTGATTCTTATGATTTAAAAGCAAAGATAGGAGTTATTTTTCAAGAAGTAGCTGTTTTTGATGAATTAAATGTTTATGATAATATCAATTATTTTTGTGGTTTATATATTCGAGATAAAAAACAAAGAAAACAATATGTTGATGATGCAATTAACTTAGTAGGATTAAATGATTTTAAAAAGTTCTTACCTAAACAACTTTCCGGAGGTTTACTTCGAAGATTAAACATTGCCTGTGGGATTGCTCATAAGCCTAAACTGATCTTTTTAGATGAACCAACTGTTGCAGTTGATCCACAAAGTCGTAATCATATTTTAGATGGTATAAAAAAATTAAGAGATCAAGGGGCTACAATTGTTTATACAACACATTATATGGAAGAAGTAGAAATACTTTGCGATCGTATTATTATTTTAGATAAAGGAAAGATCATTGCTCAAGGAACAAGTGATGAATTAAAGAAAGAAGCAAATATTGAGGAAAAGATTGAACGTGTAGGTCCAACTCTTAATGACGTTTTCTTAAAATTAACAGGAAAGGAATTGAGGGATTGATGTTTATTCATAATCTAAAGTATACAGTTAAAATACTTTTTAAAAATAAAGTTCTTATTTTTTGGATGTTTGCTTTTCCTATTATTTTAGGTATTTTCTTTCACATGGCTTTTGAAAATATTGAAAAAGACGAAGCTTTACAAGTTTTTGATATTGCAGTTATTGACAATAAGGAATATCAAAACCAAACAATTTATCAAGAAACCTTTAAAGAGCTCTCTGATAAAAAAAATAAGGATCAGTTATTTCGTATTCATTTTGTAAATAAAAAAGAGGCGGAACAGCTTTTAGAAGATAATGAAATAGAAGGATATGTTCTCTTTAATAAACAAGAACCACAAATTGTGATTAAAGAAAATGGTATGGAACAAACAATCTTGCAATTTGTTATGGATGAAATTAAACAAAATAAGAGGATGATAGAAGATCTAACAAAGAAACAAATTGAAGATGAAATACAACAAGGAAACTACAATTTTAATGTTCAACAAATTGTACATGATATTCTTCAAAAGCTCAATAACCAAGAAGTATCTTTAAAAGACACATCAAGTAGTCATTTAAGTTATATGCAAATTGAATATTATACCTTAATTGCCATGGCTTGTATGTATGGTGGGATGTTGGGCTTAACAGCTATTAATAATCAATTGGCGAATATGTCCGCTAAAGGGAAAAGAGTTTCTGTTTCACCAAATAAAAAAGGAATACTTGTCTTATCTTCAGCACTAGGTTCTTATTTAGTAAGCCTTGTTGGTTTAGCAATTCTTTTAATCTTTTTAAAATTTGGTTTAAATGTTGAATTTGGTAGTCAATGGCTTTATATAATCATTCTTTCTTTAGTTGGTGATTTAGCAGGTATTTCGATGGGAATATTTATTGCTTCTGTTTTTAGAGTTTCTGAACAAGCAAAAACAGGAATTAATATTGCGATTTCTATGTTTTTCTCGGTTCTATCTGGGATGATGGGTGTTACTTTAAAATATGTTATTGATAAAAATATACCTATTGTTAATCTTATCAATCCTAATAATTTGATTACCGATGGTTTTTATGCTTTATATTATTACAATACATTTAATCGATATATCAGAGATATTTGTTGTTTAGGAGTATTTATTATTGTATGTTTATTTATTTCTTTTAGGACTTTAAGGAGGGAACAATATGATTATATTTAGTACCGTTTTTAAAATCTTAAATAAATTAAAAGGAAACTTAATTCTTTATACAGTGATCTTACTTGCAATTACATTATTTAATACAACTTTTGGTAATATGAATCATTATGAGGCAACAAAACCAGATATTTTGATTGTAAATAAGGATCGAAACAATGAAATAACCAAAGGATTTGTTTCGTATTTAAAAGAACAAGCGACATTAAAAGATATCGACATCAATGATCAAGAAAAAGTAGACGATGCATTGTTTTATCGTGATATAAGTTATGTTGTGTATATTCCTGAAAACTTTGGTGATGATCTTGTAAATGATAAAAATCCAACGATTGAATATAAATCAAATGGTAATGAAAATGCATCTTTTACCCAAATGTTAATTGAAAAATATATAAAGACAGTAAATCTTTATAAAGAGCATTATCAAGGTAAAGCTTTAAATCAAAAAGTCAAACAAGTGATTAACCAAAAAACAAAAGTAAACCTCAACACATCCTTAGATAGTTCTAAATTGAATCAAGTGAATGTTTATTTTAATTTCTTAAACTATGCCTTACTTGCTGGGGGAGTTTATTGTATGACAATGATTCTTGCAAGTTTAAATCAAGAGGGTGTACGTAAAAGAACAATTATGAGCAGTTTTTCATATCGTAAATATAATTGGATTGTTTTTGCTTCTTTAGGTCTTGCTTCTTTTATTGTATGGTTAGCCTATATGATTATTAGTTTTATCTTATTTAAAGAAATTATGTTAAGTGGGAATGGGATTGCTTATATTTTAAATTCATTTGTTTTTTCAATATGTAGTTTGGCCATAGGATTCTTAATTGGAACGATTACCCATAATAAGCAAGCTATTGGAGGTATTGTTAATGTTGTTGCTTTAGGAACATCGTTTCTTTGTGGATGCTTTGTACCAATGTCATTTATGCCAAGTTATGTTTTAAAGATTGCTCATATTTTACCAACGTATTATTTTGTACAAAATAATGAACTTATTAAAACATTAGAATATTTTAAATTAGAAACATTACAACCAATAATTATTAATGGTATTATTGTTTTAGGATTTACCTTAAGCTTTGTTTTGATTACCTTAATGATTAGTAAAAGAAAACAAAAGATTGGGTGAGTGTATGAAAGAATTTCTATTAATTGTTGCCATTGTTATTTTAATGAATACAAAGAAACAAATATCAAAAGATCATTATTTAAGTTTAGGAATGTTAATGGCCTATTTTAAAAAGGACGAGTCATCAAGAATGAATTATTAATGAATATTTATAAAATTCACACAACATATTTAGGTATATCAAGAATTAAAAGAAATTTAGGAATTGAAGAAGATGTTGTAGAATTTTGTAAGAATAAAGTTTTAGATAAAAAGAGTTTGATATATCGTAAAGGGAAAAACTGGTATATTGAAAATGGTGCTATAAAAATAACAATTAATGCAACAAGCTATACCATTATTACGGCACATACAATAAAATAGATTTTCACAAGTTGTGCACATTATGCACATTTTATTCACATTGAAATTAAAATATAAAGTTAGGTTATCATCATTTTGATATGGGACAATCATCTGGTAATGAAAAAGGTATAGGCAAAGATATCCGTAAACATGTCAAGTAACCAAAGAAAGTATTGTCCAAACCATTGAAACAACGGGACTAGGTTATTTAGATAGGATGATTATTCATAGAGCTTAACCTTAGGAGAAAGTCAATCAAAGCGATGATTGTTATCTAGAAGGAAATAAAATTGCTTGTAAAGTTTTAGAAGATGTTTATAAGGAAGGTAAGTTAAAAGCAATTTGTGAAATTTTATATGAAGAATTTCGTGCAGAACACATGGATTTTATTGATGGTCCAGCTACTAATACTTCTATTTTAGATGAAGATTTAAAAGTGATGTTATTTGGGTTTGCTATAGAGCATAACGATTAAAAGATATTGACAATTTGTTAGTATCTTTTTTCTTGACAATTTTTTTTATAATTATATAATTACCAATGATAATTAACATCGGTAATTAATAGGAGAAATTAATGAAAAGCGAAAAAGTAAAAGAAATGTTAGATAGCTGTTACATGGCTAAAAGGATTTTAGATATGTTGCCTAAACTTCCAGAAGGGGTTTTACCTTCTTATGTACGTTATTTAGAAACGATTATTGAACTTGAAGAAAAAAATCAAAAAGTGAGGGTTTCAGATGTGAGTGAAGTTTTAAATCTTCCTCGTCCGGGAGTTACACGTACAATTCATGCAATGGAAGAAAAAGGATATTTAAAAAAAGAAACAGCTAAACATGATGGACGTGTCACTTATGTGACCGTTACAAAAGAAGGAAAAATGATTTTTGAAAAATACAATAAAGATTATTTTCAAAAATTAGCCTTGTGTTTGAATCATGTTTCTAATGATGAAGCAGATTGTATGATTCAAACTATTGAAAAGTTTTATGAAGTTATGTGTGAAGGGAGAGAAAAATAATGGATCACTCTAAATCGGATTTTACGCAGGGAAGTATTTTAAAAAAATTATCATTATTTATGATTCCCGTTTTAGGAGCGCTTATTTTACAAGCGGCCTATGGAGCGGTTGATTTACTTGTTGTTGGAAGATTTGGAACAACAGCAGGACTTTCAGCAGTTTCTACAGGAAGTCAAGTTTTAAACTTGATAACATTTGTGGTAACACAATTTGCGATGGGAATTACAGTTTTAATTGCAAGATATATTGGTGAAAAGAAAATGAATTCGATTGGTGCTTTAATAGGAGGAGCAACGGTAGTTTTTGCAATTATTTCTGCAATTATATTTGTAATTATGATTACGTTAGCATCACCAATTTCAACTTTGATGCAAGCACCTAAAGAAGCACTTGGTTTAACTGCTACTTATGTAAGAATTTGTGGGGCAGGTATTTTCTTTATTGTTGCTTATAATCTATTATCAGCGATCTTTAGAGGTTTAGGCGATAGTAAATCACCTCTTTTATTTGTGGCAGTTGCCTGTGTTATTAATATTATTGGTGATTTAGTTCTTGTTGCAGGATTACACTTAGATGCAGCAGGAGCTGCCATTGCCACTGTTTTTGCACAAGCAATCAGTGTTGTTTTTGCTTTAATGTTATTATTTAAAAGAAAATTATCATTTAAAATAACAAAGCATGATTTTAAAATCAATTCACATTGTGTTCGAGCTTTAAAAATTGGATTACCATTAGCGCTTCAAGAATGTTTAACACAAATTTCATTTTTAGCTTTATGTGCTTTTATTAACCGTTTAGGATTAGAAGCATCATCCGGTTATGGTGTTGCTTGTAAAATCGTTAACTTTGCCATGTTAGTACCAAGTTCATTAATGCAATCAATGGCTTCTTTTGTTGCCCAAAATGTGGGTGCTGGTGATGAAAAAAGAGCAAAACATGCAATGTTTACAGGAATGGGTATTGGCTTAATAATTGGTGTTGTTGTCTTTATCTTAGTTTTATTTAAAGGAGATTTACTTACAAGTATTTTTACAACAGAAAAAGCTGTTATT
>OJMK01003115.1_pt1 | contig 10371 bp, 7 predicted proteins | sample 1597201 | NCBI WGS metagenome assembly OJMK01 (sample SAMEA2452125, study PRJEB22498) | human gut metagenome | reverse complement strand
GCACCGGCAAGGAACTCTGCAAATACATCCGGTCCGAATGCCAGAGATAATACAGCACCGCCAACTGCGGATGTAGAAGAATAACGACCGCCGATGTAATCATCCATAAAGAATGCTGCCAGATAATCATCGCTCTTAGCCAGCGGAGATGTCTCACTTGTTACAGCGATCATATGCTTGGAAGCATCCAGACCTGCTTTTGCAAGAGCATCTTTTACAAAGGATTCGTTTGTAAGTGTCTCTAAGGTTGTACCTGATTTGGAAACCAGAATGAAGATGGAGTGTGCCACATCAATGGAATTTAATACGGCTGCTGCATCATCCGGATCCACATTGCTGATGAATTTTGCTTCCATTTTGAATTTGTCGTTTTTCTTTGCCCAGTTTTCAAGTGCAAGATACATTGCACGAGGACCAAGGTCACTTCCGCCGATACCGATCTGAACAACAGTTGTGAATTTTTCTCCTGCTGCGTTTGTAATCTCACCTGCATGTACTTTATTGGCAAAGTCAGCGATCTTCTGCTGCTGTTCTACATAGAAAGCACGTTTGTCAACACCGTCAGCTGTGACAGTATCACCAAGCTGTCCACGTGTCAGCTGATGAAGAACAAGACGTTTCTCACCTGTATTGATCATTTCGCCATTGTAAAGAGCTGCGTATTTTTCAGTAAGCTGTGCTTCTTTTGCCAGTTTTTTAAGACCTTCCAGCACTTCATCATCTACCTGCTTTGCAGCATAGTTATATGCAAGACCAGCAGCCATCGGTACACTGTAGTTCTTTACACGTTCTGCACCATTTTCTCCGGTCATGGTCTCTACAAGGTTTACTTTTTTTACATTGGAAAGTTCTTTGAATGATTCAAGAGTATCCAGGTTGTTCCAGGTAATCATAATAAGATTCCTCCTTAAAATTAAATGTTCCCGCTGTTTCAGGATTCGTTTCAATCCCTTTGATTATAATATCAAACGAATGTAAATTCAAGTCTGCAAAGAAGGATATCTTACTCTACTCCAACACAATATCCATCTCATGCCAGGCTTCGCCGCCCCACACAGAATCGCCGATTCCATGGTCTTTAAAGCCAAATTTCTTATACATCTCAACCTTATCCGGGAGGCAGGTCAGGATCAGCTTCTTTCTTCCCTTAACCTGTTCTCTTTCCTTATATTGCTCCATCAGTTCTCTTGCCAGTCCCTGGTGTTGGTGCTCCGGCAGCACATCCAGTCCAAGGAGCATAATATTTGTACCATCCGGATCATGCTGGTCAGCATCCGTAAAAAAGTCATCCGTCAGATGTTCCCGATTCGTTGCCAGACCATTCAGAAAAGCTGCCATCTTTCCAGTTTTTCGGTCCACTGCCACCAGAAAAAGATCCGGTGCATTTTCGATTCGTGGTGCCATGTGCTCATATGTACAAGCCTCATTTGGAGGAAAACAGATTGCCTCAATTTTCACTGCCTGTTCAATCTCATCCCGTCTGATATTGCGGAATTCATATTTCTCGTGTAATGCTTTGTTACTTTGTCCCATAATTCTCTCGTTATTGTTTACATAATAAGCAATAACCTTCTTCTCCTTCTCATACCGATCAAGTATGTATTTTTTCTTTACATATAACAAAAAAAAGTATAACATAAAGATATTACAATTTATATAAAGGCGGGCAAATTCATGGACTATACTATTAATACAAAATGCGTACAGGCAGGCTACACACCAGGAAACGGCGAACCACGTCAGATTCCGATCATTCAGTCAACCACTTACAAATATGATACCAGCGAAGACATGGGCAAGCTCTTTGACCTTGAAGCTGAAGGATATTTCTATTCAAGATTACAGAATCCTACCAACGACTATGTTGCAGCCAAGATCACAGCTCTCGAAGGCGGTACCTCTGGTATGCTGACTTCTTCCGGACAGGCAGCAAACTTCTTCTCTGTCTTCAATATCTGCGAAGCCGGCAGCCATATCGTTTCCTCCTCTTCCATCTATGGAGGAACCTACAACCTTCTTGCAGTTACAATGAAAAAAATGGGCGTAAACGTTACCTTCGTTGACCCGGACTGCACAGAAGAAGAATTAAACGCAGCTTTCAAAGAAAATACCAGAGCTGTTTTCGGTGAATCTATCGCCAATCCGGCACTTACCGTTCTTGATATCGAGAAATTTGCAAAAGCAGCGCACGCACATGGTGTGCCGCTCATCGTAGATAACACCTTCCCAACACCGGTCAACTTACGTCCGATCGAATGGGGCGCAGATATCGTTACACATTCCACAACCAAATATATGGATGGACACGGAGCAGCGCTCGGTGGTGCGATCATCGATGGCGGCAAATTTGACTGGATGGCACATTCAGACAAATTCCCGGGACTCTGCACACCGGATGATTCTTATCACGGAGTTACCTATGCTGAAAAATTTGGAAAAGAAGGCGCTTTCATCACCAAATGTACTTCTCAGCTGATGAGAGACCTCGGCTGCGCTCAGTCTCCACAAAGTGCATTTATTCTGAACCTTGGACTGGAATCACTTCATGTACGTATGCCAAGACATGTTGAAAACGGCCAGGCAGTTGCAGAATTCCTTGAGAAACACGACAAAGTAGAATTCGTAAACTATCCGACACTTCCATCCAACAAATACTACGAAACTGCAAAGAAATATCTGCCAAACGGTGGATGCGGTGTTGTTTCCTTTGAATTAAAGGGTGGACGTGCTGCTGCCGAAAAATTCATGAAAAATCTGAAACTTGCAGCAATTGAAACACATGTAGCAGATGCAAGAACCTGCTGCCTCAACCCGGCAACCTCCACACACCGCCAGATGAATGACGAGCAGCTCGCTGCTGCCGGAATTCCAGCCGGACTGATCCGTATCTCCTGCGGCCTTGAAGATAAAAACGACCTGATCGCAGATATCGCTCAGGCACTGGACGCAATTTAATCGAATTAAGTATATCTCAAAAAAGGAAGAACTCGACTCCGTTCTTCCTTTTTTGTGCTTTATTTTGTGGATTTTTCATATAAAAAAAGCCCCTACAATGCCTTTCGCCACCATAGGAGCTTTCTCTGTAATTTTTCTTTATTCTATTCTGCCTTCAGATAAATCTGGAATGCATCATAATTTTGCTCTGGTAATGGAAGCAGGATTCCGGCATGCATCAACGCCGCGCCGGAGAAGTTTCCAGCGTCTTCTCCATCCAGCTGCATCTGATAAACCTTTTTCGGATCCAGCCCTTTCCATTTCACGATCTCAGATGCTGCATTTGCATACATATCTGTATAAACGACAGACATGCAGGCCTCACTGCCATCCTGTGCCGCATATTCCCATACAGTATAGTCTCTGTTTTCAAATGGTGAAGTCAGTCTGTAATAATCTCCGAACTGGAACAGTCTTCCATGTTCTTTGAAGAACGCAATCTGTTCTCCCGCCATCTTCTTTTCTTCATCAGTCATCTTACTGAGATCCAGTTCATATCCAAATGTTCCCTGTATTGCACAGATTCCTCTTGTCTTGAATGGTGTCACGCGATGATTCTGATGATTCGGGCAAACCGATACGTGTGCGGAAACAGAAGACATCGGATAGCCAAAGGAAGTACCGTACTGAATACGCAGTCTTTCAATCGCATCCGTATTATCGCTACACCAGATCTGCGGACAGTAATACAACATACCTGCATCAAACCGTCCACCGCCGCCACTGCATCCTTCCAGCAGAAGTTCCGGGAATCTCTGAGTCACAGCTTCCAGTACTTTATAAAGGCCAAGCACATAACGATGTCTCAGTTCCCCCTGACGGTCACGTGGAAGCTTCGCACTGTAAGCAGCCATAAGTGAACGGTTCATATCCCATTTGATATACTGGATATCCGCTTTCTCTACAATATCACAGATCCGCTCTGTCAGATAATCTGTCACATCTTCTCTGGACATATCCAATACCAGCTGGGAACGACTTCTGATCGGCTGTCTTCCCGGTATGACCAGTGCCCAGTCCGGATGTGCCCGATACAGATCACTGTCCTCAGAGATCATCTCCGGCTCAAACCAAAGCCCGAAAGAAAGTCCCATATCATGTACTTCTTTCACCAGCTCAGAAAGGGTTCCGCACAGCTTTTTCTCATTTACAAACCAGTCGCCAAGACCGGAGAAATCATCATCCCTTTTTCCAAACCATCCATCATCCAGTACCAGCATATCCAGATTCAGTTCTGCCGCTTCTTTTGCAATTGCAATCAGATTGTCTTTGTTAAAATCAAAATAGGTTGCTTCCCAGTTATTTACCAGAATCGGGCGCACTCTGTCTTTCCAGCAGCTGCGGATCAGATTCGACACGATTGCCTGATGCAGAGTCTGGGACAGCTTTGAAAATCCATCTGCACTGTATGTCAGACATACCTCAGGTGTGCTGAAGCTTTCACCCTTTTTTAGTTTCCAGGAAAAATCATAGTCATCAATTCCAATGACCAGTCTTGTCTGATTAAACTGATCTACTTCTGCCTGTGCATGAAAACCGCCACTGTACAGAAAAGATGCACTGTAGCACTCACCAGTACTCTCTGTAGTGTCTTTATCCGCAAGAATCACAAAAGGATTATGCTGGTGACTGGAAGTTCCACGGGTACTGCGAAGCTCCGTGATGCCGTGTGGCAGACTGTTTCTTTCCATCTGACGCTCACCGGCATGTTTTCCATAAAAATGAATCAGATCATATTTTCCCATTCCAAGATCCAGACACGCACTCATAATTCTGGAAATCTGGATATCACCCTCTGTACGGTTTTCGACTACTGCTGCTCTTGTAATGATATCCAGCTCTTCAAAGACTCCATAAAGAAGATGTACATAGACTTCTTCAACAGCATCTTTCAGAACGATCTCCAGTGTCTCTCCTTCTGATTTCTCAGAAGAAAAGAATGCCGGAAGCCCCGGAATGTTATATTTTCCTTCTCTTACCTGATAGCTGTCAAAGAAAAACATCCCGTCCTGTACACCGCTTCCAAGGTCTGCTTTCAGACAATCTACACGATAATCTCCGTCGCCATATACCGGAAACTCCTGCGGAAGAAAATCCAGAGAATATACACGCTCTCTGTCAGTCCCCGGGATATTTCCGCTGAATCCACGGTCTGCCATACGAATCAGATAGGAACAGTCCGTATCATCCGTACGGTTTCCGTAATAAGTGTGAATAAGCATATTCTGCTCGTCCACTTTCATCTGATAAGTACTGTTTTTTGTATGAAGAGTAAAAATCTGATTCTTTATATTGATAGCCATTGTCGTTTTCCCTTTCTGTCTTTTTTAAGAATTATTTTACTGCTCCGTTTACAACACCATTGATAATCTGCTTCTGGCAAATGATATAGAAGATCAGAATTGGTAAAAGTGCCAGGAGATAAGATGCAAATGCCAGGTTATAATTCGTTCCAAACTGCGTCTGGAAATTCAGCTGTGCCAGCGGCAGTGTGTTCTGATCTGTACCGGACATGATGACCAGTGGAGTCATAACGTCATTCCAGGTACTCATTGCTGTGAGAACTGCTACTGTTGCATGCATCGGTTTCATATTTGGAAAAATAATCTTCCAGTAAGTCTGCCATACTCCGGCTCCATCCACACAGGCGGCCTCTTCCAGTGCCATCGGGATATTATTCAGATATCCGGAATAAAGCAGTACATTCATCGGCATAAAAAACACAACATACAATACAATAACACCAAAGCGGTTTGCGATTCCCAGCTGTGCAGTTTCTTTTACCAGCGGCATCATAAGAACCGCAAACGGTACAAACATACCACTTACAATGTAATAGTAAGAAATCTTAAATATCTTACGCTGCTTCATCTTTCTTCCGATCAGATAACCGGCAAGTGAATGTATTAATATACATAATACCACAGTTACCCCGGTAATAAGAAGACTGTTTCCAAGAGAATGCCAGAAATCAGTTACACGCATTGCCTCTGCAAAGTTTTCAAAACTCCATTTCTGTGGGAATGCCAGTGCACCAGCTACATCATTTGTCATTTCCGATGGCTTCTTAAATGCAATGATCACTGTCATATACAGTGGAAATAAAACCGTCAGGCAGCCAAGTGCCAGTAAAATATTAATAATCCTGTTTGTAGTCTTACCACGAACAGCGCCTTCTTTTTTCTTTGTTCTGCTCATTATAACTGCTCCTCCTTACTTCCCAGGAATTTCATCTGAAACAGTGATATCGCAACGATCACAATAAAGAATACAAATGCATTCGCACTCTGGAAACCAAACTGTCCTCCACTCATACCATTGTTATAGATCAGATAAGAAATGGACTCTGTGCTCTGTGACGGGCCACCTTTTGTCAAAGACATGATCTGGTCAAATACCATCAGCGCATTTTTCATACAAAGGACAAGGTTAATTGTTACAAATGGCATGATCAATGGAAGTGTAATGCTCTTAAATTTTTTCCATCCGGATGCTCCATCCAGCATACATGCCTCATAAACTTCTTCCGGAACAGTCTGCAGACCGGAAATATAAATGATCGTATTCATCGCTATTCCCTGCCATGCTCCGACGATCACAATTGCGATCCATGCCCATTTTGTACTTCCAAGGAGACTTGTTTTCAGGAAATCAATTCCTGTTACTTCTCCGATCGTTGGCAGAATATATGTAAAAATGAAACTGAAGATATAACCGACAACCAGACCTCCCAGAATATTTGGTACAAAATAGATTCCTCTGAGTGCATTTTTTCCACGGATCTTACTGTTCAGTCCCAGTGCCAGGATCAGGCTGAGAAGATTGACCACAATTGTCATAACCAACGCATATTTAAATGTAAACAGATATGAGTGACCCACACGGGAATCCTGGAAAATTTCTGCAAAGTTCCGCAGTCCTACAAAATCATAACTTCCATATCCGCGGAAGTTTGTAAGTCCGTAATAAAAACCTTTGATCAGCGGTAATGTATTAAAGCAGAAGAAAAGAACCAGAATCGGCGCCAGAAGGCCAAGAAATATCTTTTCATTTTTGCTCCACGCACCATGCTTTTTATTCATGATCATTGCCCTCCTCATATGCTTTTACTTTTGCCACGATATCTCTGTTATAGCGGATCCATTCTTTGTCAAATCGTTTCATAAATGTATCTGTCGCATCAGCACTGTCATCCATCAGATATGTCTGGATCATTGCATCTACCGACATTTCGCTCGGGTAATGATGGTCCTGATAATCCGCTACAATACCGTTTTCGATATAATCACGCATTTCTTCCAGCTCCGGAGTAACCTCAAAATCACCTTTTTTACATGGAACAGCACTCTGTGCATTCAGATATTTTTTAATGCTTTCATCTTCAAGCATATAACTGAGCACTTCATAGGCTGCCTCTTTATTTTTACAATCTTTCATCACGCAGAACATCAGATCATTTCCGGAATTCAGCACATTTTTATCCGCATCTTCATTTGCCGGAAATACAAAAGAACCAATATTCATATCCGGATTTACAGATTTGATCTGAGAGATCGCATAGCTTCCAATTGTAAACATCGCAGATGCTCCTCTTGCGAATGCAGTGCAGGCATCGTTATATCCCTGAGACACCGGATCTTTCTGTCCATATGTAAGAAGCGCTTTTTCCTTTTCTGCCACTTCTCTGTAATTTTCTGCAAAAGTTGTTTTTCCACTGTTTACCTGATAAGTCAGATCAGAATCGCACAGACTTACTGCAATTGCATTCCACGGTGCCAGTGTAGTCCATGTATCCTTAAAACCAAAATATAATGGCTGAATTCCTTCTGACTGGATCTGATCACAAAGATTCGTAAATTCTGTCCATGTGGTCGGAACCTCCCAGCCATGTTCTTCAAACATATCCCGGTTAAAAAGAATTCCAGCTGCATTTGCCATATACGGAACGGCATAAACACCATCTTTCGGCACATATTCCAGATCTTTGTTCATCTCAAGATATTTCTCTTTAATATCGTTCAGTCCTTCAAAATCAGAAATATCCATCAGCATGTCTGCATCCAGAAAATTGGAATAATTAATATCCCCGCCAATTCCGATGATATCCGGATTATCCTCGCGGATAAATCTTGTTTTCAGGATTGTCATTGCATCGTTCGGTGAATCAATCTTTAAATAAATATCATCATGTGTCGCATTGAACTCATCCTGAAACTGTTCAAAAATATCTACCGCCTCCGGTTTATACTGTACCATTTCAATTACAGTTTTGCCCTCTGTTTCGTCCTTTCCGGAGCATCCTGTCATAACTGTTCCCATTGCCAGAACTCCCGCAAGGAAAACAGCACCTACCTTATGCTTTCCCATTTGTTTCTCCCTTCTTTACAGCTATTCACTGCCATCTGGCAGTTCAGATTCAGACTGGTCATCTCTGTTTGATTTGATTCTAACACCAAAAGAAAAGCTTCGTACATAGATCGATAACATCAAAATATACCATAATGCGTTATTTCCAGAATAATGTTGATGTTACTACGCATTATGGTATATAATAGTACTAAATAGCGATATTTCGTTAAAATTGTACGATTTCTGTATCTCGTTTTTATGCATATTTTACTATATTTTGTAGGAGGAAATGATAAAAACCATGTCAGATTCTATTTTTCATATATTTTCCGATGAACGTTTTCTTGACCTGACCGTGTATCAGTACGGCTACGAGAAATGTGAACCGCTGCATTCTTATGGTCCATTTGTACGTAATCATTATCTTTTTCACTATATTATTTCCGGCAAAGGAATGCTGAGTGTTACAGAAAAAGATGACAATGCTGTTTACCATATGGAAGCACATTCCGGCTTTCTCATTGAACCGGGGCGTATCAATCTTTACAGTGCTGACCAGAAATTCCCATGGGAATACGTCTGGGTAGAGTTCGATGGACTGCGTGCAAAAGAGCTGATGGAAGAAGCCGGACTGTCCAACGATCATCCGGTCTTTCATCCCATTTCCGATACAGCAGCAGATAAGCTTCGCGATGAAATGCTGCGTCTGACACAATACCCGGACAATTCCCGCCCACTTGGAATCATTGGTCAGTTATATCTTATTATGGATGCCCTTATCCAGGGTTCTTCCAATAAAAAAAGGCTTCAGGGCGGAAAGCTTTCTAGATTTTACGCACAGGAAGCACTTTCTTTTATTGAACAAAATTATGCATTACCTATTACAGTCGAAGATATGGCTAATCGATGCAATCTTGATCGAAGCTATTTTGGTAAAGTTTTCAAAGATATGATCGGACAGTCTCCACAGGACTTCCTGATCCGCTATCGAATGAGTAAAGCAACCTCTCTGCTTACCAGCACCAGCCTGTCCATTGGTGACATCAGCGTTCAGGTTGGATATCCAAACCAGCTTCATTTTTCCAGAGCATTCCGTAACATTTACGGGATGTCACCAAGACAATATCGCCAGCAGAACAAATTATTGTCCTGAATCACAGGCAGGTTACGTTTCTGTTTACTTTTCTTCATGATATTGCATTTTCTGCGAAAAGAATAGCTTTTACACCAGTCTGATGGTAAAATAAAAACAGACACCTCTTTATCTCAGAATACCGGAACTCTGGTTTTTGACGATGGTACAGATACTGTCTCTTCTTATCTCAGCACTGGCAGCAGCGCAGCCAATCTGCCTGCGTCCCAGATTCTCAAAAAAGCTTCTGACACCAGTGATTATAATGTTCTTTCTTCATCTGTCCTTTCTTCATCTGTCCTTTCCGCAGCAGCTGCACAGTCTGCTGCCACAAGTTACTACATCGGGCAGGAAAAATATATCTATCGTTCAAATAGTACAGGCAAAACTTATGTATGCATCGGCATTGGTGAACACTGCTATATCTGGATGGATAAAGATATGAAAGCCAGTTACGATGCAGCTGGTAAGACTTCCTCAATCGCAAAGGATATGGCAGGTGTATATGACGGACAACCTTATCGAATCCTGAATACTCTGGCCGGTGGTAACATCCCATATGAAGATAATTCCGGTAAAATTTCAATTCTTCTCGAAACTTTATCTTCCGCAAGCGGCATGTACATGTACGACACAGACATCACAGCAATCCATATCAACACTCCTTCTGCATCTGCCTATGTTTCCGGTGAAATGTCCAAAAGAAACGGTCTGCTTGTACACGAAGGACAGCATGCACTGCTCTGGCTGAAAACCAGATTTTCCAATACCGGCAGATATATGTGGCTCAATGAGGGACTGGCTGTGACTGCCATGGACTATCTCTGGGGTGGCATTGATTCCAGCGGATGGTTAAACGGCATTGCCGGAAGTACCGCTATTCGAAGCGGCTCTTT
>OJMK01003113.1_pt1 | contig 10372 bp, 12 predicted proteins | sample 1597201 | NCBI WGS metagenome assembly OJMK01 (sample SAMEA2452125, study PRJEB22498) | human gut metagenome | reverse complement strand
CAATCTTTACACTTGCCAGCGCAAATTTCTTCTCGCGCTTCTTCCAAGCAACCCCAGCACGCCCCACAGCAGCAGCTTTTTCCAGACGCTGCCGGCACGGGGCTTTTTCCTGCGTATCCTCCTTATTCTGGGCATGACGCCAGCCTATATCAAATCCGGCTCCGGTCAAGCCTCCGGATTGCCGCAAACTGCGGGGAACGGGCATCCGCGCAGCAGGCCTTCCCCGCCTATCGCGGACCGTGGTACACCTTATGCCTTCCGGAAGCCATGGTGATGAAAATCAGGAACAGGGCATAAGCCGCCAGAAACCCCATGGGAATGACCGCTCCATGTTCCCCACGCCCCAGCGCTTCAATGGGCGCGGCCTGCTTCACCCAGATATTCTGCGCCAGCCAGGCCAGGAAAATCGCCAGCAGCAGCGTAGGCGTCACAAACTTCATGATGAAACGGTAAATTCTGGGAATGCGGATGACGGAACCGTCCTCCAGATCCTTCAACCCCCGGTCCACCCCCAGTTTCCAGGAAAACAGAATCATCATCACCATGGCGCTCACAAAGAAGCACAGCGTGCCCAGAAAGAAATCATAAGTATCCATCGCCAGCAGGTTGCCGCTGTACCAGGCAACGACAAACGTACCCGTAGCCGTAAAAAAGCCCTGCACCACCACAGCCATTTTGCGTTTCAGCCCCATGAATTCCTCAATAAAGGATAGGCCCACCTGCATCATGGAAATGGAGCTGGTCACCGCCGCCACCGTCAGAAGAAGGAAAAACAGGCTGCCGAATACCACGCTGGACCCCATTTTTGCAAAAGCCTGCGGAAGCACCATGAAACCCAGCGCGAAGGTCCCCTGCCCGGCGGCTCCGGCCACTCCCAGGAACGCCACGGCGGCGGGAACCGTCATCATGCCGGCAATGCCCACCTCGCACACTTCATTGGAGGCGGCGGCCGAAAAGCCGCTCAGCGCGATATCCTCCTTCTTTTTTACATAGCTGGCATACGTCAGAATCAGCCCCGTTCCTACGGAAAGGCTCAGGAAAACCTGTCCGGCAGCCGCAATCCAAAGCTCAATGTTTTTCAGGCCGTCCCACAGGGTCACCTCAGTCAGCCTCCGGGTTCCTCCGGACATTTCCACCTGCCGCACGGCTTCATCCATGGCTCCCGCCTGGGAGGCCGAGACCATGGAAACCGTCTTCCAGTCCCCGCTGTTCCGGTCCAGCTCCTCCACCAGCACCTTGCCGGGATTCCACATATACCCCAGCCCCTGTTCGATGCTGCGGTCCGGATAAGAAGGATCCGGCGTGCCAATGCACAAAATGCGCACCAGCAGCACCAGGGAAATCAGAAGCAGCAACGGCATGAACCAGCGCGAAAACATTTCGATGCCCCTGCTGATGCCCCGGTAAATAATCCCCAGGTTCAGAAGGATGACCCCGCTGACGATCCAGAGCAGCCCGTTGTCCGACAACAGGGCGCTCCCGTCGCCGTACATGCCCGTGAAACTGAAAAAAGTCTGCGCCGTCCCCTCCGCCGTGGCAAAAACCTCCGGGCTGGTGAGCATCTTCCAGAAATAGCCGCAGCACCACGCTTCCACCACCATGTAATAAAAGGCCACGGAAGAAGGCCCCAGAACCGCCAGCACGCCCAGGAACTTCCACAGCCTGGACCCTTTGGTCAGGTACCAGAACACGCCGGGGGCGCAATGGGCGCCCATCTGGCCGCCGCGCCGCCCGATGGACCACTCCGCCCACGCCACGGGCACGCCCACCAGAACCAGCATGAGGCCGTAAGCCACCATGAAGGCGCCCCCTCCGTATTGGGCAGCCAGCCCCGGAAAGCGCAGAAAATTTCCCAGCCCGACGGCACTGCCGGCCACAGCGAGAATCACGCCTATTTTTCCGGACCACTCGTCTTGTTGCGCCTTTGAGGATGACATGGAGGGAATACTGACAAAAAAAGCTTCATTTTCAAGAGAAAACAGGCTCTTTTGGAACGAACGGGATATCATTGCCGCTTGACTTTCGTCCGTTTTTTGGAATCATTCTTTTAGAACCAAACCAAAAAACAACCATGCTTCTCATAGGAAAACCGGCACCTCATTTCAGCGCTAACGCAGTAGTAAACGGTACCATCGTACCGGATTTCAGCCTTGACCAGTTTAAGGGCAAAAAGTACGTAATCCTGTTCTTCTACCCGAAGGATTTTACCTTCGTGTGTCCTACCGAGCTGATCGGCTTCCAGGAAGCCCTGGGCGAATTCGAAAAGCGTGACGTGGCCGTCGTCGGCTGCTCCACAGACAGCGAATTCTCCCACTGGGCCTGGGTCAACACCCCCCGCAGCCAGGGCGGCATTCAGGGCGTGACCTACCCCATCGTCTCCGACATCAACAAGACCATTTCCGCCGATTACGGCGTGCTGGCCGGGGACGAGGAAATTGACGAAGACGGCAATGTGGAAGTCAACGGAGAACTGATCGCCTACCGGCCTCTTCCTGATTGACAAAGACGGCATCGTCCGCCACCAGCTCATCAATGACTTCCCGCTGGGCCGCTCCATTGATGAAGCCATCCGCGTGGTTGACGCCCTCCAGCACTTCGAACTGTACGGGGAAGTCTGCCCCCTTGGCTGGCACAAGGGAGACGCGGCCATGACCCCGTCCCACGAAGGCGTGGCCTCCTACCTCAGCAAGTAAGCAGCCCCCCCGGCAATATTTCAAGGCCGCTCCCCTCTCCGGGGAACGGCCTTTTTTCATCCCCGCCTTCCCCTCTTCCCAACCAGGCGCCATATCCGGCCATGCATCCGCCGCCTTTCTTGCGCCGGAAACCGCTCCCCTTCTGCGGGATGAACCTGTGCGTCCGCCGTGCCTGAACACCGTGCCCTTTCCGCAGCCGGAGGAACTGTCATAAACCGGGGGGAATACGCGCGCGCCCCTTGAGCCGGGAAGAAGCGTCTGCTACATCCTTCATATGAATCTCATGGCAGACGCATCCTCCAGGGAAGATATCTGGACAAAAACCATGGACTTCCTGAACATGCCGGACTGGCTCAAGCTGGAAATGGTGCAGTCCGTGGGCGCCAAAATCCTGCATGTGGCGGTCTGGCTGGTAATCAGCTGGATACTCCTGAAACTGTTCTGCCAGGTGCTCCGGAAAATCACTGTGCTGAAAATGTCGCCCCAGGCCTCCCGCCTGACGGTAAAAATCGTCAAAAACGCCGGCTACATTATTATAGGCGTGGAGGCCTTTGCCCTGATGGGGTTCGATATCCTGACCCTGCTGGGAGCGGCCAGCATCATCGGCGTCGCCGTAGGCTTCGCCTCCCAGACTTCCCTGTCCAACATCATCAGCGGCCTCTTCCTGGTAGGGGAAAAGCAGATCAACCTGGGGGATATGATTGAAGTGAATGGAATCACCGGGAACGTGGACTCCATCAACCTGATGTCCGTCCAGCTCCGGCTGCCGAACAACACCATGGTGCGCATCCCCAATGAAATAATCATCAAGAATCCGGTCAGCAATATCACCCGTTTTTCCACGCGCCGGTGCGACCTGAGCCTGGGCGTGGACTATAACTGCGACATTGAGCATGTCGTGAACGTCCTCCGGGAAGTGGTCAAACAAAACAAATTCTGCCTGGATGACCCCGCGCCCCTCATCTCGTTTTCAGGGTTCCAGGACTCTTCCCTGGGCTTTACCGTAGGGGCCTGGTGCCGGAAAGACAATTTCCTGGACTGCCAGAAAACGCTCGCCCATGACATCAAGCGCCGCTTTGAGGAAGAAGGCATTTCCTTCCCCTTCCCCACCCGCAGCCTGGAGAGCAGAAGCCCCATCAAGGTGGAAATCTCCGGACCTCCGGAGAAAAATCAATAAGGAATCTCTTTTTGCTTTCTTTTTGCCCCGTGAAATTTCAATCTTGTCTGCGTAAAATCCGCATCTATGTCTGACACATCCGCACCAGCCTATCGAAGAATCCTTCTGAAACTCAGTGGGGAAGCCTTGCGCAGCCCCGGCAGCATGGACAACATTTCCCCGGAAATCGTCGCCCGCATTGCTGAAGAAATCGCTCAGGCGCACCGCGCCGGCGTCCAAATAGGCCTGGTCGTGGGCGGCGGCAATTTCTGGCGCGGGGCGAAAGCCAGCGTGCGCGGCATGGACCGCGCCACGGCGGATTACGTGGGCATGCTCGCCACCGTGATGAACGCCCTGGCCCTTCAAAGCGCGCTGGAACGCGCGGGGGTCCCCTGCGTGGTGCAATCCGCCATTGAAATGAAAAATGTCGCGGAATCCTTCATCCGCCTGAAGGCCCGCTCGTATCTGGACAACAATAAAATCGTCATCTTCGCCGCCGGCACCGGTAACCCGTTCTTTTCCACGGACACCACGGCTGCCCTGCGCGCCAGCGAAATCAATGCGGAAGTGGTCATGAAGGCCACCTCCGTGGACGGGGTGTATGATGCGGACCCCAAAAAAGTCTCCGGCGCCAAGCGATTCGACACCATCTCCTATCAGGAATGCCTGGAACGCCAGCTCAAAGTAATGGACTCCACGGCCTTCACCCTGTGCATGGACAACAAAAAGCCCATCATCGTATTCGACATGCATACGCCGGGCAACATCACGCGCGCGCTTCTCGGGGAACCGATCGGCACCACCATCAGCTGAACCCCGCATTCCTTTTCAACCCACCAAAAACACTTAGCACCCACCATCATCATGGACGCAGAAACATTATTATTGGAAACGGAGGAATCCATGCTCAAGGCCGTGGACTTCGCCAAACAGGAATTCTCCGGCGTACGCACGGGCAAGGCTTCCCCCGGCCTCGTGGAAAACCTGGACGTGCATGTCTCCAGCTACGGCTCCGTCATGAAACTGAAGGGCCTGGCCGTCATCAGCACGCCGGAACCCCGTCTCATCCTCATCCAGCCCTTTGATCCGAGCACCGTCCACGACATCGGCCGCGCCATCAATGAAAGCAAGCTGAACCTCAATCCCCTGGTGGAAGGCCGTTCCATCCGCCTGCCCATTCCCGCCCTCACGGAAGAACGCCGCAAAGACCTTGTGAAGCTTGTCAAATCCCATGCGGAAGAAGCCCGTGTGCGCGTGCGCGGCGCCCGGAAGGCCGCCATGGATTCCGCCAAAAAGCTCAAGGCGGAAAACATCGTTACGGAAGACGGCCAGCGCGATCTGGAAACGCAGATCCAGAAGCTGACGGACAAATACGTGAAGGAGATTGACGAACTGGTGGCCGTCAAGGAAAAGGATATCATGACCATTTAACCCATCCCCAACCATTTTACGACAATGACAGACAACGTAACCAACTTCCTCGCCTCCGGCATCGAAATCAAGGGAACCATCCGTTTCCAGAATGACATGCACATCGACGGCAAAATCGAAGGCGAAATCATCTCCGACAAGGGAAAAGTCACCATCGGTGAAACCGCCCAAATCAAGGGAGACATCACTGCCGGAGACGTCCGCATCTACGGCAACGTGGAAGGCAAGGTCACCTCTGACCGCTGCGAACTCAAGCAGCAGGCCCGTGTCGTCGGGGACATGAAGACACGCAGCCTCGCCATGGAGGAAGGCGCCCACCTGCTGGGCCGCACGGAAATCGGCTAAAAAACAGCCGCCTCTGTTCTTCCCTGGCGTGCCTGCCTTGTACGGGCCGCTTCTCCAAAAGCGTAAAAGCGCGCCGGGGTTTCTCAGGGGGCGGCGAAAATGAGGAACGGAAAAAAGGTACCGCACTTTTTTCCAAATACCGTTCCCGCTCCGGAAGCGGAATTGCTGGGAACCCCTGGGTCATCTCCCGTTCTTCAGGAAGCGGACGGATGCCGTTTTACACAAATACCATCCGGCAGAAAAACCGCTTCTTTCTTCTGTCCGAACCATCGCCGGATATCACGCAGGCGCATCGCCGCCTGCGTTTTTTATTGAGTCTCCACGCTCTCTCTCCGCCTCCGGCGAAACATCCGTCACCGGAGCAGGCGGAACTTGCCCCGGTGCGGAAAAGCCCCGCCGGGCAAGCTCTCCAACTCCCGTGAACACGGAAAAACGTTTCCCCGGCAGCCACAGGCACCTGTCTTCCGAAGCCATGCGGCAAAAAAAACTCTTCTGCCGCGAAACAGAAGATACGGGAATAAAAACGGAAAACGTCCCGGATTCTTGAAAGGCCGGCAGCCATTGCCGCGCCGGCACCGTTTCCGGAAATTTGCCTGGCCACGCAAAAAGCCGTCCCTATCCCCCGCCTCTTTATCTGGAGCTTTATATTTGGGGCTTTACAAAAAACGCGTAAAGAGCTACATTCTTTTTATCAAATATCAGACCATCAAATATCATACTTTATTCATCTCCGCCTATGAGCAAAGAGAGCGTCAATATCCACGTAAACAACTACTGCCAGCTGCGGGACAAACAATATGCCGTCTATACGGAATACGCCAGAAAACACGGGTTAACCACCAAAGAGCTGTTTATTCTGGATATCATCTATTTCGCTCAGGACGGCTGCACGCAGGCCGGGATTTGCGAACGCCTCTCCGCCACGAAGCAAACCGTCAGCGCCGCCATCAAAAAATTCTGGAAGCTGGGGTACCTTTCTTTTGAAGAATCCAAAACCGACCGGAGAATCAGGTTGATACGCTTCACCGCAGCCGGAAAGGAATACGTGGAACGCATCATCCCCCCTGCCGCGCAGGCGGAAAACGACGCCATGGCGGAATTGAGTGGAGAACAGCAAGCGGAATTGATTCGTTTAACCGACCTTTTTTCGGAACAAATGCGTCTGAAATTTCAATCCATCAACAAAAACACGCTATGATTATCAATACAGGAGGACGGAAAGACACCGTCCAGTATTACACCCGCTGGCTGCTGAAGAGGTTTGAAGAAGGCTATGTCCTTTCCCGCAATCCCCTGTTCCAACATAAGGTGACTCGTTATGAACTGACGCCGGACCAAGTGGACTGTGTTGTCTTCTGCTCTAAAAATTATGCCCCCATTCTTCCGCATATCAACAGCATCACCGAGCGCTTCCATACCTACTTCCACTATACGATTACGGCCTACGGAAAGGAAATAGAACCGGGTGTTCCCGGCATTGATGAAAGCATGGCCACGCTGACAAAACTTTCGGAAATTGTCGGAGCAAACCGCATCGCATGGCGGTATGACCCGGTATTGCTGACAAGTGAATATACCGTCAGAAGGCATCTGGAGACCTTTGAACGCATGGCGTCCTTCTTATCCGGCCACATCGACCGCTGCATTTTCAGCTTTGTGGAAATGTACAGGAAGCTGCAAACCAACATGCCGGAACTAATCCCCCTCACGGAAAAAGACAAGGAGGAGCTGGCGGCCGGGCTGGGAGCAATCGCGGCCAAATATAAAATCCCCATTCAAACCTGCGGAACCAATGGCGATTACACGCGTTACGGCATTTCATCCTCCGGCTGCATGACCCTGAACATTCTGGGACAGGCCAACGGCGTTCAATTCCGCAACCTGAAACATCAAGGAATGCGGCAGGGCTGCCATTGCATTGAGAGCCGGGACATAGGAGCGTATGACACCTGCCTTAACGGCTGCAAATACTGCTATGCAAATACGAACCGGCAAAAGGCCCGTGAAAATTACAAACTCCATGACCCGGACTCTCCGTTGCTGCTGGGGCATCTGCGCCCTTCCGATACCGTGCAGCAGGGAATGCAAAGGAGCTTTTTAAAACCATGAACGCTGATGCAATCAAAGTAAGGGAAATTCAGGTAAAGAGCATCCTGTCAACGTCAAATCTGCCTGTGGCCGATTACTCGGTCAATCCTTACGTGGGCTGCCCCCACGCCTGTAAATACTGCTACGCCTCGTTCATGAAACGGTTCACCGGTCATCCGGAACCATGGGGAACCTTTCTGGACGTCAAATACTGGCCGGAAATACGCAACCCCGGGAAATACGCGGGAAAACAGCTGTTTATCGGTTCCGTGACCGACCCTTACGGACCTCAGGAAGAAATCTACAAAAGAACAAGGGCGCTCCTGGAACAGCTTCAAGGCAGCGGCGCGGAAATCAGTATAGCTACAAAATCCGATTTGGTGCTGCGGGACCTGGATTTGATAAAAACATTTCCCCATGCCCGCGTTTCCTGGTCCGTCAACACGCTTGACGAGCGCTTTCAGGCAGATATGGACATGGCGGTGAGCATCTCGCGGAGGCTGGCCGCCATGAAGGCCTTCCATGAGGCAGGAATCCGCACCACCTGCTTCATCTCCCCCATTTTTCCGGGCATTACGGATATTCCGGCGATTGTGGAGCAGGCTGAAGACAAATGCAACCTGATCTGGCTGGAAAACCTGAATCTGCGGGGCAGCTACAAATCCGTAATTCTGGAGTACATCAACAAACGCTATCCGCACCTGGTGCCCCTCTATCGGGAAATTTACCAGAAAGGCAGCCGCGGCTACTGGGAAGGACTGGACGCAGCAATACGGCAGCTGGCGGAAAAACGGGGGTTGCCGTACCTGCGCAATGACGATTCCATGCACCGGCCGTTCAACGAACCGCCGGTTATCGTGAATTACTTTTACCATGAGCAGATCAAACGTTCCGGCATGAAAAGAGGGGCGCTTCCGAATCCGCCGCCTCCCGCGGCGGCCTCCAGCCGTTGATGTCAAAAACGCCTGATAACCCTGCATGGACTCCCAACAGCAACGCAGCCGGCCGGCACAGAATGAGTAACGACACTTCCCGCTCCAATGACGCAGCCTTTTCCTATCCTCACACCTGGCAGTAGAATGCTGCCGCCTCCAATCCATACCTGATCCTCAATTTCTATTGGCAGTGCATAGGTGCGGAAAAATGTTCCCTTACCTTTTTTCCACCCCGTCACAAGGCGTTCCTGGGGCAAGACCGGATGCGAAGCCGTATAAATCTGAACATTGGACGCAATCAACACCTGGCTGCCAATGCGGATGGGCACATTATCCACCAAAGTGCAGTTCATGTTGATGACCACGTTGTTCCCTAAAAAGATGTTTTTCCCGTAGTCGCAATGAAAGGGCGTATCTATCATCACGTTATCCCCAATCCCACCCAGTAATTCCCGGAGAATTTCACTTCTTCTCCGCGTATCACTATATGCGGAAAAATAATATTCCCTTGTCAATTCCCTCGCCCGGGCGATTTGCCTTAGCGCATCGGGATGCGCCGTTTCCAAAAAATCTTCCGCTTCATCACACATGGCTTTCCTCCTGGCGGAAACTGTTTTCAACGACGCCCGGCAGAAGCTCATAAATGGAACAGCCCGCTTTTTTCTCAAAGAACGCCTTGAGCTGCAGAATTTTTTTCCACCGGTCCACCGTAAACGGATGCACTCCATACCGGAGTGTCACATCTACAAACCGTTTTTCCAAAAGGCAGAAACCTGTCGGCATGGCCAAAGCGTCACATAACTGGACCAGGCGGTCGTAGTCGTCATAGACCGCGTTCTCTACAAAATTTTTCATGAACAGGTAATCCTCCCCACTCACGTCAAACGTGCCGATGGAAGTATTGATATCCTGTATCATAAACGCATGGGAAATACAAATCTGCGCCGCCTTTTTCCAGCCTCTTGCCGCACAATAGCGGTACCCGTCTATCAAATGCTTTTCGGAACTTACTCCGGCATACCGTCCAATATCATGCAACAGCCCCAGGACATAAGCTTTTTCACCGGATAACCCTTTACAGTGCGAGGCTATATTTTTACAGGCTTCCGCCACATAGCGGGAATGTTCCGCCCAGCCCCCCGGGTTGGATTTATACGCTTCCCTGATTGCCCGTTCCGCAGTTTTCCTGTCCGGCTCCATCTCAGTCATGGCTGCCACTATAGCGCATCACCACTAAAATAAAAATCACGATTCCGCTACACCCCTCCCCCAGCCTTCAGATGATGTAACGCAAAAATATTCCTTTTTATTTAATCCTGCCTTTTTCCCGGACAGGGAAAAAGGAAATGATTTTCCGGGGAATTACTCCCCGGCAGGCGAACGCACGATGGACCAGGAACGCGGCTGGGCGGGATCCAGCACCTTCCTGATAAAGGCGTTCATCCGGGCCAGATCCATATTCCTGATAGCGTCCGTCTGCTGTTCAAACGCTTCCAGAGGCAGACCGAACAGGATATCCAGCGCCAGCATCTGGCACAAAGTTCCATTCGACTGCATGGCCAGCAGACGGGAAGACAGGGCGGCCGCCCTGGTGCGTTCCAGTTCCTCCTCCGTCATGCCCTGTTCATCAATCATCTCCAGTGTTTTTTCCAGCCTCCGCCCGGCTTCCTCCAATTGTTCCGGGGAGGTGCCCAGATAGAAGCAGATGCCTCCGGCATCCATGC
>OJMK01003102.1_pt1 | contig 10390 bp, 7 predicted proteins | sample 1597201 | NCBI WGS metagenome assembly OJMK01 (sample SAMEA2452125, study PRJEB22498) | human gut metagenome | reverse complement strand
GGTGGAGTTTGGGGTGCTCAGGTTTATAAGAACGGAATCAGTGTTAAAAAGGGACAGCAGTATACACTTTCATTTGATGCACAGTCATCAACATGTGATAAGTGGGTATACGTTAAGGTTTCAACAGATGAAACATTAGCTTTCTCAGATTGGGTTCAGTTAAAGAAAGGTAGCACAACTAAGTATTCAACAACATTTACAGCTAAGGCTAATGCTAAATCAGTATACTTCGGTATTGGTGGAGAATTTGGTGACAGACAGGGCGTTGACACAGATAAGGATGCAGCAATCAGATATGGTGTATTCACATCAACAAAGGGTGCTCTTTCACAGCTTAAAGATGTTGATCCAACATTCTCAACAACAGTTAAGCTTACTAATTTCTATTTAGGAGCTGCTAAGCCTGCAAAGGTTAACTTAAAGAGCGTTAAGGCAGCTAAAAAGGGTAAAGTTAAAGTTAAATATAAGAAAGTTGCCGGAGCTGCAGGATATCAGATTCAGTACTCATTAAAGAGCAACATGAAGTCAGCTAAGAGCAAAACAACAAAAAAGGCTACTTACACAATTTCAAAACTTAAAAAAGGTAAAATATTATGTAAGAGTTAGAGCTTACAACAAAGGTAAGAAAGCTTACGGCGATTGGAGCAGGAAGAAAGCTGTTAAGGTTAAATAATAAAGAATAATTTTGTTATCCCTCATATCCTTTGATATGAGGGGTTTCTTTTAATCAATCAAAAAACGTTTCTAAGTAGAAAGTCGTTATAAGTCGAACGATTTTTTACATATTTGGTATTTTTTTACATATAATAGTAATGATAAAAAAATAATAAACCAAAGTATGGTAAAGGGGGAAATACAATGATTGACAAAGTTATTGAAAACAACAGAGTAAGTATTATAGGAGAGATAGTTTCTGAGTTTAAATTCAGTCATGAAGTTTTTGGCGAAGGTTTCTACACAGTTGACGTGTCGGTGGACAGATTAAGTGAATTAACAGATGTAATTCCGTTAATGGTGTCAGAAAGACTTGTTGATGTCAGTGAAGACTATCAGGGAAGGCTTGTTGAAGTGTCAGGTCAGTTCAGATCTTATAATCGTCATGAAGGAGCAAAAAACAAGTTAGTTCTATCGATTTTTGTAAGGGAATGGGAAGAAGTAGAAGAAAACCTGGAATCAGGCAAGACTAATCAGATATTCTTAGATGGTTATATCTGCAAAGCACCTATTTATAGAAAAACACCTCTTGGAAGAGAAATAGCAGATTTATTAGTTGCAGTTAATCGACCTTATGGCAAGTCAGATTACATACCTTGTATTGCATGGGGACGAAATGCAAGATATGCATCAACTTTTGAAGTGGGTGGTCATATTCAAATCTGGGGAAGAGTACAGAGTCGTGAATATGTGAAAAAGATAAACGAAGAGGAAAGCGAAAAGCATGTTGCTTACGAAGTTTCTGTAAGCAAACTTGAATATATTGATGAATAAAATATAATACTGAAGAGTTAAAAAAAGGTTGTTTTTGGATTAAATTTCGGAAACAACTTTTTTTCTGTGTTTGTGAATAATAAATAAAAACGTTTTGACTTTTACGTATGTATGAAGTAATATTGTATAAAAAGGTTATATTCAAAAGGAGGAAATATGAAAAAGAGTATTAAAAAAATTATCTCTTTAGTTATTGCTATGGCACTGACAATTAGTGGAATTACATATTCAACTGTAGCAAAAGCTGACGAAAGCGAAGGCTCATGGAAAACTGACGCAGTTAAGGTTCCCAGTGAAGGACAACTTGTTGGAGCAGGATATATTGATGTTGAATTCGATAATTCAATGGAAGGATACACATACACTGTATATCTTGATGGTAAGCCTGTTTATTGGAATGGCAATGATATTGTAAGAGAAGAATTGGGTGAGAAAAAGACAGATGATTCTGTTACAAAGACATTTACTTCAAGTGATGAAGGAAAAACAGAAGTTTATGCAACAACAGTAAGTAAACATGAAATCACTGTAAAAGCTAAGAAAGATAATGTTGAATTAACATCTGTAAGAAATTTTTATGTTTCAAAGAAAGGACTTGCTTTAGGCGGAGACATGAGCGATAAGATTAAGTTAAGTAAGCTTAACTGTTCATGGTACTATAACTGGTCAACAGAAGCTTTTAATAAACCGTTGGATGAAGGTGTTCAGCATATTCCTATGATGTGGGGAAGCGGTGATGATAACAAAGAAGCAATGAAGAAATTGGTAACAACATCTAACTATATTTTAGGATTTAATGAACCTGATATTGGAACACAGGCTAATATTGAATTCTTTGAGGCTTCAAGTGTGTGGGATGAATATATTAAACCACTTAATATGAGAAAAGTTTCGCCTGCACCTGCAGCTCCGGGTGGAGACTCAGTTTGGCTTAGAAGATTTATGAAGGGCGATTATATTTGTAAGAATCCATGGGATGGAAGCTGGGGATTGTTCTATGACTACGAAGATGAAGCTACAAAAAAATTTGTTGAAGGAGAATCAGACAGTGTTGATTCTGTAGTGTTGCACTATTATAGAAACACAATTAACTTGAAAGGATTGCTTGATGCAGTGGAAACACTTTGGAATTCATATCATAAACCTATTTGGATAACTGAAATGTCATTGTTTGGAATGAAAGGAACCGATAGTGATTTTAGCTATGAGAACGAAGAAAAGAGAGCTGAAATTCAGGAATATCTTGAAGGGGCAATGGAAGCATTAGATGCAAATCCACATGTAGAAAGATATTGCTGGTTCCCATATGATATTGATAGTACAAATGACATAGATTCTTTTAATGGTTCTGGTGGAACAGCAATGTTTGACTATTCATCAGGTGCATATACTGAACTTGGAAGAATGTATTCATCAAAGGGAAATCCGGAAGGGTATAATGCACAAACAATTTCAGATGATGAAATGTTTGTATATGTTCCGGAGGAAACAACAACACAGGCACCTACAACTGTGGAAACAACAACACAAGCACCAACAACACAAGCACCAACAACACAGACACCTGCAACAAAAAAGCAGGAAGAAACAACAAAGGCTGAGACTTTAAAGCAGGTAAAAGTGACAGGTGCAAAAAATATTAAAAAGAAATCTGTAAAAGTTACTTGGAAGAAAGTTGCCAAAGCGAAATCTTATCAGATTCAGTATGCAATGAACAATAAGTTTACAAAGAAAGCAAAGATTAAGAAAACAAAGAAATTAACTTATACAGTTAAAAAATTACAGAAAAATAAAAAGTATTACTTTAGAGTCAGAGCTGTTTCGAATGGTATTAACGGAAAATGGTCAAAGACAAAGAAAGTAAAAATTAAGAAATAAACTGATTAATATAATGATGAAGAGAGTTGATTAAAAATTGGCTCTCTTTTTTTACTTAATTTATTTAACAGGATAAATTTAATGGAAGTAATTGTAAAATTTGATACAAAAAGTAAGAATAATATAATATATTTACAATATTGGTGAAAAATACTTTTAAACAGTTGTAAAAACAGGTAAAACTAATAAACAATATACCTAAAAATGTTTCATTGTAAAACAAATTATGCAATATTACATATTTCATAACAAATAAAAACAGTTTTATTCGTTAAAATTAACATTAAATGGTTGAGAAATAAAAACATTTATGATATAATGACGTCAATTGAAATGAGAGTGAAAGATTTCAAGTGTAAATTTAAGTTTTATTTAAAGGAGGAATTGAAAAGATGAGAAAAGTTTTCAATAAGGCATTAGCAGGTGTAACATCAGCAACTTTAATTGCAACACTTGCATTAGGAGTTAACTTCACAAACACAGTTAAAGCAGATGAAGCAAAATCAGCAGACACAGTATGGTCATTTACACAGGGTGGACAGTATAATCCAAAGGAACCAGGCAATACTGGATATATTAAATCAGTAAGCGTTGGTAACGAAACATTAGCTAATTGGGAAAGAGATAAAAGTACAAAACAGACACAGACAGCAAGCAAAGCAACAACAGGATTCACATTGGATATTGAAAATACAGGTTGGGATGCACAGTGGTCAGATGTAACTGGATATCCAACAAATCGTATTAATCCATGGGCTGTAGAAGCATCAAACACTATTGAAGCTAAGGCAGGACATATTTACAAAGTATCATTTAAGGCTAAAGCATCAAAGAAGAAATATGGATATGTAGCCTTTGGAACAGATATTGTAACTGATCAAGCAACAGGTGCAACATTAACACCATATGACCAGGCACCAATTGAAATGAGTGATGATGCATCAAATCAGATTATTACATTAGGAACAACTGATAAAACATATACATTTACATTTACTAACTGGGTATCAGCTAAGAAAATTAAAACAAGTATTATGTTAGGAGCTTTCGATGCACAGTATGATTATGCAGGTGAAGATGTTTCAAGTATTATTACAGAAGTTGAAAACAACTGGAATGGTAAAGTTGTTGTAAGTGATTTCACAATTACAGATGAAGGATTAAATAAGGATTTTGTTGTAGAACCACCTAAGCCAACACAGCCATCACAGCCATCACAGCCATCAAAGCCATCACAGCCAGCAGTTACTCCTGGAAACAATAATGGTGGAAATAATCAGCCAGCTGTAACTAAGCCAGCAACTAAAAAACTTGCAAGAGTAGCTAAAGTTAAGGCTAAGAATAACAAGGCTAAAACAGTTAAGGTTACTTGGAGAAAAGTAGCAAAAGCTAAGAAGTACGAAGTTAAGGTTGGAAATAAAACTTATACAGCAAAGAAAGCTACTTTAACAGTTAAGAAGTTAAAGAAGGGCAAGACATACAAGATTAAAGTTCGTGCTAAAGCAACAGGATTCAAAACAGGTGCATGGAGCAAGACTGTAAAAGTTAAAATTAAAAAATAATACATAAAATTTATAAGCAATTAGGTTACCCAATGCGTATGCATTGGGTAACTGTAACAATAAGAAGAGTTTATGTTAGTCGGGAGGACTTAAAGTGAGAAAGAGTATTTTAAAGAAAGCTACAGCAGTAGCAATGTCATTAACAATGGTTGTTGGAATGACAGGAGTTGTTTCAGCAGCACATGCTTCTAATGGAACAGATGTTGCAACAAATGCTAAGGTTAGTTCATTTTCTATCTTAACAGAAGAAGATGGTGGAGTTTGGAAGAAAGCATTAGAAAATATCAGATCAGACAAATATCCTAATGGACAGGTTGCCGGAAAAGATTTCGTAACAGAAGGATGGCTTACAGATCAGAATGGTAAAATATCAACATCTAATATGGAAATGTTTGTTAAGAACACAGGATGGGATGGAGAGTACAACAAGTTCACAAACGCTTTAGTTGGAGATAATCCATGGGGATTAACAATGACAGTTAGTGACATTCCGGTTGAATTAGGTCGTAATTATACAATTTCTTTCAAGATTAAAAGTACATTAAAGGGTACTGTTACAAATGAAGAAACAAAGGAAGAAAAGACAGTAGATTCAAAACATATCTTATTCAAAGCATATGATCAGAAATCTAAAGGTGAACCAAGTGTAAACTTCACATCAATTTCAGGTGCTACTAGTGGTGGTTATATCACAGTAAAGAATGGTGATGATTATAAGACAGTAACAGCTACAGTTAAGATTCCTGATACAAGAAAGGCATATGGCGGAGATGTTATGGGACTTAAGTTCGCTTTAGGTGCATTCGTCAAAACATTCCCAGAAGAAGTTAACATGAAGGGAACAGTTTATGTTAAGGATTTAAAGGTTATTGCAGGTAATCAGTATACAGTTAAGTTTACTAACGGAAGCCAGTCACAGGCTAAGTATGTTAATGCAGGAAGCCAGGTTACACCAGCAAGCTTTTCAAAGAAAGGCTACACATTAGCAGGATTCAAGAACAAAGCTACAGGTGCTATGTACAACTTTGGTTCAGCAGTTAACAGTGATTTAGAACTTGTTGCTGTATTTAATAAGACAGCTAAGCCTGGAAAACCATCAATTAAGGTTAAAGGTGCTAAGAAGAAAGCAACAGTTAGATATAAGAAGGTTAAGAATGCAGCAGGTTACCAGATTAAGTATTCTGCAAAGAAAAACATGAAGGGTGCTAAGACTAAGACAACTACTAAGGTTAAGTATACTATTAAGAAACTTAAATCAAGAAAGTTCACATATGTTCAGGTTAGAGCTTTTGCAAAAGATTCTACAGGACAGAAGGTATACGGTAAGTTCTCAGCTAAGAAGAAAGTATTCATAAAGTAATTAATTTTTAGATAACATAATATTAATCTTAGAGCAGGTGAAAGGGTGAAAAGATATTGTATGGTGTATGCAGTATTTTTCGCCCTTTTATTTTCTTTTAAAAAGAAAATAATAAAATTAAAAACAAACAATTTATTATCAAATATAAATTGTAAAATTAATATAATAAAGAGGGTACCTTTTATAGGAAGGAGATTACAATATGAAAGGATTTAAAAGAATCACTTCAATTGTTTTGGCATTAGCTATGGTTGTGACAAGTATTACGATAAGTGGACCTGTTACTGTAAAGGCTGACAATGCAACAGACAATTGGAAAGCTAATGGTATTGTAAGTCCTAAACAGGACAAGTTAATTGGCGCAGGATACATTGATGTTAAATGGGATAACACATTAACAGACGTATCACAGTATAAAGTTTATGTTGATGGTGATTTAAGAGCAACAGTATCACCTTCATCAGACAAGACTATGAGTACAGAGTTCTATACAACACAGGTAAGTGAACATAATGTATATGTAGTTGCAACATTAAAGAACGGTTCAAACGTTCAGACAGCTAACAGACGTTTTTATGTAACAAAGAAAGGTGTTTGTGTAAACACTAAAGATATGGGTACAGCAGTAGATCCAGCCTCAATGAATGTTGGTTGGTATTACAACTGGGATTGGAAATCATTTAAAGATATGAACTTTTCAAACAAGAAGTTTGATGATTTGGAATTTGTACCAATGATTTGGGGCGACAGCATGACAGAAACAAGCGAGATTTTTGATAATGTTAAGAGCAAAGGTTATAAGTATTTATTAGCTTACAATGAACCTGATTTAAAATGGGAATCAAATGTAAGACCTGATGTTATGCAGTATAGATGGAATGACTGTGTAAATAACAAAGGTAATGTAAGACTTGGTTCACCGGCAGTTTCAGTTTTCCCTACATGGTCAAACGATTGGTGGACACCATTCTGGAACTCAATGGCAGCAGACAAGAAGAATGCTATGTCATTTATAGCGGTTCATTCATACCAGAAGAGCTATGATGGAGCAAAGTCAGCACTTCAGTACCTTCAGGCAATTGATGAATGCTGGGAAACTTATCATAAGCCAATCTGGATTACAGAATTTGCTTTTTGGAAATTCAGCATTAACGATGCAGCAGGATGTGCAAAAGTACAGGAATTTATGAAAATCGTTATTAAAGGTCTTAATGAAAGAAGCTATGTTGAAAGATATTCATGGTTCTGTCCAAATATAGAAGAAGATGCAGCAAGCTCATCAAGTATCTTTAATTACAAGACTGGTGAATTAACAACATTAGGAAAGATTTATGCACAGATTGGAAATCCTTCAGGATATAATGCAAAAACGTATGGTGTAAGTTCTTACATTTCAACTAATACATCACCAGCAGCTTGTGCAGTAGCCATGCCAACAACATTATATAGTGCAAAAGCTAAAAAGAAAGCTTTCAAGTATCAGATTAAAGCTGTTTCAAGAGCAGCAGGATACCAGGTACAGTATGGTGTTAAGAAGAACATGAAAGGCTCAAAGAGCAAATATGTTAAGAAATTAAACGGAACAATTAAGATTAAGTTCACAAAGAAACAGAAAAAAAAGATTAAGAAGAAAAAACTTAAGAGAATTACATATTATGTACGTGTAAGAGCATATAAGACTCTTGATGGAAAGAGATTATATTGCGCTTGGAGCAGCAAAGATAAAGTTAAAGTTAAGACTAGATAGAAGAGGACATAAATATGAAGGTATTAAAAAAAATAACAACTTTAGTTTTGGTAGTAGCTATGGCATTTTCAGTGAATGTAACAGGTACATTCACTGAAAGTGTCAAGGCAGCTACAGAATTTCAGATAACAAGTCCAAGTGATAATGGTCTTGTTGCAGCAGGATACATTGACATTAAATGGAATAATCCGATAGGTGGAACTGCGTCAAAGTATAACGTTTATGTAGATGGTAATTATGTTAATTCAACTACATCAACAACATATGAATATTACACAACAAGTGTTGCATATCATACAGCATGGATTGAAGCAGAACTTTCTAATGGAGCAAAGGAATATACCAAGACAGTAAAATTCGGAGTATCTAAAAAAGGTTTAGCAGTTAATGATAATATGGGTAGAAGACTTGATCCTGTAGCAATGAATATGGGCTGGTATTATACTTGGGGAACGACCCCGTTCTTATATACAACATATGGTTCAGTGGAATTTGTACCTATGATTTGGGGAACAGGTTCAGAAAATGCAATTTCAAGAATAGCAAGCAGTGGCTATAAATACTTGTTGGCATATAATGAACCGGATATGCCAATGTATGATGCTAATGGAAACTTTGTAGGTGGAAGTAATGTAGACGTTAATACAGCGATTAGTCATTGGTATAAGTTTGCAGGTAAAAGTTATCATTTAGGCGCACCGGCACCGGCTCTTTGTCCGGCATGGGATAGCGGAACGTGGTTTAGAACATTTATGAATAGTGATTTGGTTGACAAGAGTACTATTGATTTTATTCCATTACATTGCTATTACGGAACATATGGTGGTGCAGCAGGAGCAAATACATTCCTTAAAGAAGTGGTAGACGCGACTTATAATATGTATCACAAACCTATTTGGATTACTGAGTTTGCAGTAAGTGGTTGGGGATATAGCAATGCTTCAAATAGAAAACAGGTTGAAGCATTCCTAAAAACAGCTATTGAAGGTTTAAATAAGAGAAGTTATGTTGAAAGATATTCATGGTTCTCATTTGACACTACAGATAATAGAAACGGTGCATCAGCATTATGGACTAATTCAACAGGTAAGCTTACAGATCTAGGCAATATTTATGTAAATAACGGTAACCCAACAGAGCTTGCAGCTCAGGGAAGTGCAGTTAATAAGTATCAGCCTTCATCAGACAATGGCTCAAACAATAGTAGCAATAACAATACCAATAACCAGCCACAGGTTAAAAAACCTGCAAGAGCAAAGATTTCTAAACTTAAAAATGTAAAAGGCAGAAAAGTAAAAGTATCTATTAAGAAAATCAGGAAGGTTAAGGGATACCAGATTAAATATTCTGACAACAAGAAGTTTAACGGATACTGGCAGAAGAATTCAAAAAAGAAGACATATACAGTTAAGAAATTAGATAAGAAGACTAAATATTACTTTAAAGTAAGAGCTTATGTAATAAATGGAAACAAGAAGTTATATGGTTCTTACAGCAAAGTAAAATCAATTACAGTTAAAAAGTAATTAGATTAAGTAGCCTAAAATGGCAGCATATTAAAAGAAGGGGTTTTAATAGCCTCTTCTTTTTGATATTATTTACGTATGTGACATTAAAATAAAAATCTGAAATTATGTCATTAGCAAATGTAGAGAGGATAGATTATGACTTCTAAAAATAAAAGAATATCATTAAAAGGAATATTTCAAATTATATTAATATTGATTTTGGGAGCCACTGTTCTTGCAGCGTGTATTGTTGCAGTAATAAAGCATCAAAATGTAGAGGCTGCAAAAAGGGACCAGAAAGCCAGAATCTCTGCAGCAGAGAAGATTGTAAAAGAAAAGGATAAGTGGAAAAGTGATACTTTCATTACACCGACATCAGGTTCACTTAAAGCAGCAGGATATATAACAATTGAATGGAAATCAGCCAAGAATATGGGAAAGGTTGAAGGCTATAAGTTATATATAGATAATGAAAAAGTGGCAGAAACAGATTCAAAGACTACATCTTTTGAATATTACACAACGAAGATACAATCCCATGAAATATATGTGGAAGCTGATATGCAGTATGGATCAGTTGTTTATTCTGATATTTACACTTTCTTTGTAAATAAGAAAGGCTTTTGTCTTAATAAAGATATGTCTATGAATGTAACAGCAACAGATTGGGGTACATCTTGGTATTATAATTGGGACATGACACCTTTTAGTTATGACTCATTTCAGGAGATGGAATTTGTACCTATGATGTGGTCGTCATTCCCGGGAGATAAAGACCAGATTGCAGTATTTCCAAAGATGGGGTATAAGTCAGTGTTAGCTTTCAACGAGCCTGACAGAGAGGATC